>Ga0302245_1000810_pt1 | contig 23728 bp, 21 predicted proteins | sample AAG_UR_Thr_MG_FD_193512 | JGI IMG/M metagenome (GOLD analysis project Ga0302245, IMG submission 193512) | Enriched activated sludge microbial communities from anaerobic digester in WTTP, New Holstein, Wisconsin, United States - AAG_UR_Thr | ecosystem: Engineered > Bioreactor > Anaerobic >... | reverse complement strand
GCGCTCCCCAGCCGCCCCAGCCCCACCAGGGCCACGGGACGGACCTTCTCCAGCCCCAGCCCCCGTCCGATGAGGCTCCGCAGCCTCGCCGCGTCGTAACCCTGATCGGAATCGGCGGCCCTGTCCGGATCCGCCTCCTGTTCGGCCTGCAGGAAGGTTTTCAGCAGGCTCAGGTCCTTGCGGATGGTGTGGCCCGGAACCGCCAAAAGCTCCCCCACCGCCTTCGACGAGAAGGGTCGGGGGCCGCCGGAGCCTTCCAGGCGGGAGAGTATCGTGTAGAGGCGGGCGAGCCGTTCGAGGACGGGGTCAGGAAGTCCCGCCCGAACCGTGAAATTTTTCACAATTCATGTTAGCCCGAGTCGCCCTTTCGTGTCAAGCGTCGAGACTCCGGGTGTCGGAGCCCGGTACCGAGAACCCGCCGGGGTGCCGGGGTGCCGGGGTGCCGGTCCGGGGAATGCCCGCCTGGGTCCCGGTAACGCCGAAACGCGCCGAAAGCCAGAAATGGAACAGGCCGGCGACAGGGCCTCAGGCCCGGACCATCCGGATGGCGTCGTAGCGGCAGATCTGGGCGCAGACTCCGCATCCCAGACAGAGCTCCGGCGCCACCACCGCGGGCCCCCCGTCCATGGTGATGGCCTCGCAGTGGGCGGGCTCGAGACAGTCGCCGCAGGACCGGCACTTTTCGGGGTCCACCCGCGCCCAGCCTTCCCCCAGGTCCAGCTCCTCCCCCGCCGCCAGATGGGACAGAGCCAGGCCCACGATGTCCTCATAGGAGCCGTAGCCCTCCTGCTCCAGGAAGCGGTCCAGCCCGTCGAGGATCTTCCGCACCGCGCCGAAACCCCGCCACATGGTGGCGGTGCAGACCCCCACCGAAGAGGCGCCCCACATCATCATCTGCGCCGCGTGCTCCCAGGTGTCCACGCCGCCGGAGGAGGTCAGCGGCACCCTCACCCGTTCCGCCACCTGGGCGGTGACCTTGAAGGTGTTGTAACGGATGGCCGATCCGGTGATGGCCCCGAAGGCGGCGTTGCCCATCAGCGGGTACAGGGGCCGGCCCCGGTCGTAGATGTCCACCGGCGGCGCCGCCAGCGACGGCCCCCCCACCAGCGACAGGCCGTCGGCCCCGGCTTCCACGCAGGCCTCCGCCACTCTGCCGATGTCCAGGGCCGTGGGGGTCAGCTTCGCCAGAACGGGGATCCCGCAGCCCTCCCTGGCGGCCTTCACGATGGCCGCGGAGAGCCGGGGGTTCTGCCCTGTCAGTGCGCCGCCTTCCGCCTCGTCCTCCGCCAGGCCGAGCTCCTTCTTCCCCAGGCCGAAGTTCGGGCAGCAGAGATTGATCTCCAGGGCGTCGGCCCCGGCCTCCTGAAAAAGCCCCGCCAGCCGCCGGTAGGAGTCCAGGTCCGGCTCCTGGCTGGAAAAGTTGACGAAGATCTTAAGCTTTGTCCGCTTTTTGCCTTCCCGGATCAGGGCCAGCCCCTCATCCAGGGTCAGCCTCCTGTCGGAGGGAAAGACCATGACCTCCTCGGGAACCGAAAAACAGCGCAGCTTCCCCGGGTATTTCTGCCGGGTCATCACATGTTTGATGCTCACCGCCGCCGCTCCGTGCTTCTCCGCCTCCACCAGCTGTTCCACCCGGGCCGTGGTGGGCCCGGAGGCGATGATTATGGGGTTTTTCAGTTCAACTCCAGCGAAATCCATCCCTTCCTCCTACTCGATTTCCGGGAATTCATTGATGTCCTCGAAACCGGCCACCTCTTTCCCCCCCACGATCCCCACCAGCAGGTAGTCCTTGGAAATGGGGTCGTAGCGATAGTCTTTCAGAAGCCGGAAGTTTTCTATCATCCCCGATGATTTCACGTGAATCCGCGTCCCGGTGCAGTAGATTTCGTCCTCCCCCAGACGGAGCCGGTCCTCCCCCGCCGGGGAGATGGGCAGGTCCCGCCGGATGATCTCCCGCACCCGGGCTTCCAGCTCGGGGATCGGGATCTTCGGCTCCTCGGCGAACATGATGACGAAGCCGTGTTTGACGTCCGAATGGAGGGTGGGAGGGGTGTACTGGTAGTCTCTGCCCAGAACGAAGCCGGTGATGTCCTCCGCCGAGTGGGCCATGAGCCGGTACCGGATCGTCTTGTCCACCACCGCCTTGATCTTCGCCGGGAAAGGCCCGAACACCGAGGGGCGGGTCACGATGACCTCCTCGCCGATGCCGAAAATGATCTGGGCGTTGTACCCCAGGGCGTCGTAGAGGAGGTCGAAGTGCTCCACGATAACCCGGCGGCCGTGGTTCACCGCCCGGGACACCGCCTCGGCGATCTCGAACTTCTGCCGGAAGGCCAGCTCGTGCCGCACGTCGATGTGAAAGGTGTGGGGGGCGAAGTAGTCCTCAGGGCTGAAAGAGTACAGCTGGGCGGGCCGGATGTTGATCCCGTCATCGTCGTTGGTCAGCTCCAGCCCCGGAAACAGCCCCCGGATCAGGGTGGACTTGCCCGCCCCTTCGGGGCCGATGATCCCGATGAGAAGGTCCGTGGGGTAGAGGTAGCGGCGGGCCAGCTCGCTGCCCAGGGTATAGAGCCGGAGTCTGCCCCGGGGGGCGTAGTAGGTGGAGTAGATCAGGGTTTCCCGGTAGCTGAACCTTTTGGCGAAGGGCCTGTCCCGGTAACGGGCTTCCCGGTCGGTCATCCCGCGCCCCCCCGGCGGACGCCCGAAACGGGCGCGCGCCGCGGACCTCCGGCCCAGGCGGCGCCTTCTTTCGTTTTCTTCTTCACTGCCGTCTCCTCCCCAGGGCGATGATCCGTTCCATCTCGTTGTTGACGATGGTGAAACCCTCGTCCAGGCCCATCCCCGGTTTGGCCAGCATCCGCGCCGGCCGGGCCGCCATGGCGGCGTGCACGCAGGCCCGGGCGGAAATCTCCGTCTCGTTGCAGGTGCCTCCCTGATATGCCTCCATCCCCCGGGCCCTGCAGTACAGGACACTCTCCACCGTGTTCTGAATGCCCCCCAGGTCGGGGGTCTTTATCTGGACCATGTGGCAGCAGCCCGCGTCGGTGAACTCCCGGATGTCCTCCAGGGTGTTGCACCATTCGTCGGCCACGATTTTGACCCGGGACCCCAGGACCCGGAGCCTCTCCCTGATCCGGCCCAGGGCCCGGATCTGCTCATCCTTCCCTTCCATATCCACCGGGCCCTCGATGTACAGCTCATGGGGGCCCGCGTCGGACTCCAGACCCGCCAGGTATTCCGCCGTCTTCAGGGGGTCGCCGTCATACAGAAGCCCGATGGTCCCGTACACGTCGATGTGGATGACGGGAAGGTAGTCAGGGCGGAGGCGGAGCTTCCGGACCCGATCGACGATCCACCGGATGTAGTCCCGGAGCTTCTCCCCGTTCCGGCCCAGTTTTTCGTCCACATTGTTGATGAGCCCATGGGGCAGGGCGTCCACCTCCTTCAGGATCATCTTGTCCACATTGTCGTGGCGGCTGTCCCCGGTCTGACCGAAGATGGGCACCCTCTCGTAGATCCGGGGCAGTCCGTACTCGTCGCAGAGGACCTCGCAGCCGGGCTTCCCCAGCGCCACGGCCCGGGCGTCCAGGAGGGCCTGACTGATGCCGTACCGCAGGGCCGTGTGGAGCCTCCCGGGGCCGGACTCCAGATCCGCCAGGGCGGCGGTCATGTCCCGGAAAGGCCGGACCTCCGCGCCCTCCAGCCGGGGTTTGAGTTCCCGCTCCAGGACCGGGATGTAGGCGTCCGCCTTGAACAGGGGGTCCCGGCCCCCGGCGCCGGAGTACTGGACAGCGGCGCAGTCCCCCACGGCGACCCTGCCGTCCTCCAGGACCAGCAGGATGGAGATGGACTCCCCCGCCTCCCGGACCCTGCGAAACCCCCCGGTGACGGGCCCGCCTTGGTAGACGAAACCGTCGTGCAGGGCCCCTTTTTTTATCGCCCGCTGATCGTCGAAGAAAAACGCCGATTTCCCCGGCGCGAACAGCACTTCCCTGATTTTCATCGCGGCCTCCCCACCAGGTAACCCTTGCTGATGGCGTAGATGTCGTCGGTGACCATCTGAAAACAAACCTCCCGCCCTTCCGCCCGCGCCCGTTCCATCAGCCTCTCCGCATGGAACCCCTTGATCTCCTCGTCGAAGGGAAGATTCCCGGCGTTGAAAAGCCGGATGTACCCCTCGTTGTCCCGCACCGGGAGGATCTTCCCCCGGTTGTTCACCGACGGGGCAAAGGGCACATCCAGGACCCCCGCCTCGAAGGCGGCCACGGTTCCCCGGACCCAGTCCCCTCCCCCCAGACGGCGGACCGCCTCCAGGATGGCCCGGGTCTCCTTTTTGATCAGCTCCGTTTCCCTCTGCAGGGCAGGAGATTCCGGCGCCGGCTGGTCCTTCAGCATGTTGACGATCTGCTTCGTGGCCCGGAGCCCCTGGCTGTTCGCCTCCTTCGTGGGTATCCCCATGGCCTCGTGGGGGGATTTGACGATGATCTTCTCCGCCCCGGAGAAAACCGCCGCCGCGCTCCCCCAGGCGATGACCCCGAAGGCCTTGGCCTCGTCCTCCGGAAAGCCCCCCATCCACTGGTGGAAAACCGTGGTGAGCTGATACTCCGTGAAGCCCTCCCCCCGGAAGTACTCCTCCGCCAGTTCCCGGAGGGACCGCACCGCCGCCACATCCTGGACCAGGTTTCCTCCCTGGCCGTAGCCCAGGGTCAGGGATCGGACGCCCTGGCCCAGGGCGAAGAGCCCCTCCAGAATCGCCGCGGCGTGGCCGATGGAGGGCGGCACCAGGGTCCCCGTCAGGGGCCCGAAGGGTTCCCGGTTGATGGGGACCCCCGCGTCCTCGTAGATCCCCACCAGGGCGTCCACATACATCCAGTCCCGGATGGATTTCTCCAGAGGCACCTTCTTCGCGTAGGGGATGTTGTAGGAGATGCCCCCTCCCTCGAAGCTGGTGAATCCCGCCGCCAGGGTTATCTCCGCCAGAAGCCGGGCGTCGGGGGTGCCGTGCCGGATCTGGATGGGCTTCTGCACCGCCTCCACGACCCGGCGGCATCCCCTCACCCCATGGTTGACCGCGGGAAAGCCGTTGAGCAGGGACGTCCCGGCGTTGAGGGATTTTTCGATCCCCCCGGCGGCCTCCTGATAGCGGTTCTGCCGGGTGTAGGCGTCGATGGTGGTGGGCAGGAGGTCCGCCTCCCCGGCGGTCTCCAGGTACTTCAGCAGTTTGATGTGCTCCTCGATGAGGGCCACCCCCGCCCGGGGCTGGAGCAGTATCCCGCGGTTTCGCGCCGCCTCCTCCATGGCCCGGGAAAAACGTCGGGCCGGAGGGATGGATTTCTGATAGGCGATCCCCTCCCGGAGATTCACCTCCGCCCCGGTGGGCCAGCCCGCCAGAACCAGCTCCCTCTCCTCCCGGTACTCAGCCTCCGTCAATCTGCCTGGACCTTTGTTCTTCATTCCGATGTCCTCGTTTCTTCCGTGAGATGGGAGAGCGCGCAGGCGGCGGCCTCCCGGGGAAAATCATCCACCAGACTCCCCAGAAGGGGAAAAAGGTGCAGGGTGTCCCGATAGAACCGGAAGTCTTCCGGAATCAGGGGGATCTTTTCCCCCCGGACCCGGCTCCGCGCCCGGGAGAAGGCCCGACGGAGCCCGTCGCCCATTTCGTGCCGGGACAGAAACCCCCCGGTCCCGATGAGCCGCCGGCAGGGGCGCAGGTCCTTCCCCTGCTGAATGAAAACCCGGCCCGCGGGGTAGAAGACCGCTTCCAGGCTGCCGGCGTGGCGCAGGACCGCCGTGGCGGCGGCGGCCTCACAGAGGAGGCGGTCCATCTCCAGTTCCCGGGGCCCTCCGGGGCCCTTCGACGGGCCCGCCGTCATCGCGGCGGCATGGTCCTTCAAGGCCTCGAAGGAGAAGGGGCGGTTTTCCGTCTCCTCCCGCAGAAATTCCTCCGCCTCGGCCAGAAGGGATTCGGCCCCCACCCGCAGGCCCAGGTCCCCCTCCACGGTTCGCTTGACCCGGGGTTCCCGGATCCCCTTCAGGAGGACCCCCTCGGCCCCCCGGAAAGCCTCTCCGGTGGAGTAAAAATCCGTGGTGGCCCCGCCGGGATCTACGACGCAGAAGTCGTCCCAGTCCGCCCGGGACCGGCTGATGAGAGACACCAGGTCGAAGACCGCCAGCGGCGTGGGCTTCGGGTCGGAGCCGCAGAACTCCCGCACCCGGTCCAGCCCCCGGCCGTGCACGATGGTGTCCAAAAAGATCCTCTGAATGGCCCCCCGGGCAGAATCGGTGGACACCACGCCGATCTGGGGCATGACATTGTCCGCCGGCACGGTCCTCTTGTCCCGGAGGATCTCCAGGACCCGGGGCCCCACCGCCGAATTGCCGGCGTAGACCACCGTCCCGGCGAAGGGCGAAGCCGCGACGATTTCGGCGTTGGCCAGGATGTACTTCTCGTGCCCCCCCTCGGTGCCGCCCACGAAGAGGAGGATGTCCGGGTCCCCCTCCAGAAGCCCCTTCATCCTCTCCGCCGTGAGCCGGTAGGAGGAATCCCCGACGATTTTCCCCCCTGCGGACCAGGCAGCGAGCCGGGCCACCTGAAGGGTCAGGTCCGGCACCAGCCCCACCGCGGCTATCCGGAGCCCCCCCTTGGCGGATGAGGAGAAACGGACGGGGAAATCCCCGACTGCGGCCCCGCCGGGAGCCGTCCGCGCCAGTTCGCCCAGGACCCGGAAGAACCCCTCCCCCAGATCCTCCCGGGTGGTGGGGCACACCCCCTGACCGCGGACCTCCAGTCCGTCCCCCGCCGGGGAGAACAGGGCGCCCTTGGTGTAGGTGGAGCCGATGTCAATGACGGCGACCAGTTCGTTCATCCAGGTCCATCCTCAAAAAGGCGGCCACTTCCGACAGGTCCACATCGGGGGAGAAGACCCGGTCGTAGCCCATCTCCCGGAACTTCCCCTCCACCTCGGGGAAAGGGGTCTTCCCCACCACCAGGTTCCCCCCCACGTACAGCAGGATGTCCTCCAGCCCGCGCTCCACGCACTTCTCCCGGAGCCCCCGGCAATCGATGAGCCCGTGCCCGTACAGGGAGGACACCAGAATCGCCCCGGCGTCGGTCTCGATGGCAGCGTCGATGAACTCCTCCTGGCTCACCATGACTCCCAGATTCGTCACCCCGAAGCCCTCCCGGGCAAAGAACATTTCCAGGATCTTGTTCCCCACGGCGTGACAATCGAAGCCGATGACTCCCAGAACGATGTTTCTCTTCTTCATCCCACCGCCTCCCCGCCGAGAAGCTCGGCTATCTTTTCCTCCAGATGCAGCAGAGAGCCCCTTTCGAGGCGGTAATCGAAAGACACGAGGCGGCCGCCCTTTTCGGAGAACCTCCGCAGACAGGCCCGGGTCTCCCCGTCGGGATCGAAGGAGTAGCCCGGCGGGACGATGAGGGCCCGTTTCCCCCGGAGGAAGGCCTCCAGATCTTCCCCGGAAGAAAGCAGAAGCCCCTCCGCGTCTCCGGGGGAAACTCCGTAATCCGGAAGCTTCCGGCGGACCAGCTCCATGAACTGGGCGCTCCGGCACAGGATGCCGATCGGTCCGGCCCCCCCCAGCCCCGCCAGGTCCAGGATGGTCTCCCGGCTCGGCGAAGCCACCACCCGGACGATGCGTTTTTTCAGGGACGGCGCCAGGGCGAGAAGCTCCTCGAAATGGGTGGCGGTGCACAGGATGAGTTTGAAATCCCGGAGCCTTCTTTCCGCCGCCACCGGGTTCGCCAGCTCGGCGAGAAGGACCTTCTTCACCTGAAGCCGGGCGATGGCGGCGATCTGCCGGTGGAACATGTCCAGGGCCTCGGGGTTGCAGTCCACCGCCGCAATGGTGAGGCCCTCTTTCTTCTCCTGCCTTTCGCTGATTTTCAAATGAATCAGGTCCCGGATCTCCCAGGGGGAGAAACGCAGCTCCTCCAGTTCCGTCAGAAGTGAATCGATGAGACTCCCCGCCCTCTCCAGACGGCCGCCGTCGGAGGGGACCCCGCCGGCATCGACGAAGGTTCCCCGGCCCCGGACCGGAAGCGCCACCCGGCGGCGGACCAGCTCCTCGTAGGCCTTCTGGACAGTCCCCCGGGCCACGGCGAGGCCCTGAGCCATCTCCCGCTCCGGGGGCAGCCGCTCGCCGTTCCCCAAGACCCCGGCTTCGATGAGTTCGGTGAGCCTCTCGGCGATCTGCAGGTACACCGGGGTGTCGCCGTTTTTATCCACCCGGAACTCCGGAACCATGGCCTCCCCTCTTTCTTGCGGAAATTGGTATAGACCATTATAGACCGGAATGTCCGCGGCGTCAAATATCAGGAGATGCTCAATTTTTTCATCTTTCTCCACAGCGTGCTGGCGTCGATCCCCAGGAGCCGGGCCGCCTCTTTCTTGCTCGTCGAACGGGCCAGAGCTTCCTGGATGATTTCCTTTTCCAAAGACGCCAGTCGTCGGGAACCCGGATTCATCTCCTCCCCGTCCGCGGCAGGCTCCGCGTATTCCAGGCAGGTCCGAACATCCCGAATCCCTGCGATTTCACCGTCGGCCAGAACCGAAAGTCTTTCACAGAAGTTGCACAATTCCCGGACATTCCCGGGCCAATTGTATGAACGAAGGATCTCCTCCGCTTCCGGAGAAATATCCCTGAGGGGAGAATTGAGCTGTCTCCTGTTTTTTTGGATAAAGTGACGGCAAAGGGGCGCAATATCCTTCCGACGCATACGCAAGGGGGGAATACACAGCTTCAGCACATTCAGACGGTAAAAGAGGTCTTCCCGGAATTTCCCCTCGGCGACAAGGTTTTTCAGATCCCGATTCGAGGCCGAAATGATGCGGATGTCGATGGGAATCACTCTGTCGTGACCGATCCGCATGATCTCCCGTTCCTGCAGCACCCTCAGGAGCCGGCTCTGCAGCTTTGGCGACACATCTCCGATCTCATCCAGAAAGACCGTTCCCCGGTGGGCCAGCTCGAAGAGCCCCGCTTTACCGCCCTTGGACGCCCCGGTGAAGGCCCCTTCCGCATAACCGAAAAGCTCGCTTTCCAGAAGGTCCTCCGCCAATGCGGTGCAGTTGATGGCGACAAACGGATGGTTCCGCCGCGCGGAAGCAGCGTGGACGCTTTGGGCGAAGAGTTCCTTTCCGGTCCCGGTCTCGCCGCAGATGAAAATGTTGGAATCCACCTTGCTGAACTTTTCCGATACCCGCACCGCTTCGGTGAAACAGGGGTCTCCGCCGATAATGTCCCGGAACGAATATTTCGCCACCAGGCCCTTGGTGTAGAGCTTAGCCCTGATCTGCTCTTCCAGCTCCTGTATCCGCGTAATATCCGAGAACGTGACCACCATCCCGGCCCCGTCCAGGGGCACACAGTTCACCATGCAGGTGCGGTCCCTGATCCTGGCCAGTTCGCCGAGATATTTCCTCCCGTCGGAAAGAGCCGCCTTCATGTCGAACTGGGGCATCAGCGACGACAGACGGGCTCCCTCCAGCGAACGCCCGTCGTCGGCCAAAATCGATCGGGCGTATTTGTTGATCGCCGTAATCCGGCCATCCCCATCTGTGGATATGATCCCCTCGAAGGTGTAGTCCATGATGGTTTTAAACCGGGCGCTTTTTTCCCCTTCCTGCCGCATGATGCGGACGGTGCGGATCGCTTCGTCCACAGCGTGCCGGACGGTTTTCGGCCCCGATTCTATGATCACATTGGGGATCCCCAGTTCTTCACAGATCACCGACGCGGCGTGTCCGGAAATAACGGCTTCGGCGCCCTCTTCCCGCGCCTGTCGAACCGCTGCCTCCAGCTCTCGGGGGTCCTCCACCTGATAAGATTGCAGCTCACAGGAAAAAATATCCTTGATTTCATCGACTCCATAAACCATGTTGAGGGAGCCCACAATGGCGATCTTTTTCGGCTTGAAACGCCGCAGACATTTGTTCAGCGCAACCACAATATCAAAACCGGTAACAGTGATTTCGATAAAGGGAACGGACAGTTTTTTTAAGGCCTGGGCCGTAAACCCACGGGCAATAAGGATGTCGGTGTCGAGGTCCAGAGTATCCCGCCTTTCGAATGTCCCAACGCATATCTTATGTAAAACATTTTTTCGCTCGGGATGATTCTTGAAGGTGAGGTGAACAATCTCTTTCATTCCTGGATAGGGAACAATGAAGGTTATGCGAATCATTCCTTTATTGTAAACCGACCCAGAAGAGTTCGCAATCTTGCAATTGCACTTTGCAGATGTGAAGGTTTTTAATGATGGTGGACAGGAACCAGCCTGAGCGCCGGCAACCCGTCACACGCGTTCCCTTTTCCAGTTTGCGCACTATTGGTTGCCACAACGATACATATCAACAGATTCCTTTTTAAAAAAGTCATTGAATCATGATTCTCACATATTACTTAATTTGGCACTTAATTTGCATGATGCCGTGGGAAACGCTCTCTAAGAGAAAGACCATGAAAACGAGACCGGTCTTCCTCCCCGCCCTGATGCGGGCCAGGGGCTAAAGGATTTTTTATGAACTTTGATCTGATTTTCTCGAATGCTGAAAAAAAGGTTCCCGAAATCGCCGTCATCGGTGTGGGCGGATTCAATCACTCCCTTTTCGTTTATGGGATGAGGGGGGGGAAGGTCCGCATCAGAGCGCTCTGCGGGCGAAACATTCAAAGGTGCGTGGACGCCTTTTCCTCCGCCGGGATTCCCGCGGACAAAATAAAAGTGTGCCGGGACTACGACGAAGGCATGGCGGCCTACAATGCGGGGCGCTTCCTGGTTTTCGATGACGTCTCCCTGGCAATGCGCATGCCCTTCGATACGGTGGTGGAGGGGACGGGGAATCCCGAAGCGGCGGCCCGCCATGCCCTGGCTGCCATCGAACACGGCAAGAACATCGTCATGGTCACCAAGGAGTCCGATTCGGTGGCGGGGCCTTTTCTGGCAAAGAAAGCCCGGGACAAGGGGCTCATTTATTCCCTGGCCATGGGAGACCAGCCGGCCCTCCTCGTCAGCCTGGCAAGCTGGGCCGGGACTGCGGGCCTCACGATCCTCAGCATCGGGAAGTCCAGCGAGTATGACTTCGTTTTCGACGAAGAAAACGAAACCATGACGGTGCTGGAAAAAACAGTCTCCGTTCCGAACTTTCGCGGTCTCTGGGACCTGGGGCCCGATGCGGCGGAAACCCTGAAAAAAAGGAGCCGGGTGCTTTCGGCCTTCGGACAGAGAGCCATTCCTGACCTCACCGAGATGGGAATTGTCTGCAACCACCTTCCGGATATCCATCCCGACGTTCCATCCTTCCACTGCCCGGTGGCGAGGACGGTCGAGATCCCCGACATCATGTCCCCCGCCGACCTGGGAGGAATCTTGAAGGGGACAGCCCGGATCGATGTGGTGAACTGCCTCCGGCGCAAGGACGAACAGAGCATGGGCGGCGGCGTTTACCTGGTGGTTGCCTGCGACGACAAGGAAACCTGGCGGGTCCTGGGAGAGAAGGGGATGCCTCAAAGCAGAAACGGCAAAACGGCGCTGATCTACTATCCCGCCCATTACCTGGGTTTCGAGGCCCTCTTCAGCGTTCTGTCCATCGCCCATCTGGGTTTTCCCACCGGCAGTCCCGAACCCCGGCCTCGTTACGATCTGGTCGCCCGGACCACGAAAGACCTGAAAAAGGGAGCCTGCTTCAAGGCCCAGGGGCACCACCACGTCATTGAGGGACTGGAGGGGCTCCTGCTGCCGGCGGAACCCATCGGCAATAACGTCATGCTGCCTTACTATCTGGCGGACGGCACGGTTTTGAAGCGGGACCTCCCCGCCGGGACCTTTCTGACCGCCGACGCCCTGGAGAAACAGGACGATGCCCTTCTCTGGGAACTGCGGGAGGAACAGGATCAGATCTTCTTCCCCCGTTGAATCCTGCCCTTCCCGCCTCTTTTCGGCGGGAAGGGGTCCCGGAGCCCGGGCTTCTTTGGGGATGCGTGATTTCCTGAAAAGCGCCTCCCCCGGAACCTTCCTCCCAGGCGCATCCGACCTGCCCGGCAGAGTCTTCCAGCCCCTTTCACCGACATTCCGCAATTTGCCGTTTTCCTGCCTCTGTGGTACCATGCAGTCAGATCGAAAACACCCAGGAGGTGTCCCCATTACCATCACCGATGTAAAAACCCACATCATCTCCGCCCCGCTGGAGGAGCCCTTCCAGTTTTCCCAGGGCTGGGTGCACAAACGGAGCAGCCTCATCGTGGAGGTGATCACCCGGGAAGGGCTCAGCGGCTTCGGCGAGTGCCTCTGCCACGGGATGCAGCCGCCTCAGATAGCGGCGGCCTTCATCGACCACTGCTTCCGGGGGCGGATGATCGGCCGGGACATCCGGGATGTGGAGGTCATCTGGGAGGATCTCTACAATGTGTCCCGCCCCTTCGGGCAGCAGGGGGCGGCGGTCAACGCCCTGAGCGGCGTGGACATCGCCCTCTGGGACGCCATGGGCCGGTCCCTGGGGCAGCCTGTTTCCCGGCTGCTGGGGGGAAACTTCCGCACCGCCGTCAAGGCCTACGCCACGGGCTTCTACCGGAAGAAGGGACGGAGCTACCCCCGGGAGGCCATGGACGAGGCCCAGGGCTACCTGGACAAGGGCTTCCGGGGGATGAAGCTGAAGACCGGCTTCGGGGTGGGGGACGATATCGCCTATATCCGGGCCCTGAGGCGGGCAGTGGGCCCCGATGTGATGCTCATGGCGGATTTCAACTGCGCCTACAACCAGAGCGCCGCCCGGCGGATCATCCTGGAGCTGGAGGAGGAGAAGCTGGAGTTCTTCGAGGAGCTCCTGGCCCCGGAGGACATGGCCGGTTACGCCGCCCTCCGGAACCTGACCCCCTCCTACATCGCCGCAGGGGAGAACATCTTCGGCAAGATCGCCTACAAGGACTGGCTGGCCCGGGGAGCCCTGGACATCTATCAGCCCGATCTCTGCTCATCCGGGGGATTCACGGAATGCAAAAAGATCGCCGCCCTGACCCAGGCCCACAACGCCATGCTGATCCCCCATGTCTGGGGCTCCGGAGTGGGGCTGGCGGCCTCGCTGCAGTTCATCGCCACCCTGCCTCCCACGCCCCTGTCCCAGACTCCCTGGGAGCCTCTGCTGGAGTACGACCAGTCCAGCCATCCCTTCCGGCTGGACCTCATCGGCGACGGGGTGGTCTTCCGGGACGGCTTCGTACAGGTACCCACCGGGCCGGGAATCGGGGTGGAGGTGAACAGGAGCGTTCTGGAGAAGTACCGGGTGTCCTGAGCCATTTTTCGGGGCGGGCACCGCAGACCCGGAGCGTCGCAGACCCCGGAGCGTCGCAGACCCCGGAGCGCCGCAGACCCGGAGCGCCGCGGCCCCGGAGCGTCGCAGACCCGGAGCGTCGCAGACCCGGAGCACCGCAGACCCGGAGCACCGCAGACCCGGAGCACCGCAGACCCGGAGCGTCGCAGACCCCGGGGCGCCGGGGCGCCCCGGGGCAGGAGATTGCCTGCAGGGCTCGCCCCTTTTCCCTTTCCCCGGGGGATGCTATAATCCTTTCAATATACCGTTTTTCAGGTTCGCGGAAGCGATAATAGGGAATCCCGTTGAAGTCGGGAACGGACCCGCCGCTGTAATCCGGTAAACGAACCCCCACGAAGCCACTGGGCGAGGCCCCGGGAAGGCGGGGGGGAGAGGCGCCCCGGGCGCCGGCCGGAGAGTCAGAAAACCTGCCTGAAGAACCCATCATTCCATTTAGGAGGGTTGAACATAAATGGAAAAGCGCCGATTCCGCCGTATGTTCTCCGTCGCGTCTCTCTCGTTCCTGGTGGCCGGTCCCGTTTTCGGGATGCACATCATGGAAGGCTTCCTGTCCCCGTCCTGGGCGGCCCTGTGGTGGGCCGCCGTTCCGCCGGCCCTGTTTTTCGGCATCCGGAGGATAGGACGGGTGACCCGGGATAACCCGGGCTCCCTCTTCCTCCTGGCCATGGCGGGGGCCTTCATCTTCGTCCTGTCGGCCCTGAAGATCCCCTCGGTCACCGGCAGCTGCTCCCACCCCACGGGAACCGGGCTGGCGGCCATCCTTTTCGGTCCCGCCGTCACCGCCGTGCTGGGCTCCATTGTTCTTCTTTTTCAGGCCCTGCTCCTGGCCCACGGGGGGATCACCACCCTGGGGGCCAATATCGTCAGCATGGCCCTGGCGGGGCCCCTTCTGGGCTACGGAGTGTTCCGGCTCCTGGGCCGCTCCAGGCTGCCCTTCGGCTGGACCGTTTTTCTCGCCGCCTTCACGGCGGATCTGGCGACCTATGTGGTCACCTCGATTCAGCTGGCCCTGGCCTTTCCCGACCCGGTGGGGGGCTTTCCGGTCTCCCTGGCCAAGTTCGCCGGTCTCTTCGCCCTGACCCAGATACCCCTGGCGGTGAGCGAGGGACTTCTGACGGTGATGATCCTGGGCCTTCTGCAGAAGTACGCCGGCGAGGATCTGGCGGCCCTGCGGATCCTTCCGGAAAGGAGATAGAGAGATGAAAAAGAAAATCATTCTGATCCTTCTGGCTGTGGTGGCCCTGGCGGTTCTTCCCCTCTTTCTCCTTCCCGATGCGGAGTTCGGTGGCGCCGACGCGGAGGCGGAAAACCTCATCACCGCCATCGCCCCGGATTACGAGCCCTGGTTTCAGGGTTTCTGGGAACCTCCCAGCGGCGAGGTGGAAAGCCTGCTCTTCGCTCTGCAGGCGGCCTTCGGCGCGGGGGTGGTCTCGTTCGTCCTGGGGTACTACATCGGAAAAAAGTCTCCGGAGAAGAAAAACCCGCTTGTGCATACCTGATATTTCGGCCCATACCAACGCGCTGCGATCCGTCCACCCGGCGGAGAAGCTGGCCTTCTCCGCCCTGGCCCTGGGCGGGGCTCTGGCGGGACGGACGGCCTTTCTCCCCCTGGGGATCTTCGCTCTCTGCTGCGGGCTCCTCCTGGCCGGCGCCCGGGTGGGTCCAGGGACACTGCTCCGGTTCATCGCAGGGCCGCTCCTTTTCCTTGCCGCCGGCCTGCCGGCGATCCTGATTTCCTGGAACCCCCCGGCGGCGGATTCCGCGGCGCTGTTCTCCGTCCCGGGGCTGCCCCTGGGGATCACCCGACAGGCCCTGGGGACCGCGGCGAGGCTGGCGGCCAGGGTTCTGGGCTCCACCGGGGCCTTCGGCTTTCTGACCCTGACCACCCCGATTTTCGCGATGGACCAGGCCCTGTCCCGCCTGCGGATCCCCCCGGTCCTTCGGGCCATCGGGGTGATGATGTACCGGTACATTTTCATCACCCTGGGCGTCTCCGAATCGGTGCGCATGTCCCAGAGGGCCCGGGGGGGGTACCGGGGCTTCCTTCGGAGTCTCAGGTCCCTGGGGACCCATTCGGCGGCGGTGATGCTGAAGACCTACGGCTTCGCCCGGATCTCCCACGGGGCCCTGATGCTCCGGGGCTTCGACGGGACCTTCGACCTCGTCCCGCTGGACTTCAGGGCCTCGCCGCGGAACCGGATTCTTCTGGTCCTGTTCGGTCTGGCTCTGGCGGGGGTCCGCATGGCGGAGGGAATGTGACGGGAATCCGGCGGACGGCGCCGTCACGGCGGAACCCGCGCCCCATCGAAGCCGGCGCGGCGGAGGGAACATGACCCCGCTCCTGGAGGTCCGGGGCCTCCGCCATACCTACCCCGACGGCACCCAGGCCCTTCAGGGCATCAATCTCGCCGTGCCCCGGGGCGCCCGGCTGGCCCTCCTGGGGGAGAACGGCTCGGGCAAATCCACCCTGCTGCACATCCTGGGGGGTCTTCTCAAAGCCTCGGGAGGGGACTACCTCTACGACGGAGAAAAAGTTTCCCACGGCAAACGGGAGCTGGACCGCCTGTTCCGCCGGGTGGGACTGGTTTTCCAGGACCCGGATGTCCAGCTCTTCGCCCCCACGGTTTTCCAGGAGGTGTCCTTCGGGCCGAAAAACTTCGGCGGGAAAGGCGTGTCCCTGGCCTCCGCCGTGGAAGAGGCCATGACGGCGGCGGGGATCGAACACCTCCGGGACAAGCCTCCCCACTTTTTGAGCTACGGCCAGAAGAAGCGGGTGGCCCTGGCGGCGGTGCTGGCCCTGGACACCGAAACCGTTCTTTTCGACGAACCCCTGGCCTGGGTGGACCTGAGAGGCCGGGATATGGTCCTTTCCGCCATGGAGGAGCTTCACCGCCGGGGCAGGACCCTGGTTATCTCATCCCATAACCCGGAGTTCGCCTTCGGCTGGGCGGACCGGGTGGCGGTGATGAAGGACGGGCGGGTCATCCTCGACGGAGAGACCCGGGAAGTTTTCGGAAACCGGGAAATCCTGGCGGAGGCGGGGATCGACGAGCCCTTCCGCTGCCGCCTGGCCCGGGAACTGGACCTCCCCCGGGTTCCCGAGGACCAGGAAACCCTGGTCCTGATGCTGAAAACGAAGCTCGGAAGGAGAACGACATGACGCGAAAGGTTTCCCCGGATATCTGCAGGGCGGTCCTGGTGGCCGGCTTCGGCACCACCCACTCCGACGCCCTGGAGGAGGGGATCCTGCCCTGCGAGGAGGCGGTCCGCCGCGCCTGGCCCGACCGGACCGTCCGCCGGGCCTTCACCTCCCGGGGGGTCGTCCGGGTGCTCCGGGAGAGGGACCGAGTCCTGGTCGATTCCCCTGAGGAGGCGGCCCGGCGCCTCGCCGGAGAGGGCTGCCGGGACCTCCAGGTCCTTCCCCTCATCGTCATCCCCGGAGAGGAGTATCACGAGAAGATCCTGAAGCCCCTGCTCGCCCTCCGGGGCCTCTTCCGCCGACTGGTCATCGCTGCCCCCCTCCTCAGCGCCACCCGGGACTTCCAGGAGGTTCTGACCGTCCTGGAGCCCTTCATCCCCCGGGACGGGGGCCTCCTTCTGATGGGCCACGGCTCCACCCACCCCGCCAACGCCGCCTACGGTCATCTGCAGTGCATGGGCGAGGACCGGGGACTGCCCATCTATCTGGGAACGGTGGAGGGCTACCCCGAGCTGCCCCAGGCCCTGAGGCGGCTTAAAAGGGACGGCATAAACAAGGTCAGAATGATGCCCCTGATGATCGTCGCCGGGGATCATGCGAAAAACGACATGGCCGGGCCCGACGAAGACTCCTGGAAGAGCAGGCTGATTCGGGAAGGCTTTGAGGTGGAGGTGATGATGAGGGGACTGGGGGGGATGGAGGGGGTGAGGAAGATCTTCCTCCGGCATCTTGAGGAAGCCGGGGAGACGGTCCGGGAGAACACCGCCGGCGCCGATTGGGTCGGCAGGCCCGGCAGAGCCGACAAACCCGGCGGGGCCGACAGACAAGGCGGGATCGGCGCAGCCGACGCCGCCGGGGAGACGGCGGCGGAATGAGCGGCGGGTCCTTCCCGCGCCTGGTGCTGGGCGCCTCCTCCTCCGGGGCGGGGAAAACCACCATCGCCTGCGGGCTCATGGCGGCATTCCGGCGGCGGGGCCTCCGGGTGCAGCCCTTCAAGACGGGCCCGGACTACATCGACCCGGGCTTCCACGGGGCGGCCACGGGCCGCCCCGGCCGCAACCTGGACACCCGGCTCATGCCCCGGGGGACGGTCCTGGAGCTCTTCCGCCGGGCCTCCGCAGACGCGGACCTCTCCATCGTGGAGGGGGTGATGGGCCTCTACGACGGGGCCGGGGCCCTGGACGAAAGGGGCTCCACCGCCCATCTGGCGAAGGTCCTCCGCGCCCCGGTGATCATCCTGCTGGATGTCACGGCCGCCGCCCGGAGCGCCGCAGCCCTGGCCTGGGGCTTCGCCCGCTTCGACCGGAGACTCCGGACCGCGGGGTTCATCCTGAACCGGGTGGGCGGCCCCTCCCATTCGGCCCTGGTGAAAACCGCCGTCGAAAAGGCCACGGGGCTGCCGGTTTTCGGAGGGCTCCCCCGGGACGAGAGCCTCCGGCTCCCGGAGCGGAGCATGGGACTGATCCCCGTCTGGGAGACCGGGGGATCCGGAAAAGACCCCCTCGCCCTGGATGAATATTTTTCCCTTCTGGCGGACCTGGTCGAGGCCGCCGTGGACCTGGACGCTCTTCTGGAAGCCGCCCGGGGGGCGCCGGAACCGCCCCCGGGGGGAGGGCGGGTCTTCGGCGGCCCTCCGCTTCCTCGGGGAGGGGAGCCTCCGCACACCCCGGAGGCCGGGCCCATACCCGCCCCGAAAGGCCCCGCTCCGGGACAAAGACCCCGGCGCCCCCGGGAAGAGGGTCCCCTCTCCCCCCCGAAAGGCGGGACGACGGCCCCCCGGACCCCGGGCCCCCTGAAAGACGGACCGGTCATCGCCCTGGCCCTGGACGCGGCCTTCCATTTCTATTACCAGGACAACCTGGACATCCTGGAGCGGTTCGGCGCCCGGGTGCTCCCCTTCAGCCCCCTGGAAGACCGGGGCCTGCCTCCCGGAACGGCGGGGCTTTACATCGGCGGCGGCTCTCCGGAACTCCACGCCCCCGGGCTGGCGGAAAACCAGGCCATGCTTCGGGCGGTCCGGGAGGCGGTACGGGGGGGCATGCCCGTTCTGGCCGAGGGGGGAGGGCTCGCCTATCTGGCGCGAAGCCTCCAGACCCCCCGGGGCGACATCTTCGCCATGGCCGGGGTCCTGCCGGCCCGGGTGGCCGCCGAGGAGAGGCTCCGCGCCCTGGGCTACCATGACGGGAAGCTGCTGAGGGACTGCCCGCTGGGCCGGAAGGGGGAGAGCTGCCCGGGGCATCTCTTCCATCGGTTCCGGATCCAGGGGACCTCCGGGGAAGGTGAGGCGGGCGGCCCCATCTCCGGCGGCCCTCCGGGCCCGGCGGCCCTCCACGCCCTGGGGGACGAAGAATCGCCCCTCTTCGAGCTGACCCGGCCGGGCCGGGAACCCCAGCGGGACGGCTTCGCCCTGGGCAGCCTGGCCGCCGGCAGCCTGCACCTCCATTTCGCCTCCCGCCCCGCCTGGGCCCGGAATTTCGTCCAGGCCTGCCGGCGCTATGGGACGCGGAACGGCGGGCAGCGTAAAAAAGAGCCTCAGTGACAAGGGAGAAACGCCATGAACCGGAAAAAAGGCGATCTGATAACCGACGAGAGCTTCTCCATCATCCGCCGCCGGCTCGGGGATTTCCGGGCCTCCCCGGAGGAGATGGAGATCATCATCCGCATCGCCCATACCACCGGCGATGTGGACTTCGCCGCAACCTTCCAGATGAGCCGGGAGGGGCTCCTTCGGGGGGCCGAGGCCCTGGCCCGGGGCCGGAATGTGGTCACCGATGTGGAAATCGTCCGGGCCGGGATCCGTCGCTCCCTGGTGGAGGAGATGGGAGGCCGGGTGGAGTGCCTGCTGAACCTGCCGGAGGTGGAGGCCGAGGCCCTGCGCCTGGGGGACACCCGCTCCGCCGTGGCCATGCGCCGGGCCGCCCCTCTTCTGGAGGGCGGGGTTGCGGCCATCGGCAACGCCCCCACCGCCCTATTCGCCCTTCTGGAGATGATCCGGGACGGGGCCGCCCGGCCCGCCCTGGTGGTGGGGGTCCCCGTGGGATTCGTCGGCGCGGCGGAATCGAAAAAGGCCCTGTGGGAGGCGGGGATCCCCTGCGTCACCAATCAGGGGGAGCGGGGAGGGAGCACCATAGCCGCCGCGGTGGTCAACGGCCTCCTGGTTCTGGCCCGGAGGCGGGGGGAAAACCCGTGACCCCCGCCCTCCCCTACCGGGAGGTCCTGGGCTCCGTGGGCGGACTCCGCCGGGGCTTCACCACCGGGACCGCCGCCGCGGCGGCCTGCGCCGCCGCCGCCCGGATGCTGGCGGAAGACCGGCCCCTGGACGCGGTGGAGGTGGAGCTTCCGGGGAAGGGCCCCTTCGGGGGACGGAGGATCCTCATCCCCGTGGAAACCGCCCGGAGGGAGGGGGAGGGCTGGACCGCCGGGGTCCGGAAGGACGCGGGGGACGACGACGACGCCACCCACGGGCTCCTGATCCTCTGCCGGGCCTCCTATCGGGACGACGGGGGGGACGGAGAGGTGAGCATCCAGGCGGGCGAGGGGATCGGCGTCGTCACCCGCCCCGGGCTTCCGGTGGGGCCGGGAGAGCCGGCGATAAACCCCGTCCCCCGCCGGATGATTCTGGCCGCCGCCGCCCCCTGGACAAGGCCGGGCCGCAGCCTCCTCCTCCAAATCTCGGCGCCCCAGGGGGTCCTGCTGGCCCGGGAAACCTGGAACCCCCGGCTGGGCATCCGGGGGGGCGTCTCCCTCATCGGCACCAGCGGCGTGGTGGAGCCCAAGTCCGCCGCCGCCTTCAAGGCCTCCATCGCCCTCTGCCTCCGGCAGGCCGCCGCGGTGGGAAGAACCTCTCTCATTCTGACTCTGGGGCATGTGGGAGAGGGCTTTCTCGACTCCCTGGGCGTCAACCCGGAAGCCCGGGTCGTGACGGGGGACCACCTGGGCTTCGCTCTGGAAAGATGCGCCTCCGCCGGCTTTTCCCGAATCATCCTGGCGGGGCATGTGGGAAAGCTCGCCAAGGTGGCGGCGGGGATCTTCGACACCCACTGGAAATCCGGCGACGCCCGGCTGGAAACCCTGGCCGCCTGCGCCGCCGCCTGCGGAGCCCGTCGGGAGACGGTGCGCCGGATCCTGGACCTGTCCACCGCCGAGGCGGCGGAGGAGATCATTCTGGGGGAAGGGCTGGGGGAGACCTACGATTTTCTCGCCGCCCGGGCGGCGGCCAGGATGCAGGAGGCCGCCGGCGCCCCGGGGAGGGACGCCGTCCCGGAAACGGGCTGCGCCGTCCTGTCCCTGACGGGACGCCTTCTGGGGGCCCACCCGGAAACCTTGAAAGGAGAGGACGCGTGGCGATCTTTTCGATAATCGGAACCGGGCCGGGGGCCCGGGAGTACATCCTCCCCGCCGCCTGGGAGGAGGCCGCCGGGGCGGACACCCTGCTGGGCTCCCCCCGGAGCCTGGAGCATTTCCTCGGTCTGGGAAAGAAGGCTCTCCCCCTCCGGGGGGAAGGCTACCGGGAGGCGGAAAACTACATCCGCAGTCATCGCCACGCCGAGCGCATCGCTCTCCTGGTCTCCGGGGACCCGGGCTTTCACAGCTACCTGTCGGTGATCAGGCGCTCCTTCTCCCCGTCCGAATACCGGGTAATCCCCGGACTGTCCAGCCTTCAGCTGGCCTTCGCCCGGATCGGCCTCCCCTGGCAGGAGGCCCTACTGCTGTCCGCCCACGGACGGGAAATCCCCGACGCCGCGGACCGGCGCCCGCTTTTCTACCTGACGGACCGGAAAAACGGCCCCGGGACAATAGCCCGGGGACTCATGGCCGCGGGGATGGGAGACAGGACCGTCTGGGTGCTGGAGAACCTCTCCTACCCCGGCGAGAAGATCAGCCGCGTCGCCGTGGCGGAGCTGGCGGCGCGGGAAAAGGAGTACGCCCGATGCGTGATGATCGTGGAATGACCGGAACCCTCTACGGCGTCGGGGTGGGCCCCGGCGACCCGGGTCTTCTCACCCTGAAAGGCCGGGATGTCCTGCTCCGGGCGGCGGCGGTCTTCGTTCCCGCCCCGGGGGAGGGAAAACCCTCCCTGGCCATGGGCATCGTCCGGGAGGCCGGGCTGGGGGGGCTGGATTTCCGCCCCCTCGTCTTTCCCATGAGCCGGGACGAGAAGGTCCTGGCCGCATCCTGGGACGCCGCCGCCGCCCGGGTCTGCGACGTTCTGCGGGACGGAAAGGACGCGGCCTTCATCACCCTGGGGGACCCCGGCGTCTATTCCACCTTCTCCTACCTGGCCGCGGCGGTGCGCCGCCGGCTCCAGGGTGTCCGAATCGAAACCGTTCCGGGGGTGACGACGATGAATCTTGCGGCGGCGCTGGTGAACCGTCCCCTGGTGGAGGGTGACGAAAGGCTCTGCCTCCTTCCCCTTCCGGAGGACCTGGGGGAACTTGGGGCTCTCGCCCGGAGCTTCGACACCCTGGTCCTGTACAAGATCGGCCCCCGCCTCCGGGAGGCGGTGGAGGCCCTGACCCGCCTGGGGCTGGCCCGGTCCTCATCCTTCGTCGGCCGCGCCGGCCTTCCGGACCAGATCGTCGCCCCGGAACTGGGAGACATTCCCGGGGACGCCGCGGGCTACCTGTCGGCGCTGATCGTCAGAACCGGGAGGACGGCATGAAGGTTTTCTTCATCGGCGCCGGGCCCGGGGATCCGGAGCTTCTGACCCTGAAGGGCCGCCGCATCCTGGGGGAGGCGGACATCGTCATCCACGCGGGCTCCCTGGTGAACCCGGAGATCCTGCGCTTCGCCCGGGGGGACGCGGAGATCCACGACTCCTCCGGGATGAACCTGGACCAGGTGACGGCGGTCTACCTCCGGGCAAGATCCCTCCCGGGAACAGTCGCCCGGCTGCACACCGGCGACCCCTCGCTGTACGGGGCCGTCCAGGAGCAGATGGAGTTCTGCCGCCGGGAGGGAATTCCCTTCGAAACGGTCCCCGGAGTCAGCTCCTTTTCCGCCGCCGCCGCCGCGCTGGAGCAGGAACTGACCCTCCCGGGGCTCACCCAGACAGTGGTCCTGACCCGCGCCGCCGGAAGGACACCGACCCCGGAGAAGGAAGACCTGGCCCTGCTGGCCCGGTCCCGGCCCACCATGGTGCTCTTCCTTTCCATGGAGCAGATTCAGGAAGCGGCGGAAAAGCTCCTGACCTCCTACCCCCCCGATACTCCCGCGGCGGTGGTATATCGGGCCTCCTGGCCCGACCAGAAGATCATCCGGGGGACCCTGGGGGAGATCGCCCGGCTGGCCCGGCGGGAGGGAATCCGGCGGCAGGCCCTGGTCGTCGTCGGGAAGGCCCTGGGGGCCCGGGAGAACCCGGAGATATATCAGAAATCGAAACTCTACGACCCCGGCTTCTCCCATGGGCGCCGGGACGCGGCCGCTGGGGAGGGAGAGCCATGAAAACGGCGGTGGTGGCGGTCACCGATGCCGGGGCCGCCTGGGGCGGCCTCATCGCCCGGGAGCTTCCGGAGGCGTCCTTTTTCCGGCCTCCCCCTGGACAGCTGCCGGAACTCACCTCCCGGCTCTTCCAGGAATACGGGGGAATCGTTTTCGTCTCCGCCGTGGGCATAGCCCTGCGGATGATCGCCCCCCTGATCCGGAGCAAGCACCAGGACCCCGCGGTGGTGGCCATGGACGACGCGGGGCGGGTCGTAGTGAGCCTCCTGTCGGGCCACGAGGGGGGGGCGAATCGGCTGGCCTTTGAGGTCGCGGCGGTCACCGGGGCCGAGCCGGTGGTGACCACCGCCACGGAGGCGAACAAGACCCTCGTCCTGGGAATCGGCTGCCGCCGGGGCGTCTCCCCGGAGGAGGTGGAGACCGCCATCCGCGCCGCCCTGGCGGATCACGGCGCGGACCCGGCGGAGGTCCGGGCGGCGGGCACCACGGAGCGCAAGCGGGGCGAGGCGGGCCTCCGGGAGGCCTGCCGGCGGCTGGGGATCCCCCTCCTCTTCTTCCCGGACTGGAAGATCCGCCGTCTCCGGGGAGGCTTCCGCCCGTCCCGGGCGGCCCGGCGCCGACTGGGCCTTCCGGGGGTCTCCGAGCCCTGCGCCCTCCTGGGCGGCCGGGACGCCCGGCTCCTGGGCCCCCGGCGGGTTCTGGGGCCCGTCACCGTCGCCCTGGCCCGGGAGGCCGATCCCTT
>Ga0302245_1000794_pt1 | contig 24011 bp, 15 predicted proteins | sample AAG_UR_Thr_MG_FD_193512 | JGI IMG/M metagenome (GOLD analysis project Ga0302245, IMG submission 193512) | Enriched activated sludge microbial communities from anaerobic digester in WTTP, New Holstein, Wisconsin, United States - AAG_UR_Thr | ecosystem: Engineered > Bioreactor > Anaerobic >... | reverse complement strand
GTGACCCTTCATCATTGAGGGCGTGGAATGGTCTCCCGTTACCGCTATGCATGAAAAATCCATCTTTCTAAGCTGCCAGAGCCTGGAATCTATATCTTCGATCATTTTAACCTTTGCGGCAAAATTCCCGTCTTCTCCGTAACTGTCGGTCTTTTTAATATGGAGAAAGAAGAAGTCGTACTTTTCATATGTTTCCCGCAGGGTTCTGAACTCGTCATCCACCGTCTCCCCCGCATCGGCGATCTCCATTCCCATGATCTTTGAAAGTCCCTTGTACATGGGATAAGCGGCTATGCATACAGCGTTAAGCTTGTATTTCTCGCTGAACGTGGGTATGGTGGGAAGCTTTGATATGCCTCTCAGAAGAAGTCCCTTCGCCCTTGAATCGCTGCCTTTAAGGGTCTCCATTACCTTCTTTTCGAATTCCCTGAGGACGGAGGCTGTCTTCTCTGAAAGGGGATCGAGGGCATTGAGGGGCTTAAGGGGCAGTCCTTCCTTCTGGGGATCGTTTTCTGAAACGGCGGGATTGAGGCCTTCTCCTTTCAGGGTAATCGCGCAACGGTGTTCCTTTACTGTCTGCACGTCTATTTTGACCCCTGAAATCTCCCTGATATTCTTCGAAATGATGGAGACGATCCTCCTGTTTTCCTCTGTGGAAATCCTGCCCGCCCTCCTGTCTGTCACTATTCCGTTTTCGTCGATGTCGGCAAAGTTGCCCCTGATGGCAATGTCTTCATATCCCAGGTCTATGCCTATGCCGAGGCATTCAAGCGTACCCCTTCCTATCTGGACATCTATGGGGTCGTACCCGAAAAGGGCTATGTGTCCCGGACCGCTGCCGGGTGTGATGCCCCTGAGAACAGGGGTCATGGTGCCGCACGATCCCTCTTCTGCGAGCCTGTCAAGATGCGGCTTCCTTGCAGTCTCAAGCTCAGTCCTGCCTGTTCCGGGGTCGGGGAATCCGCCTATTCCGTCAAGCACAAGCATAAGGATCTTGTTACCGTTCTTTTTTATTATGTCTGGAAGAATTTTTTCGTATCTCATGGCTTGGTTTACCTCCCGGGTCTTTTGAAAAAAATTTCCAATATGATATAATTTTATCGGCCGATTGTCAAAAATTGAATTGAGCTGGAAAAGAAACCTGCATTATGGCGCCGGCTTTAACCGGGTGGGGAGGCAGGACGTTTTATAATGTTATACATAGTTGCAACTCCTATCGGGAACCTTGAGGATATTACCCTTAGAGCCGTAAACGTTCTGAAGAGCGTTGACATGGTTTTCTGCGAGGATACGAGGGAGGCCCTCAAGCTCCTTAACCATCTGGGCATAAAGAAGACTCTTGTAAGCTATTACAAGGACAACGAGTCGAGAAGGCTTAAGAAGGCTGTCGAACTGCTTCTTGAAGGCCGGGATATTGCCCTGATTTCTGACAGGGGAACTCCCGGGATATCGGATCCTGCGTACCTGCTGGTAAGAGAGGCATACAGGTATAACATAAAGGTTGTCCCCGTTCCGGGGGCTTCTGCCCTCCCGGCGGCCATGTCCGCCTGTGGGCTTCCCACTGACAGGTTCTCCTTTTTCGGCTTCGTGCCGAGGAAGGATCAGAAGAGGTTGAAATTTCTCTCTTCTCTCGCCGAAAGGGAAGAGACTCTCGTCTTTTTTGAATCTGTTCACAGGATAAAAGATACCCTCGGGGCTGTGTCCGAAGTCTTCCCCGAAAGGGAGATGGCTTTATGCCGGGAGCTGACAAAAAAGTTCGAGGAGATCAAGGTGGGAAAGGCTGCCGACGTGTGCGAAGAATACCGTTCCAGAGAAGATTTGAAGGGAGAGTTTGTCATTGTAATCAAAGGGAGAGACTAAAATGGTTATGAAGTTTCTGCGCAAGAAGAAAAATATGAAGATGATACTCTGGGCCGTGGCTATCCTGATAATACCTGGCTTTCTCATATGGGGAGTGGGCCTCGGAGGCGGAGGCAGGAGCTCTTACTATGCCGCCACCGTGAACAGGGAGCCCATTTCCCGCAGGGATTTTTACAAGAATCTCAACGAGATGGAACAGCGCTACAGGCAGATGTTCGGGGAAGGCGCGGAATCTTTTCTAAAGAACATCAACATGGAACAGATAGTCCTCGAGGACATGATAAGGGAAAGGCTTCTGCTCCAGCAGGCAAAGAAGAAGCGCGTCAGGGTGCAGAACAGCGAGATAATCGAGGCTATAAAGTCCGATCCGGTCTTTAAGGATGAAAAGGGGAACTTCAGCCAGGCCAGGTACAAGGAAATAGTCTCCAATTATCCCGCCGAGGAGATGAGGAAAATCGAAGACGGCATAAGGAAAAATATAACCATAAGCAAACTGAGGGAACTGGTGGCTTCTGAGGCAGGTATAAGCGTGACGGACGCCGAGGTTGATGAATACATGAAGAAAAACCAGATGGCCGGTTCCGACAGGGAATCCGTGAGAAAAAATCTCATGTGGCAGAAGGGCGAAGAGGCATACAGAAAGTGGTACGAGGAGACTAAGAAAAAATCCAAAATACAGGTCTTTCTCTCCATGGAAAAACCCGTCGCGCCCGGTGCCGCACCCACGGAAAAATCGCCGGAATAGGCAGGGGGAATTCTTTCATGGTAAACATAAAGCCTTTCAGGGGTTACCTTTACAATACCGCCCTTACCGGGGGGATAAGCAGGGTTATAGCTCCTCCCTGGGATATAATTGACGACAGGGAGGAAGCCGGTTTGCTCGGCTCCTCGGAATGGAACGTCATAAGACTCATTTCCCAGAAGCTCGATCCTTCTCAGGCTGATGGAGTTTTCCTGAAATGGATAAGCGGCCGTATTCTCGTGGAAGATTCTTCTCCGGCATTTTACTTTCTAAAGCATACCTTTTCATACATGGGCAAAAGCTACGAGAGAAAAGGCATTTTCGGCCTTCTCCAGATAGAGGATTTCAGCAGGGGAAACATCATTCCGCACGAAAATGTTTTTGAAAAAAACCATGAAAACAGGTACAGGCTCATAGAAAAATGCCTGGCCAATTTTTCTCCCGTTTTCATGCTTTACCAGGATGCAAAGGATGCCATCGGCCGGATTGTGGAAAAAGCGCCGGTAATGATGGAAGGCGAAATGAAGGGAGACAGCCTGGAATTCGGACGGATAGACAGCCGCAGAGACATAGAAGAGATAACCGGCGTTCTTTCCCCCGGCAAGCTTTTTATCGCAGACGGCCACCACAGGTACCAGGCCGCATTCAGGTTTTACATGGATAATCCCGGCGATAAGAACAGCCGGGTCCTCGTTTTCCTGGCGAACATAGAGTCTACCGGCCTGATGATACTGCCCACCCACAGGTATATTGCGGGAAACGTCTCTTTTGCCGGGAAGAAGGAAGTCTTCGAAAAGTATTTCCATGTTGAAAAATCCGGGGGATTGGAAGACATGTCAGCCAGGATGGAATCAGGCAGGCAAGGCCACTCTTTCGGGGTATATGAAAAAGGGGATTTCCATGTCATAACTCTCAAGCCGGGGGATATTCCTTTTGACCCTGCCGGCCCCGGGGACCACTCGAAGGAATGGCTTTCTCTCGACAATGTCATCCTGAAGAACCTTGTAATAGACAGGATTCTCGGAGCAGGCGAAAGGGAGGTTATCTTCAACGCTTCCGCACAGGCCATCCTCGACGAATATTCCAGGAGAAACGAAGGGGTCGTCTTTTTTGTAAACCCTGTAAGCAAGGAATCTTTCCTTAAGATATCAATGAACGGGGAAAAGATGCCCCAGAAAAGCACCTATTTCTACCCCAAGGTTCCCACGGGGTTTGTCATACACAGATTCTGATATCCATTACTTTTTCAGGCACATGCCGGCAGGAGCTTTCCTGGCCGGCCATGGGATTTTGAGTTAAAAAGTTTCTCACAGCAGGGTGTACCCTCCGTCCAGGACCATATCCTGTCCGACCATGAAGTCTGATTCCGGAGATGAGAGATATAATACAGCGCCTGCAATATCCCGGACATTCGCTGTTTTCCCCAGTGGCGCCTTCCTTAGAAAAACAGGTGGAACGTCGGGAAACAGGTCCGGGGTCATTGTGACGCCGGGGCTTATGCTGTTTACACGGATTCCATGAGGAGCCCATTCCACGGCAAGGCACCTGGTCAGGTGTATAACGCCCGCTTTGGATATGCTGTAAACCGCCTGGAATTTTGGCCACACTATGTGGCCGCATATTGATGCTATATTTATTATTTTCCCATACTTATTCGGCATCATTGCTTTTGCCTCGGCCTGGGCGCAGAAAAAAAGACCGCGCAGGTTAACCCCCATGGTCTTATCCCAGGTTTCCGCGGTTATGTCGACGCTGTCACTTATGGGTGGAGAGACTCCCGCATTATTGACGGCAATATCGAGCCTGCCAAGACTCCTGATCGTTTCTTCCACGGCCTTTCTGCTTTCCCCCGGATCGCTTATGTCGGCTTTTATGGCGACGGCTTTGGCTCCGGTTAATACGATTTCAGAAGCCGTAAGCTGGGCTTTGTCCATGTTTATGTCGACTATGGAAACGTCTGCCCCCGCTCCGGCAAGGGCGAGAGCAAAAGCCTTGCCCAGCCCCTGTCCGCTCCCTGTCACCATGGCTTTCCTGCCTTTGAGACAAAACCCGCCTTTTATATCCATTGCCCATCTCCCATGGAAGGTCGAACCTTCGTTAATAAGAAACGAAGAGAGAACCGGCCGAAGGCGCCTTCCCTTCCAATCTCCAGTTTCCCTCTCCCTTTACAATTCTTATCATTGCGCCTTTTTCCGAAAAGGAAACCCTTGACGGTTTGCGCGAAACGGAAATGCAGAAATCGCCGCCGTGCGCAATGTCAATTCGAAGTTTCCCTTTTTCCTCAACGGCTGCGTCTATTTTGGTGTCGGAATCAAGAACCTGGATGCCTTTATCTTTCCGGTTTACCGAGAAGAGGATGCTGCCCTTCGGCTCCAGTACCAGGTTATCGTAATCTTCGAGGCGGCATGTTTTCAGCGTCCATACATCCGTTGCCGTGTATTCGCCTTTTTCCAGTTTCAAATGCCTGAGGCCAATCCTGAATGTCCTCGGGGTATTTCCCGTATTGAAAAAGGCGATCGTCCTTGCAGGAAGGTGCGGGTTGTCCCTTAGAAGAGAGAAGTGGGCCCCTTCGAAATACCATCTGTCCGGATGGCTGTGGGTTTTCCTGTAATCGTATCCGCAGAAGTATACGTCCTGCCCGTTATTAAGGCAGCACATAGCTTTTTTAACAAGCCTGTATCTCGGGTGCCTGCAATTTTTATGGAGCCATCCTCCCGTTTCAAGTATAGACCTTGAAACGATGCAGTAGTTGAGCCACAGCATGTATTCCCGGTCTTTCAGCTTCCCGAGTATTCCTATGGCGTCGCTGTTGGGTATGAAGAGGTCTCCGCAACGAAGCGCGAAACATGCGGCTCCCCAGAGCATGTTTGTTTCAACGTTATCCCAGTTCCCCTCGTTGATATCTATCCCGTACCTGTAATTGTTGAAAAGCTCTCCCAGCAGGGGATTTCCCATCACTATGTCGCAGCCGGTCTGCATGTAGCCCCACGGGGGAAGCCTCTTTCTCATCTCCTGCGTCCACCAGTTCCTCAGTTCGTAACCGCTTTTCTCCTTTCTCGAAAAAAGAGGCCGGCTGTCCTCGAACGAGTAACTCCAGAGGTCGTGCTTGACTCCTTCAAATCCGTATTCCGTGATAAGCCTGTCGAGGGCCTTTTCCATGTAGCTTCTCACTTCGGGGATACTTATGTCAAGGATGCGCGGACCCTTTTCCGAGGGGAACCTGTCATAGAGCCATTCTGGATGTTCTTTCGCAAGGCGCGTTTTTCTCTCTATCATGTTTGCTATCCAGATGGAGGGTTTCATCCCCGTCTGCCGAACCCTGTCTGCAAATTTTTTCATGCCTTCAGGGAACTTGTTCGGGTCTATGTCTTGTTCGCCTTCGTAGGGTACGCTCATTCCTCCTTTGAAATCCCCGGTTTTTCCATAACCCCAGTCTATGTAAATCCATTCCACCGCGGGAAGATTTTTCCTGGCAAATTCCGCGGTTTTCAGTATCCTTTCCTGGTCTATGTCCTGGACGGGGCCGTCGTTGGAAGAGCCCCACATGACCGAATGGCGGTTTGTGGGGGTTCTGCCGCGGCTGACCGGCAGGTGCTTTCTCAATTCATCGAGATAGCCGGAGAAGATTCTGCCTATGTCACCGGCTTCAGTTGTTGTGCCGATGTACCATGTGTCGCCGTCCAGGGTTTCCCCTGGAAGAAAAATCCTGTAATCGATTCCCTTGAGGGAAGAGAATATTTCCCATGCGACCCTGCCTTTTTCATGGCGGAAAACGTAGTTATGGTAGAAAACCTTCTGGCTGAGACTCCCGTGGACCAGTCCTCTTGGCGAGTCATGGTTCGACAGGAGCGCCGCGGGGAACGGCTGGTAGGGCGAGGCCCCTATCCTTTCGCACGTTATTGCAGGGTCGAAGTATTTTGTTTCCTCGAGAAGGCAGTCCCAGCCGCTCTTCTTGACAAGCTCAGGGGTGAGCTTCAAATCCACCGGCATAGCCATCATCTTGTATATGCGGGGGTTTTCGACATGGTAGTAATAATCTTTTTCAGGAGCGCATCCTTTTCCGAAACCGATGCCTTTCAGTACGAGAGCAGTTTCTTTCAGGTGCAATGTTTTTCCGGAGACATTCCTTATGCTGCGGCTCCATGTGCTTCTGCCTGCATCCCAGGCAAACCATACGGTTTCTTCCACGCCGCCGTAAAAGTTATATATGAGACCCCTTCTTGTTTTCCTGTTTATTTCAACTTCCGTTCGTTCAGGCAAAAGGTCTCCCGATTCCAACCTGATTAAAAATCCCGCTGAAATATCCCTGCAATCCGTTATTTCTGAGAGAATGCCGTTCACTTTTTTCATTTGGCTCCCCGTTGTTATTCGCGCCTTTTCAACGCGGTATGAATTTTTTTACTGCATCGGCAACGTCTTCTGCCGAAGGAACGCAAGCATCTTCAAGAACCGGAGAAAACGGTATGGGTACATTCAGCCCGCCGAGGACTTTCGGAGGAGCATCGAGATAGTCAAACGCCTGTTCCGACACCTGCCTTACTATCTCGGCCCCGAAACCGCATCTTTCCGGAGCTTCATGCAGTACAAGCAGCCTTCCCGTTTTTTTCAGGGAACCTGCTATCGTTTCAATATCGAGGGGCACAAGCGTTCTCGGGTCGATAACCTCCATCTCTATTTCTTTGGAAAGCATTCCTGCCGCTTCAAGAGCTTTAGGCACCATGTTGGAAAGAGCCACAACGGTTATGTCTTTTCCTTTTCTTTTAATATCTGCCTGGCCCAGGGGGATGAGGTATTCTTCCCGGGGAACCGGCCCTTTTTTGAAATAGAGTATCCTGTTTTCAAGGAAGATAACGGGGCTGTCATCCCTTATGCTTGTTTTCAGGAGACCTTTGGCGTCGTAAGGGGTTGAAGGCATCACAACCTTCAGCCCCGGGGTATGAGCAAACCATGCCTCAAGGCTCTGGCTGTGCTGGGCGGCCTCCCTGGTACCTATGCCGTAAGGAGCCCTGATAACAAGGGGGGCTTTTATCCGGTTGCCCGACATGAAAAAAACCTTGGCCGCCTGGTTTATCACCTGGTCCATTGCGGTGGTGATAAAATCGAGATACATGATTTCCGCCACGGGTCTCAAGCCTGCCATGGCCGCTCCCACCGCAAGACCCGTAAACCCGGATTCCGATATCGGGGCATCCCTGACCCTCTCCGGGCCGAATTTTTCAGAAAGTCCTTCCGTGGCCCTGAATGCTCCTCCGGCACAGCTCACTTCTTCCCCTATGATAAAAACTCCGGTATCATTCTCCATTTCTTCCATTAGGGCTTCATTGACGGCTTCTACGTATTTTATCTCTCTCATTTCAATGCTCCTTTAGAACCGTCTATATCCATCGCCTCTTCTCTGAACTTCTTCCTGTCTGGCAGCGGGGCTGACAGGGCAAATTGTTCAGCCTCTTTTATCTCTTCTGCAACTTCTTCTCTTATCTTTCTTAAATCATCCGGGCCGGCAATGCCTTCATTCAGAATCCATTTTTCCGAGAGCTTTATGGGATCTCTTTCCTTCCATTTGTCTATTTCTTCTTTTTTTCTCATGTCTCCGGCCACCATGCAGTGGGGGTCTATGCGGTAGGTCTTGCACTCGAGAAGAGACGGACCCGCTCCGTCTCGCGCCCTTGCCACTGCTTTCTCTGCCGCCGTGTATACATCCGACAGGCTGTTTCCATCCACCGCCTCGCCGGGCATTCCGTACCCTGAAGCTCTTTGTGCAACGTCCTTTATGCAAATAGTTTCCGAAACCGGGGTATTTACGGCGTAACAGTTGTTTTCACAAACGAAAATGACGGGCAATTTCCACAGTGAAGCAAGATTCAGAGATTCATGGAAAGTACCCTGGCTTGCAGCCCCGTCCCCGAAGTAGCAGACCGATACCTGCTTTGTTTTCAGGTATTTTGCGCGGTAAGCGGCACCCGTGGCAAGAGGAAGCCCCGCTCCGACAATGCCGTTGCCTCCCATGAAATTTATCTCCGTGTCAAACAGGTGCATGGATCCGCCTCTTCCAGAGGAACAACCGGCCTCTTTTCCCATCAGTTCGGCCAGCATTTTTTTAATGCTGCCTCCTTTTGCTATGAAATGGCCGTGACCCCGGTGGGTGCTGAAAACATAATCATCTTTATTCAAGAGCATGGAAACACCGGCCGCGATCGCTTCCTCGCCTATGTACGTGTGGAGGGCGCCCATGAAATTCCCTGCAAGAAGATTTTCTTTATGCATCTTTTTTGCGTGCTCCTCAAAAAGCCTTATCCTGTACATTATCCTTAAAGCTTCAGGCATCGTCTCTTTTTTCATGGGGATATTTCTCCTTTATGACCGGTGAGGAGCCAGCCGAAGTTATAAGCGGGATCTTCCTTCCCGAAGGCAAGAAGAGATTTTTCAAGTATCCTGTAATCTGTCCACCTGTTCATATAGCTCTTGAAATTGCCCCTTCCCTCCTCTTTGTAATTTACCCACCTGATGACGTTAAATCTGTACCTGTCGCCGGTATAGGGAAGGGAACCGTACGGTATCCGGAAAAAAGCAGACCATGAGCCATCATGCATGTAAACGGAAGCGCTCCAGTTAAAACTCTTTTTAGAATAATCCCGGTGCGTAAGCTTTCCGGAGTTCATTTCTCCGCTTGAGTTTACCGTGAAAGAAGATCGTGGAAAAAGCCGTTTTGTCTCAATCTGGAGTTCGACGCTTTCCATGCAGGTAAAATCGTCTTTTCCTTTTTTTAGGAGTCCTTCCATGTCCGGTGTCTGGCACCTGACGGTGAAATAAATCGCATCCCTGCTGCAAGCGGCTTTCCATGTTGTCCTGTGAAGTTTGGCAAAATCGCCCCGTTCGGGTTTGAACGCCAAATCCTTCTTGTCAAAATAAAACCAGAAAGGCAAATCTTCTTCCGGAAGTTTATCAAAAATGGCGTCAACGCTTTTCTTCGGAAGGTCTTTTGCATCTGCCCCGCATTCATAAACGGGAGGCTCTGGTTTTTCCCCCGTATATGCCGGGAATAAAATATGTCCTTTTTTTATCTCTTCTTCCACCCGGGGAAAATCTTCTCTGACTATTTTTTCAAGATGCCTCATGCGCCACGAAATCTTTTCGGGAAAATACTTGTATCCCTCGGCTTCCGCGTGGAAACCCAGCCGCGGGTCTTTTTGTGCAAGTTCCAGCAGCTTTTTATCCCTGCCAATTTCTTCCTGGACAATCTTCTTCATATCAGCAAGGATTTTCAGTCTCGATGTACCCTTCATGCACATCATTTTTTCCCTGAGGTCGTAGAACCTGAGGATATTGTATCCGCTTTCAAACTGTATCCCGAGAGCTTCGTCCACCCGGAGTTTTTCTTCCATTTCCGGGTCAGCTTTGCCTGCCGCCAAATCTTTTTTCAATATCCCCACACCTTTATTCCATTCTCTTGACATCTCTTTGCATAGATTGAGTATTTCGGGTATCGTGTGGGTGTAGGAGAATGACTGTCCTATCCTGTCTCCGCTGGGGGGATAGCATATCCTCCATGTGGGAGCGAGAGGCTTATTCCGGGGTTTCAGGTATAGGGGCCACACGGGACCGTCGTGCATGGGCCCGTAATAACCGAACAAGGCGTTCATGGGGTAGTTGGAGTATGCGTCCCTGAATATCTTCCACGCCTTTACGGCTTTTCTTCCATCCCCGGGCCACCAGCAACCTGCCAGTTTTTTCAGGAAGGCGTCCTCGCTTTTTGGAAACGGAGCGAAGGCAAGCTCTCCGGCAGCTTTTGTCATAAGCCCGGGGTACGCCCCGAAGAACCAGCACTGCATGACCCCGCTGACTCCCAGCTGGTGCATGGCTTTATACTTGCGGTAGAGGTTGCCAGGGACGGAAACCCACGGGACGGTTGCTACTTCGTGAGAACAGCTTACCTGTATCTTGGCAAAAACAGGAGTGCCGGCCTCAACGGCGTTTTTACAGCATCTCCTGAAAAGTTCGCTCGGCCCCACGTAAGAAAGCCAGTAATCCCCCGCATACCTGGTCTTTCCAAGCTGTTTCGCCCTTCCTGCCGACTCAAAGTTCAACTGCAGGACAATGTCCCGGGGCATTTTCCCTGCGGCTTCTTCGGTGGCTTTTTCTCCCCAGCCTATATACTGGCTGTAATGCCAGGAGATAAGCTGTGCTGAAGGATTTGCCCTGTGCATGCCTCTTGCCATTATTGAAAGCATTTCGGCTACCACTTCGGCAGGATCCCTCTTACTGCAGAGCGGGCAGTTGTTGTTCGAGTTGGTTCCTGCATAACAGTTGGTCGGCCTTTCCCCCACGGATATGTTTATAAGCCCGCCGAGGTGCGGCACCCTGCTGAAGAGCGTATATGACGCTTCTTCGATATACGCCTTCCCCTTTTCCGTTGACGTGCAGAAATAGGAGAAAGCGTTGTTGTTGTGCCCCTGGATTTCAGGGTATTTTTTTATCATGGAACTGCCTGAGGGAAACGCCAGCGGCTCTATGCAGAACGGGTAAATCTTTATCCCGTATCGCCGGCACTTGTTCACTGTGCTTCTTAATTTTTCAAGCCTTCGTTCTGCGTGCCTCCCGTATTCGGGGATAATTTCAGAAGGTACTGTGTCAGCAAAGGTTATTGTCAGCCACAGCCCGTTTACCCCGTCATGTGCGAGTCTGTTGAGATATTCTTCGGAGTAGTAGTCTGTATCGTCGTTCAGCTCGTCCCTGTTTTTGGGCGGCCGGTTTATGGGGCCATAACAGCATCTCGATATGCGGGTTTTTATCACGGGGAATCTCTTTATCTTTCCGGGCGCAAGGAAAGGTCCTCCCGAACGCAGGAGCTCGTCTTCAAGGTAGACCAGCGCGCGCCTTATTCCCTCGGTGTCGCCGGACATTATCTCTATTCCATTTTTCTTCACCGAAATGATATATTCCTCAAACACGGATGTTTTCGTTTTTCTTATGGCAACAGGGAAATCTCCGTTTACAGGTATTTCGCCGGCCTCAAGAAACCTTTCAAAATCTTCAAAGGCGGTATCAAGCAGCCCTTCCGGGTCGGGAAATTTATTTGCGATTCTGACGCCGTTTTTAATGGATATCTCACCCCCTTTTGCACGGGTTCTCTTCCATTTAAACGGCTTATGCAGAGGTTCGCTCAGCAGTTTTATAAAACCCCAGTCTTTCTCTTCGGGCTGTTTGGGTTCCGGTTCCGGGTTTTGCAGGTATCCCATATCTCCTCCAAACGGTTGATTTCTCCCGCATGATTCAAAAGAAGTATAACCTGAATGCCCCTTATGAAACACGGGGAATTTTTACTCGCCTTCGCAGATTTATCCTCTCTACCCTCCTGCGCTAAAGCTTCGGAGGGTAAACCTTTGTGAAAGAAGGAAGCCGCGGGCTGTGCCCGTAGGAGCTCCACTATTCATTATATCACTACACAGGAAGAAGGGATAATCACAGTGTCGTTTATTAAGTGGGGGATTAGGGAGGAATCCTGATCAATGAAGAGGGATCGGAAATTCAGATTATCCTGCAATTACATGAAGTGCTTTAACTTTCTGTCCAAACAAAGGAGATAGACTCGCTCCGGAGAACCCATAAAGCTTGTCTGCCGTAGCCCTGGTGTGGGAGCGGGGTTCTTCAACAGTATAGTCTATAGATTTACAAGCCCCCATCATCCTGATCCTCCTCCGCTAAAACTGCGGACGGGTATGCCCTCTCCCCTGTGAGTAGGGGGGAAGACGTTCATTTCAACGAACTTAAAATTTTATATCTTAATCCAAATCTGATCCTTTATAGATTGACTTTTTAATGGAAAGATATTAAAGTATCAAAACGGAAGGTTTTCATGTTTTCTCAATATTATTCTGCTGTTCAGCGTCTGCGTAGGGTCTGGCGCTTCCAGCAGAAGCTCTATGCGGACGGCAAGAACAGGTTTGTGAAAAACGGTCGAAAATACGGCACTATTTGCGAGGTGAACATGAGAAAATTATTTTGTGCTTTCCTGCTGGCAGCCATGGCGGTTGCCGGAGCAGGCGCCGAAAATGATGGTTATAATGAATGGATTAAGAGAAGAGAGGCTTTAACGAAGGATAAAAGCGTCGTGAGATATTACACTTTCGAGGATTTGAAAGACAGCAAAAGCATAGTGAAAGACCTCAGTCCCTCCGGAGCCGACCTGACTTTTGTGCCTTTTAAGGATGTGAAGACCGGCGAGGTTTTTGACGACCTCCAGGTGATAGAGGGAAGGTGGCCCGAAAAGAAAGCGGTGAGGCTTGACAGGGGCTGGCTGCAGGGAAAGCCTGCGGATATAGCGAACAAGCAGTTCACCGTGGAGATATGGTTCAGGAAAAACGGTCCCGGAAGTGTCAGGATCCCGGATGGCGCCCAGAGGGGATATATTATATCCTCTCCGGCGGGGTGGGGTGCAGGATGGAGGGTCAAGACTGAATATGCGCCTTCTCCCTGGCTTACCTTCGATATAGGTATCGAGAAGAATAATGTCCGCGCAAAAAGCGATAAGATGTATGCCGACAAAATATGGCATCATCTTGCGGCCACGTGGGACGGCAGGGAGATGAAACTTTACGTTGACGGGGCGATGGTTGCTTCGGCTGAATATTCAGGGGAGTATATACCTTCCAAAGAATTTTTTAAAATAGGATATCGCAGCGGAGGATCTGTTCTTCTGGATATGGACGAGGTTGTTATATATAACAGGGCGTTAAGCGCGCAGGAGATTGAAAAAGCGGGCAAGGGTTTTTCAAGCGTATCGGCAGAAGATGTTTTCTCAAAAGCCGACTCGTATATCAGGTCGGGGGATTACGATAACGCCCGCGCAGAGTATGGAAAACTGAAAGGCCTGCCCAGTTTCGGCAGGGAACTGGCGCTTTTCAACATAGCTGAAACATACATGCTGGAGAAAAACTATGCCGGCGCACACAGGACTTTCAGCGAAATTTATTCCATACCGGGCCTGACGCCCTATTACCGTATATACGGTCTCTTCAGGGAAGCGCAGGTGTACCTTGAGCAGAAGAATTACGGCGGTGCGCGAGAGCTTTACCGGCAGGCGGCAGGCGCCAAAGGAGCGAGTCCGCACCATGTCTTCAGGGCCAATCTTTTTATCGGGGATACTTACAGGGATGAACGGAAATATTCCCTGGCAGGACAGGTATACGAGAAATTATTGAGAGAAGAGGAAAACTCTCCTTTTCCCAATGACGGGTACAGGCTTAACCTGTGTGAAAGGCTTGATTCCATAGACGGGCTTGGTGACGGCGCCGTTTTTAAAAGCGAACGTCAGAAAAGGACGGAACGGGTGAAAAGCCCGAAACATGCAATATACGTGTCGTTAAAGGGAAAAGATTACAACCCCGGCACGAAAGAGAAACCTTTCGCGACGATAAAGAGGGCGAAGGAAGAGATAAGAAAGATAAAAGAAAAGGGTCTGCCGGAAGGCGGTATAACGGTATACCTGCGCGGAGGAAGATATTTTATTTCTGAGAGCATTCTTTTCGGCAAGGATGATTCTGGAAATGAAAATGCTCCCGTGGTATATCGCAGTTATTCAGGGGAAGAGGCAAGGTTCATAGGCGGCAGCCAGGTCTCAAACTTCAAGCTTCTGACCGATCCGGGGACGCTTAAGCTCCTGCCACCTGAAGCCCGCGGCAAGGTGTGGGCGGCCGACCTTAAAGAGGCGGGTATTACGCAGTACGGAAAGCTCCTTAACAGGGGCGCGTATGCCGACTTTATTAAAAATCCGGGTCTGCCGGGGGCCCTTGAGCTTATCTTCAACGGGAAAATAATGACCCTCTCGCGCTGGCCCAACGATGGATGGGTAAGAGTTGCAGGGCTATCCGACCCGGACGGGGAATTCCGGAACACCCCTTACCAGAAGAATAAATTCATCTATTCGGACGAAAGGCCGGGAAGGTGGCTTGAAGAGAAAGAAGTGTGGATCAAGGGATACCTGGAAGGTTCCAAGCCATACGAAGTGAAACACGTGAGAATAAAAAATATTGATGCGGAAAAGAAAAGCATTGAAACTGAGACCGTTCCAGGTCCTTCCCGGTGGGAAAATACCCTGTTTCAGCCGAAGAGCCCGTATTATGCTTACAACCTGCTAAGCGAGATAGATATGCCCGGGGAGTGGTACCTTGACAGAGAGACAGGGATGCTCTATTTTTATCCGCCCGAACCCCTGGAAAACAGCGAGGTTATACTTTCAACCCTTGACGGGCCCCTGGTGAAGCTGGAAGGCGCTTCCAACATTATTTTCCACGATCTTGTCCTGGAAGGAACGTGGCGGAGCGCCGTGGAGATCCTGGGAGGAAGAAATAACCTCGTAGCGGGCAGTGTCATCCGCAACGCGGGACAGTTCGGTGTAATCATGAAAGACGGATGGGAAAACGGGGTTGTGGGCTGTGATATACATGATACGGGAGAAGGCGGCATCCTGCTTGACGGTGGAGACAGGCTGAAGCTCATCCCTTCAAACCATTATGCTGACAATAACCACATATACCGGTTCAACAGGTTTGACGGTGGATACAGGCCGGCGCTGAAGATAAGAGGCATTGGCCAGAGGGTTTCCCATAACCTTATCCACGATGGTCCCCACATGGCGATAAGGTTTGAATCAAATGACCACATTATAGAATATAACGAGCTGTACGATGCCCCGTCGGAATCCAGGGAAATAGGAGCCATAAATATTTACGGCGAACCGTGGTACCTCATGAACAGGGGGACGGTAATCAGGAACAATTTCTTCCATCACGTCAGCTACCATTTTTCTCCCAATCTTACCCACGGACTGAACGCCATACATATAGACGCGATGAACGCGGGGCTTGTCCTGACAGACAACATTTTTTACAGGGTTCCCCTGGGAGTATCCAGCACCTATCCCGGAAACTACCTGACAGACAACCTTTTTGTCGACGTTGATGGCATAGGCCTGGTACAGGGAGACCGGTCCAACATTTTCTGCAAAGGCCAGGACATTGATGCCGGGCCCAATTACAGCATAGTAAACGGCCTGGCGGTTCGCCTTGGAAGCATGAGGTATAAACAGCCGCCGTGGAATTACAGGTATCCCCCCCTGGTGGGAATGATGGAAAAAGAGCCCGCGGTATGGGGAAAGATCCAGGGCAGCGTAATAGAGAGAAACGTCAACACGGGAGGCAGGTTCATTTCCTTTGGCAGCGGCACCCGGGAAACCACCCGGTTCGGGGACAACTGGGACGGAGAGAAACCTTTCCTTGTGGATAAAGAACATATGGATTTCAGGCTCAGGGCAGGATCTCCGGTTTACGGGCTTTCAGGCTGTAATCCTCTTCCTTTTGAAGAAACAGGACTGTACGAGGATGAACTTCGCGCAACCTGGCCCGTAACAAGAGGGCCGGTAAAATACTACAAGGCAGACTGGAAACCCGTGGAAGAGTTGAAACAAACCACGATGGCGGCCCTGCCGCGGGTGAGCAAATCCCTGGGATACAGGATCAGCCGCAGGACGGTACCCGTCACTATTGACGGGAAACTTGATGCGAAAGAATGGCTTGGCCTGGATAAAAGCAAAGCCATGGTGATAAAACAGTACTACACGGGAGAAGAAAAAAAGGGTCCTCCGAGCTATGCCTGGCTTTTGTATGACGACGAATATCTTTACATTGCGACAATGCACGATCCCGATCCCTATGTAGAGAATATGCCTGCACGTCTCAGGGAATTCATGCCCGTTATAGAGATAGCCGTGGAAAGCCAGATGGGAGCCCACAGCCAGGGATGGTGGATGGAGGACATGCCTACGGGCCCCATATATGTGTTCGATGCCAGTGTCACCGATGATTTCCGCGTGAGGTCGGGAGACATGTTTGGCATGCCCCATGACAGGGTTGTAAAGCTTGAAGCTGAATCCGAATACAAGGCGGTTTTTCTAAACAAGGAGTCTATTTCGTGGACTTCAGAAGTAAAGATACCCATGAAGCTGATAGGCATAAACCCCCGGGAGGTTGATAAGCTTGCTTTCAATATAGGCACGTATAAAAGAAGCGGCTGGTTTGCATGGGTTGCGACGGGCGCGCATATATGGCGTGTTGAAAATGCGGGCGTTATAGAATTTGCCAGGTAACGCCAGTTATTTGAAGGAGTTTTAACAAACGGATGATTGGGCGTTATACTGATTTGCAACTGAAATTACAGTAATAACAACTTGAGTTCGACATATGGCACGGGCCAAGGAAAGAAGCGAGGAAGAATATTTATTTATGTTGATGAAGCTTTCTACGAAGCCAACAAAGCTATATGTATGAAAACAATTTGGTATAGGCGGCAGTGTCAGGTATAGTCTCCCATGACGTATTTTCGGGCGACCTTTTCGAGTATTCCTGTTTCTCCGGCAAGATCAAGTATGGTTACTCTTCCCCTTATGAACCTGGCAAGAATCAATGAGTCGAGAACCAGTTCTTCTCCTGCTCCGAGTTTCGAGATATGAAGAGGTATGTCCGCTTTCTCATAAACCTTGCGGATCTTTTCAGTCTCGTAGACCATGGGGAAAGCCTTTCTCTTTATATCTTCCCATTTATCGTGAAGAGATTCCCTCAAAATCATTATCTGCCTCATCTTCTCCCTGAATTCCCTTTCAAGCAGAGTACCGGCCGTTGGAAAGAGAGAAACGAGCCGTTCAAACTCTTTGCCATATTCCTGGCTTGTTTCCTGAAGAAGGATTTTCACGTCCCCGGCGCTTAAATCCTTCATCTCTTCGTAAAGAAGGGAAGAAAATATCACGCCTGTCCCCACCTGTAGGCCGTGGTATGCAAAGATCTCTTCCCTGTATAGGTGGCTGTACATGTCAAGAAAATGGGAAATCAGGTGTTCGCCTCCGGAGGCGGGCGAGGATTTTCCTGCAATCGACATCGAGATGCCCCCCAGGTTGAGAGCTTCCATAAGTTTGTCCAATGTTTTTGGGTCCCTTTTCAGAAGCATGTCTCCCTTTTCCATGTATTCTTTTTCCGAGGCGCTGACAATCTCGTAAGGCATAGAACAGAAGCTCTCGCCGGTAATTATGGAAGATATCTGCCAGTCTGCGTTTGCGAAAGCTTTTGCAAGGCTGTCGGCAAAGCCGGCTTTAATAAGTTCCATGGGGGCATTGCTCAAAACCTCCTGGGACGAGAAGACCGCAAGGGCGGGTGTAACGGGGATGGTGAGTTTCAATCCTTCCTTTATGTATGCGGCCACTGGAGAGGTATAACCGTTCATGGAGGGGGCTGTGGGAAAAGATATGACGGGTTTGCCAGTTTCTTCTCCGGTTATCTTGCCGAGATCCGTCACCGTACCGGTACCCACGGTTACTATGATGTCTGCCGATCCGGCTTCCTTCCGTATTGCGGGAAGGTAAGATTCCCTTGCTGTAACTCTCTTCTCCTTTTCGGGAGATAATACTACGGGCGTAACGTTGAATTCCTTTTCGATGAGCTTCCCGTATTTCTCGCCGGCCGCCTCCCAGGTTATGGTGTCGGCAAGGAGAAGTATCTTATTTTTTCCCCCAGATGCTTTTCCCAGGAATGACGGTATTTCCCCGGACGGCCCATTATCAATGTAAAGAGTCGAGACCCTGTGTATCTCCCCGCATCTTTTGCACCTGAACTCCCTGCCCATAAGATTTTCTATATCCATTGTTCCCTTTGCGATGACCCCTATTCTTTCTTTTCTCCTGCTCTGCCGGCATGAAGTTTAAAGCATGGTTTGACAGGTTAAAGTTTTCCTTTATTCGTTTTTCTCTTCCGTCTCTTTTTCCCCTGTTTCCGCCAGCACCTTTTTAACCTCCGCCTCCGTATGCCTCAGCTTCTCCTTGCAGTACCGGAGAAGAAAGGAGGCTCTTTTTACCTTTTCAAGAAGGCTGTCCACCTCCACGTCCTCGTTTTCAATCGCTGAGACTATCTCTTCAAGTTCGGCAAGCGCCGCGGAATAAGTCATCTCGCTTTTCTTTGTCATGGTTCACCTCTTTCTTTAACCTCTGTTACCGTACTTACCGTTTTTCCCCTGTGGAGCCTGGTTTCAATGGAATCTCCCGGGGATATCCCGTCCGTATTTTTAAGGATGCTTCCATTTTTGTATGTGAGGGAGTATCCTTTTTCAAGAAGCCTTGCAGGGTTCATGAGTTCTATCTTTTCCCTGTGCCTGTCGAGGTCAGAGAGCCTGTTTTTCATTAAAGAGAGGCTGTTTCTCATAAGGTTTAACGGAACCTGCTGCAGCCTGAACTCGTTGTAAGCAATCCGTTTGGAGACCCCGTTCCTGAAATTGACTCCCGTTTCCGAGAACCGTTTTCCCTGGTTACGGAGGAAGAAACCTGTAAATATACTGAGATGCTTTCCGGCAGTTTCAACCAGGGAGTTCTGCGCCGAGAGTTCCTGTTTCATCCTGCTTTCAAGCCTTGTCCCTGCCTTGTCCAGCCTGTCTTCGAAATCCCTTGTCCTTGAGATAATAAACTCCGCCACAGCAGTGGGACTTATCATCCGGGTGTGGGCGGCGAAATCTGCAACGCTCTCGTCCCTCCTGTGGCCGATGCCGGTTATCACCGGAAGCGGGCACAGGGAGATGGCTTTTCCTATGGCGTAATTGTCGAAACCGTGAAGGTCCACCTGGTCTCCGCCTCCCCGTATGATGATTACCACGTCGAATTCCTTTCTTCGGTCGACACATTCCGAAATGGCATCGACTACGGATTTTTCTGTCTGCTCGCCCTGCATGAATGCGGGGAAGAGTCTTGTAGAAAAGGTGTAACCGTATTTGTTCAGGGAAAGGGTGTTGATAAAATCTTCGTAACCGGCGGCAGAGGGAGATGAAATTATGGCTATGCGCTGGGGCACTTCGGGAAATGAAAGCATTCTGTTTTTTCCCAGGAGCCCTTCCTTTTCAAGCCGTTCAAGGATCTTCTTCCTGTGGAGCGCAAATTCCCCCAGGGTATAGGAAGGATCTATATCATCAATGTTCAGCTTGAACCCGTAAAGCTCGTGAAAGAGTATGTTTATGAGCAGAAGCACTTTCAACCCGTCTTTTAACTCCTGGCCCGTAGATTCAGCAAACTTTTTATTTATGTATTCAAACCGGCCTTTCCAGATAACCCCGCCGGATTTCGCCACGACAGCATGCTCGTTTTTTTCCACAAGGTCAAGGTAACAATGCTTTGAGTTCGGGTTAATTCTCAGTCCGGAGATCTCCGCTGTTACCCAGTAATGAAGTGGAAATGACGATTCAAGCCCGGCCTTCACCGTTTCAAGGAACTCTTTCAGCGTTAATGTTTCCATGCCCTAAATTATATCAGAAAGCCATGACAAGTGAAAAAGCTTTTTATCAAATGTCTCCAGGGTCCGGTAAATCCTGTGGATGACCGGCGTTCTCTTCATGCAGGCAAAAATATTGCATTAAAAATATTTAGGTGGTAAAATTGAAACGTGGGAACATATATCGAGTCAAAAAGAAAGAAGATCCTTGTTATTGACGATGAGCCCGATTCCCTTATGACCCTGTCCATGGCTCTGCAGTCTCTTAAGCACGTGGTACTTGAGGCAAGAAACGGGGAGGAGGGGCTTTCCATTTTCAGGAAAGAAAAACCTGATCTTGTCATCCTTGATGTTGTTATGCCTGGAATAGACGGTTGGAAGGTCCTGCAGAAGATAAAGTCAGGATTAAAGAGCAAACGGGTTCCCGTAATACTTGTCACTGCAAAAACCGAGAACCTGAAAGATGCTGATAAGTATAAGCACAAATGTGATTTCTACATAACAAAACCGTACAATCTTAAACAATTCCTCATTATCATAGAGGAAATGATTTCAAAGTGATGCGCCTTTCACGCCTTTTTACATGCATTCTCCTTTCCGGGGCTCTGTACACATACCGCATCGACATACCGCTTTTTTACCTGAGGACAGTATAATGAAATCACTTCTTGACATCAGTCATATCATGCTTCCATACGCCGCCCTGAAATTGAACCCGTCCGGGATATATGGCGAGGTGAAAGGTTGTCTGCAAATTCAAGGAGGTTTCTGAAATGATGAAAAATCCGGAAAAGAAGGCGCTTATAAGAAAACTTGTCAAAAAAGAGGAAAAGGCCGCCCATGAAATGGCATCCAGGATATGGGAGCTGGCTGAACCGCCATTAAAGGAAAGAGAATCCTCAAAGACAATAGCCAGGTATCTTGCGGGAAATGGGTTCAGGGTAACATGGCCTTTCAAGATGATGCCAACAGCCTTCATGGCTGAGCGCGGAAGCGGTAAGCCTGTTATAGGATTGCTCGGCGAATATGACGCCCTCCCTGATTGCGGCGAAAAAGCCTCAACGTACGGTCACGGGTGCGGGCATAACTTGTTGGGAGTGGCTTCGGCGGTTGGAGCTGTGGCTGCCGGCAATTTTATAGAAAAGAAAAAGATTCCTGGAAAGGTGGTGTACTGGGGTTGTCCGGCGGAAGAGACTCTCGTGGGAAAAGCTTACATGGCCAGGGACGGCGGTTTTCGTGGCATGGACGCATGTTTGTGCTGGCATCCCTCTTCTGTAAACAGCATTCGTTCTTCAGGGGGATCCGCCCTTGATTCCGTTATGTTCGAGTTCAGGGGGAAGACATCTCATGCCGCCGCTTCCCCCGAAAGCGGCAGGAGCGCTCTCGACGCTGCCATAATTATGGATGTTTCCGTCAACTACCTGAGGGAACATGTTCCCGAGGATGTCCGCATACACTCTGTGATATGCGACGGAGGCAAGGCTCCCAACGTTGTCCCTGAGTATTCCAGGATATGGTATTATGTCAGGAGTAAAAACCGGGACCAGGTGGATAATGTTTCCCGCCGTATTCTTCTGTGCGCAAAGGGTGCGGCGGCAGCCACGGAAACGGAAGTAAAGGTTACCCGGCTTACGGCAATATACAACAGGTTGCGCAACCAGGCTATGGCACAGGTGGTTCTGGATAACTTTCAGCTCTTTGGTCCCCCGGCGGCCGGCCCTGCGGACAGGGAGAGAGCCAGGGCCCTCGGCAAGAAAGGAAACTTTGCAGATAAGATAAATACAGATCTCGACGGCAAGCAGGGAAGGGCGTCAACCGACGATGATACCGTTTCATGGTTAGCCCCTCTCGGAGGTTGTTCCGTTGCGTGCGTTTGTAATGGTACGGTTGGGCACAACAGGGAATATGCCATGCAGGTAAAACTGCCTTTTGCCTACAGGGGCATGATGAGAGCCTCGGAAATCCTTGCGGGTTCTGCCATCGATCTTCTTAGCGACAGGAAGATTCTTGATAAAGCTGTTGGGGAATTCGTGGCCGCGACAAAGGGATTCCGTTTCGATCCCCTTATACCGAAGAAACAGCGTCCCTGTCCCTGATCCTTAAGATGCAGGCCGGATGAATTGTAAGCGTATTGTCAAACTGCGAGGAACTTATGGAAAAAGTGAAGGTTGCTTTGATAGGATGCGGAGGAATCAGCCGTGAACATGTTGACGCCTACCTTAAATGCCCGGGAGCCAAGCTTGTTTACTGTGTTGATATAGACGAAAAAGCCGCCAGGGAAAAGGCCGGTATTGCAAAATGCCGTTGGCACACCAATTACCTGGATGTGCTTGACGAAGTTGATGCAGTGGATATTTGCACGCCTCCGGACGCGCATGCCGAAATAGCTGTTGAATCGGCCCGGAGGGGCAGGCACGTTCTTACAGAAAAAGTAATGGCCCGCACGCTTCCCGAGGCCCGCTGGATGATAGAAGAGGCAGAAAAGGCGGGCATCATATTCATGGTTGCATTTGTTCTCCGTTACTGGCCGGAGTTCAAAGTCATACATGATACATGTGTCGACGGCCGAATCGGCGATATACTGCAGGGCTATATCCAGACCCAGATGAACATGGCGGGGTACTGGCTGAAAAGTCCGCAGGGAATACAAAAATGGCGGCAGGACCCTTACAGGTTTCCCATGGGAGCGTTTCTTTCCCACGGGTGCCATTACGTGGACCTTCTTCAGTGGTGCGTGGGAAATATTACAGAAACCTCAGGTTTCAGCCATGCCAAAATATTCGGGGATGTCATTCCCGGAGGCGACGATACAAGCTGTACTGTTTTCAGGCACGATAACGGGGCTGTATCCACCTACCTTGAAAGCTGGGCGCTTCCTTATTCCACGGGGGGCATGCGTTTCGAGGTTTACGGCACCGAAGGGTCCGTACAGCTTTCCCTGCCGGAAGGAGGGCACCGTATTGTAAATCTTCTTAATTCAAAAGGAAAGACGGAATTATATCATTTCAATCCTGAAAAAAAAGAGGATAGCGTATTGGCCGGCAGTACTACCGGCCATCAAATGCAGGGTGAAATAGAGCATTTCGTTTCAGCCGTACTTAACGGGCAGCAGCCCCGGACTCACGGCCGCGAGGGGATTAAATCCATGCAGGTTATACTTGCGGCGGAAGCCGCTGAGCGGGAAGGCCGTGTCATAAATGTCAGTGAGTTTATCAACCGTCCTGAAAACAAGAAGCCGTGGAACAAGGAAGAGTTCATGTTGTCGGTTAAGAAAAAATACGGCCGGCGCCTGGAAAAAATTAAATCGTGGGACGAATTTCGGTTGGAAGCAAAGGAAAAATACAGCTGGTACCCGGCAGAAACGGACAAAAAACAACAAGGCTATCCTTCTTCCTGACCTTTACAACCTGTGGCCGCAGGCTTCAGCCTGCGTACTAACTCCGATGTAACGGCTAAAAATTTTCTGTATTTGTAGCGAGGATAATTTATTGGACGCTTTTAACATTGTGAGATATGCATACAGGTAAAGGCGTCTGACTTGTTTCGTTATTCGGGATAAATCATTTATCCCACTCTTTTTCCCTCTACCCTTGGGGAGAGAGTTGGGGTGAGGGGAGATCTTTTCTCCCTCTCTCTTTCACCCTTTAACCCCAGGAAAGAAGATCTTTCTAAGTTCTTCTTCATTTCCTTTGGGAGAGAGGATCTTCCCCATCTTCTTCTTCCTCTACCCACAGGGGAGAGGATTGAGGTGAGGGGGTCTTTTCCTCCCAACATCCCATCGGGATTTTCATCGCGCAGGGCGTTCCCAGAATCTATCTCCCAGTACAACTTCGTACATGGCCAGGACGTTTTCTAACGGGGTGTCCGCATTTATGGCGTTCGATGAGCAGAATATGTAACCGCCGTTTTTCCCCAGTATGTCAACCGTATGCTTCACCTTTTCCTGCACTTCTTCTCTTGTCCCTGAGGGAAGAAGCTTTATTGTATCAATGCCCCCCCTGAAAGTCAGCCTGTCTCCATAGGTTTGCTTCAGGGATAAGATATCCATGCCGTTGGCAGAAACCTGCACCGGGTCCAGGATGGTTACTCCGAGCTTTAAAAGTTCCGGTATTACGGGT
>Ga0302245_1000790_pt1 | contig 24043 bp, 37 predicted proteins | sample AAG_UR_Thr_MG_FD_193512 | JGI IMG/M metagenome (GOLD analysis project Ga0302245, IMG submission 193512) | Enriched activated sludge microbial communities from anaerobic digester in WTTP, New Holstein, Wisconsin, United States - AAG_UR_Thr | ecosystem: Engineered > Bioreactor > Anaerobic >... | reverse complement strand
GGGGACAACGTGGAGATGGAAGTCACTCTTATCTATCCCATAGCCCTGGAGAAAGGCCAGAGGTTTGCAGTCAGGGAAGGCGGCAGGACCGTGGGCGCAGGCGCCGTGACTGAAATTCTCTGATGAAAATAAAAAAAGAGTTGCACAAAAATAAAAAAGCAGGTATAATAGTTACTTTGCATGCGTAAAAAACAGGATTAAGAACCTGAAAATAAAGAAGGGAAACATGGACAACAAGAGAATCCGTATCAAGCTTAAATCTTTCGACAACAGGCTGTTGGATAAGTCCGTGGAAGAGATCGTCGAACTTGCGAAGAGATCCGGCGTCAAGATAGTAGGACCGGTCCCCCTGCCTACAAAGAAAGAGATATACACAGTTCTCAGGTCTCCGCACGTTAACAAGAAGAGCAGGGAGCAATTCGAGATCAGGGTCCACAAGAGACTCATAGATATCATGGATTCCACAGCAAGGACGGTAGATTCTTTGAGCAAGTTAAATTTGCCTGCAGGCGTGGAAGTCGAAATGAAACTTAGCTGAGGGGAAAAATGAGCATAGGATTGATAGGCAGAAAGCTGGGGATGAGTCATATTTTCAACCAGGCCGGGGAGATAGTTCCCGTAGTCATACTCAAGACGGGACCATGCTACGTTACGGCCATAAAAAATCAGGAGAAGGACGGATATTCTTCCGTTCAGCTCGGATACGAGGAAGTCCCTGAGAAGAAACTTAACAAGGCAAGGCTGAATGAGTTGCGCAAGAAGAGCCTTCCCTTGTGCAAAATGCTCAGGGAATTCAGGGTGAAGAGCGATTCTGAATTGAAGGAATTATCGGTCGGCCAGAAGCTGACAGTCGAGATCTTTAAGGAAGGAGATTATGTGGATATTACCGGAAGATCCATCGGCAAGGGTTTCCAGGGCGTAATGAAGAGGCATAATTTCAGGGGCGGTCCTGCCACTCACGGATCCATGTCCCACAGGGCGCCCGGTTCAATCGGCGGAACGGATCCGGCCAGGGTTTTCAAGGGCAGGAGAATGAGCGGCCACATGGGAAACCGGAACGTTACGGTCCAGAATCTCCAGGTAGTCAAGGTCATACCGGAAGAGAACCTCATATTTTTGAAGGGTGCCGTTCCGGGTTCAGGCGCAAGTCACTTAATCATCAGGAAAGCTTTGAAAAAATAACATTTACCCAGGGTTTCGAAAATGAAAAAAATACCGGTTTACAACATGGAAGGCAGCCTTGTGTCAGAAGAGTCAATCCAGAGCGATATTATCACTGCTCCCCTGAACAAGGCAGTTATCTACTATTATGTGAAGGCCTATCTCACCAACCAGAGGCAGGGGAACGCCTCCACGAAAACGAGAAGCGATGTTTCCGGCGGCGGCAAGAAGCCCTGGAGGCAGAAGGGCACGGGCCGCGCGAGGGTTGGTTCGAGCAGGAATCCCGTATGGAGGCACGGGGGAATCGTTTTCGGCCCCAAGCCGAAGGATTACATTCATAAGGTCTCACAGAAAGTTAAAGCCAGGGCGCTCAAAGAGGTTCTCCGGGACAAGATCAAGGAAGACAGGCTTGTCATATTCATACCGGGAGAAAACATTGAGCCGAAGACCCGCGTATTCTCCGATTTCATGAAGAAGACGGGTTTCGGGAAGGAGAAGGCGCTTTTCATCCTTGACAAGGGAAATTCATGCAGCAAAAACCTGATAAAGTCCCTGAGAAATATCAACTCTGTCGAATACGACTTTTCCGACCAGATGAATGCTTATGAGGTGCTGAAGTCCGACAGGCTCATCATTGAAAACGGAACTTTCAAAACACTTAAGAAATACTTAGGAGAAGAAAATGGCAGTTGAACATTTCAAGGTCGTAAAATTCCCCGTCGTTACAGAAAAATCGAACGATGGACTGGCGAAGAACAAGTACGTTTTCTGCGTCAACAGGAATTCGAACAAGATAGAGATCAGGAAAGCCATAGAGACCATATACAACGTGAAGGTAACGAATGTCAATATTGTCAGCATGCCCAGAAAGAAGAAGAAATACAAATTCCGGATTGAAGGATACCGTCCCGGATACAAGAAAGCCATAGTTACTCTGAAGGAGGGGGATACAATTGCCATTACGTAAATTAAAACCGGTAACCGCCGGACAGCGGCATGCCGTGCTTCAGGATTTTTCTGAAATAACGGCTTCCAAACCCGAGAAGAAGCTGGTAAGAGGCATGAAGAAGACCGGCGGGAGGAATAACCAGGGAAGGATTACTTCCCGTCACAGGGGTGGCGGCCACAAGAGGCTATACAGGACGATAGATTTCAAGGGAAGGCCGGGCGTGCCCGGAAAGATTGCCACCATAGAATACGATCCGAACAGGTCGGCCCGCATAGCCCTGGTTGTATATAACGACGGCGTCAAAAGCTATATTATAGTCCCGGATAACATGAAGCCGGGAGATAAGATAAATTGCGGGCAGGATGCCTTGATAAAGCCCGGTCACAGGCTTGCTCTGAAAGATATCCCCGAAGGCCTGCAGATCTGCAACGTGGAGACTTTCCCGAGCAAGGGAGGCAAGCTCGTGAGGTCCGCGGGTACGTTCGCCACTCTGATGGTCAAGGGTGAAAAGTACGCACAGATAAAGCTTCCGTCGGGTGAAGTCAGGCTCTTTCCCCTGGACTGCATGGCTACAATAGGGCAGGTTAGCAATCCCGAGTTCAAGTATGTCTCCATAGGAAAGGCCGGAAGAAACAGGAGGCTGGGCAATCGTCCTTCGGTGAGAGGCGTCGCCATGAACCCGGTTGACCATCCGCACGGTGGAGGAGAAGGCAAGAGCAAGGGGCACCTTTCACAGACCCCGTGGGGCAAGCCCACTAAGGGATACAAAACCAGGAAAAAGAATAAACCTTCAGAAAAACTTATAGTTCAGAAAAGGAAGAAATAAGAGGAGCAATATAGAAAATGAGATCCAAGAAAAAAGGCCCTTTCATCGATCCAAAGCTTCTTAAGAAGGTAACAAAACTCAGGGACGCAGGCAAGAAGGAAACGATCAAGACCTGGTCGAGATCCTCGGTTATAATCCCCGAGTTCATAGGTTATACATTCGGGGTCCACAACGGGCGTACCTTCATCAATGTCTTTGTTTCGGAAAACATGGTAGGGCACAGGCTGGGTGAGTTTTCTCCCACTCGCACATTCAGGGGCCACGGAACGCACACAGAGAGAACAAGAGAGAAGACATAAGAAGTTTTGACTCTATCTCCGGAGGGATAAATGGAAGTTGTAGCGAGATCCAGATTTGTTAGGCAGAGTCCGAGAAAGCTGAAGATAATTTCTGACCTTCTCGTGGGAAAAGATGTAAAGGAAGCGATGGATGTTTTGAATAATCTTCCCAACAGGGGCACGGAGATTCTGGCCAAGGCTTTGAATTCCGCCGTTTCCAACGCGAAACAGAAGCCGGAATCATCCGGAAACTTCAGGGTAAAGAACGTCCTTGTGGAAGGCGGGCCTGTTCTTAAAAGGTTTAGAGCCGCAACCATGGGCAGGGCTGTAACCGTCAAAAAGAGAATGAGCCATGTAACGGTAATTATCGAAGATATACCAGCACCGGGAGCAAAATAAAATGGGACAAAAGGTTAATCCTATAGGCTTTAGATTGGGGATCGTCGAAGACTGGAGGGGAAACTGGTTCGCGAGCAAAAAGGAATTCAGGTCAATGCTTCAGGAAGATACTGAAATAAGGCAATACCTGGCAAAGAGGTTTCCCCGCGGAACCATAACCGCCATCTATATCGAGAAAATATCCGACAGGATAAGGATAAAGCTGCATGCATCGAAGCCGGGCATCGTTCTCGGCCGCAGGGGTTCAGAGATAAATAACGTCAGGGACGAGCTGTACAAGATGCTTAACAAGCAGGTTTCGATAGACGTTCTCGAGGTCAACCCGCAGGGTCAGAGCGCCCAGTTTCTGGCCGATAACATTGCGTTACAGCTTGAAAGAAGGATGCCGCACAGGCAGGTTATAAAGAAAACCATGGCCCTTGCCATGCAGTCCGGAGCAAAGGGTGTCAAGGTCAAGATAAGCGGAAGGATCGGCGGGGCTGAGATATCCCGTTCAGAGCAGTACAAGGAGGGAAAGGTTCCCCTTCACACGCTCAGGGCCAAGATAGATTACGCCATATCCACCGCTTATTCGCGTTCAGGCACCGTGGGACTGAAGGTATGGGTTTATACTGGAGACGTACTCGGAAAGGAGAATAAAGATGCCGTTGATGCCAAAAAGAATTAAGTACAGAAAAGCGCAAAGAGGCAGGACGACAGGAAAGTCGTCGAGGGGCAACATGCTTTTTTACGGTGACTATGGTCTCCAGATAACCGCTCCCGGGTGGATTACCAACACCCAGATAGAAGCGGCAAGGGTCGCCATCGTTCACCATCTTAAATCAAGAGGCAAGGTGTGGATAAGGATATTCCCGGACAAGCCCGTTTCCAAGAAACCTGCAGAAACCAGGATGGGCAAGGGCAAAGGCGATGTGTCCCACTGGGTTGCCGTGGTTCTTCCGGGAAGGATACTCTTCGAGATCGCCGGAGTTCCTGGAGATCTTTCTCTCGTTGCCCTGGAGAGGGCTTCCCACAAGATACCTTTTAAAACAAAGATAGTAAGAAGATATGCGTACAAGCCGGAATAAACAGAGACGATAAAATGAAAAAAGAAGATCTGAAGAAATGGCGGGAATCGAGCACCGAAGAGATGTCCCAGAAGGTAAGAGAGCTTGAAGAGCAGCTGTACAAGTTCAATCACCAGCTCCATATCGGGCAGCTGAAGAACTTCTCTGTCATAAAGAAGGCGAGAAGGGAGATAGGAGTCCTTAATACCCTCATGAAAGAAAAGCACCTAACAGGAGTGAAAAATGGAGTTGAAAAAAGCAAAAAGGGTTGAGAAATCTGGCAAGGTGGTCAGCGCCAAGATGGATAAGACCAGGGTGGTGATGGTCGTCAGCAGGTACAAGCATTCCTTTTACAACAAGTTTCTAAAGAAGACAAAAAAGATTATGGTCCACGATGAATCCAACATGACACACGAGGGAGACATCGTAAAGGTCGAACAGTACAGGCCGTTGAGCAAACACAAACGGTGGATAATAAGAGAGATCGTCGAAAAAGGAGAGAGAGGTAAAAATGGTGCATCTCAGGTCGATTCTGACGGTGGCAGATAATACCGGCGCCAAAAAGGTGATGGTTATCGGTATCGTGGGCAGCTCAAGAAAGAGGTATGCCCGAATCGGAGATATCGTTACAGCGAGCGTTAAGGATGCCATCCCCGACGGCGTCGTCAAGAAGAAAGAGAAGGTGAAGGCAGTAATTGTAAGGACCGTCCAGCCTCTCAAGAGGTCCGACGGAAGTATCATAAAATTCGACCATAATTCCGTGGTGATTATTGACGCCGACAAGAATCCCAGGGGAACAAGGGTCTTCGGTCCCGTTCCCAGGGAGCTTCGGGAAAGCAATTTCACGAAGATTATTTCACTGGCGCCGGAGGTGCTCTAAATGAAATGCAAGCTTAACAAGGGTGATTTTGTCCAGGTTATAAAGGGAAAGGACAAGGGGAAAACAGGAAGGGTTATACAGGTTCTTCCCGAGGAGAGCAAGATACTTGTTGAGGGGATAAACTTTGTCAAGAGGCACTCCAAGCCCAAGGCGATAGATAAACAGGGAGGCATTGTCCACATGGAGAAGCCGCTTTCTATTTCCAACGTCATGTTCTTCTGCGGAAAATGCAGGAAACCCTCCAGGATAAACAGCAAGGTACTCAACGACGGTTTAAAAATAAGGTATTGCCAGAAATGCAATGAAAATATAGAGGTAAAATAAAATGGAGTCAAGATTAAAACAACATTACAGGGAAAGCGCAGTACCAGCCATCATGGACAAGTTAAGTTACAAGAATGCAAACCAGGTTCCCAGGCTTGTCAAGATCGTTTTGAACGTCGGAGTGGGCAAGGACAACAAGGATGCCAAAATTCTTGAGAATGCCCAGAAGGAACTCTCCCTCATAACCGGGCAGAAGCCGGTCGTGACAAGGGCTAAAAAGGCAATTTCGGGCTTCAATCTCAGGAAGGGCGACGTGTGCGGCGTTTTTGTCACTCTCAGAGGTGACAGGATGTACGAGTTTATAGACCGTTTTATTACCGTTGCGCTTCCCCGGGTGAGGGATTTCAACGGGCTTTCTCCCAAATCTACCGACGGCAGGGGCAGTTATACCATCGGTGTCAGGGAGCAGGGCATATTCCCGGAAATAGATTACAATTCCATTTACAAGGTTAAAGGTATGAACATTACCATTGTTACCAATGCCAGGAACAATGTCGAAACCCTGGCGCTGCTTAAAGAGCTCGGAATGCCTATAAGGGAGGAATAAATTGGCGCGAAAATGTTTTTTCGAGAAGACTAAGAAAGAACCCAAGTTCGAAGTGAGGCGGAAGAACAGGTGCTGGAAGTGCGGAAGGCCAAGGGCTTACTACAGGAAGTTTGGCATCTGCAGGATATGTTTAAGGGAAATGGCATCAAAAGGAGAAATACCCGGAGTGAGAAAGGCCAGCTGGTAGGAGGCAAACATGACAATGACCGACACGATTGCTGACATGATAACGAGAATTAGAAACGGCAACCTTATTTCTAAACCCGACGTTCTGGTTCCTTACAGCATTCTCAAGGAGGAGATACTTAAGGTTTTGAAAGAGAGCAGTTTTATCAGGAATTACGAGGTGGTGACCGAGGGCAGAAAGAGCCTGAAGGTTGAACTGATGTACTATCCTGCAAACAAGAAGGGCATCACCGAGATAAGAAAGGTTAGTAAGCCCGGAGGCAGGGTGTACGTGAATAAGAACGAGATTCCAGTCATTAAAAACGGCAAGGGCGTTGCAGTACTGTCTACCCCGGTAGGCATCCTTAGCGACAAGAAAGCAAGGGAGCAAGGGGTGGGCGGTGAACTTCTTTTCTATGTATGGTGAGGTTAAAATGGCAAGACTAGGCAAAAGACCAGTCACGATACCGGACGGAGTAAAGATTTCAGTAGTTGACGGAAAAGTCAGGGCGGAAAGCGGAAAGGGCAAAATGGAACGTGATCTCTTCCCCTTCATAGAGGTTTCCGTCGAAGGCAACAAGCTTTACGTGAAGAACAAGGTTTCGGAAAAGGAGAAGAAGCTATTCAGGAAGACGGAAGCTTTCCAGGGACTGATCCGGAAGCTTATCATCAACATGACCGTCGGACTTACCACGGGATTCGAGAAGGTGCTTGAGATGAATGGTGTTGGCTACAAGGCGGAAGCAAAGGGCAAAAAGCTTATCCTTAACGTCGGATTCTCCAACCCCGTTGAGCTCGACATCCCCGAAGGCTTATCCGTGGAGGTCCTGAAGAACACGATTCTCTTCATAAGGGGCATGGACATTGAAAAGCTGGGCAATTACGCCGCTACCATCAGGCGTATATGTCCTCCCGAACCTTACAAGGGCAAGGGTATAAGGTACAGGGGAGAATATGTGAGACACAAGGCCGGTAAAACCGGAGTAGGAGCAACCCAATGAAATTGACCAAGGATGAAAGAAGGGTAAAGAGGCACATGAGTATCAGGAAGAAGATAAGGGGAACAACCGATAGTCCCAGGATCCTGGTTTTCAAGAGCGGCAAGCATATCTATGCGTCGGTCATAGTGGACGAATCAAATTCGTCACGGATTCTTCTTACTGTTTCGAGCGTCTCCGGGGAAGTCAGGGAAAAACTTGCCGGCAAGAGCAAGGGATACAATATAGAGGGCGCAAAGGCTGTCGGGACACTCCTTGGGATAAAGGCGAAAGAGAAGGGCATAGAAAAGGTTGTTTTTGACAGAAACGGTTACATATACGCAGGACGTGTGAAGGCCCTTGCCGAGGCCGCGAGAAAAGGAGGTCTTAAATTTTAATGGAAAAGCACAAGATTGAGGACGAATCACAGGATAACCAGGTCGTAGTGGAGATACGGAGGGTTACCAAGGTTACCAAGGGCGGCAAGAACCTGAATTTCAGGGCTCTTGTCGTTGTCGGAGACAGGAGTGGAAAGGCAGGTTTCGCCACCGGCAAGGCCGCCGAAGTTCCGGAAGCCATAAGGAAAGCGATAGAGAAGGCCAGGAAGAACATGATCCACATCCCTGTAAAGGAAACAACGATACCTTTCGACGTAAGCGCCAAGTTCGGCGCTTCGCAGGTTATTCTGAAGCCTGCTTCCAAGGGACACGGAATGGTGGCCGGCAAGACCATGCGCGCATTTCTCGAGGTGGCAGGCATAAGCGATATTACGAGCAAATGCCTTGGTTCCACCAACCCGCTGAATGTCATAAGCGCCACAGTGAAAGCTTTGTCGAAACTTAGCGTTCCAAGAGAGGGAGACTTAAATGAAGTTACATGAAATTAAACCGCCTGCAGGGGCGACTCATTACAGGAAAAGGGTTGGCAGAGGAAACGCTTCAGGACACGGCGGAACCTCTACCAGGGGGCACAAGGGACACCGGTCCAGGAGCGGATTCAGCCATTCGTACAATTTTGAGGGAGGCCAGATGCCCCTCGTCAGGAGGCTGCCGAAAAGGGGTTTCACCCATCTGAAGAAAGATCCTTACGAGATTGTTAACATTTCTCAGATAAGCCAGTTGTTCAATGAAGGAGACAAGATACTTCCCGCGTCAATGCAGAAGGCCGGCCTTGTAAAGAAGGGTTCCCTGATCAAGGTTCTCGGTTCCGGGGATGTCAAGAAAGGACTCGAAGTCAGCGCGCATATCTTTTCTGCCAAGGCGAAGGATAAGATAGAGAAGGCCGGGGGCAAGGCAGTTGTGATAGAGGTCGCCACCGTAAAGGCTGCAGGGAAAAAAAATAATGGCAGGGCCTGACATGTGAAATCGTCCGGGGGCTCCAGGCGACCCGGTAAGTGCAGGAAAAATGTTCCGGCAGAAGCCGGTTAAAATAAATCAACCGTAAATTAAAGGTAAAGGTGAAGAGATGATAGAAGGTTTCAGAGACAGTTTCAAGGTACCTGATTTACGCAAGAAGATACTCTTTACGATTTTTCTCGTAACCGTTTACCGGCTGGGATGCTATGTCCCTTCTCCCGGTATAGACGGAAGGGCCCTTTCCCAGTTTTTTGCAAGTTCTCCTGAAACGCTCTTCGGGCTTGCCGATCTTTTCGCCGGTGGAGCCCTCAGCAATGCGACCATCTTTGCGCTCGGCATAATGCCATACATCAGCGTATCCATTATACTGGAGCTTCTGACCTCTGTTATACCCTATTTCGAGAACCTGAAGAAAAGCGGGGTTGAAGGCAGGAGAAAGCTTACCCAGATAACGAGGTTCGGAACCGTGGGCCTGTGCATATTCCAGGGTTTCGCAATAGCAATGTGGCTTGAAAACCCGGCCCATTTCGGGGAGTTAATGATTGTTTCGAACCCGGGATGGCTTTTCAGGTTTACCACCGTGATTACCCTGACCACCGGGACGATATTTCTCATGTGGCTGGGGGAACAGATAACGGAAAAAGGGATCGGCAACGGCATATCCCTTATTATTACAGCGAGCATACTTTCCAGGATGCCCGTCGGATTTCACAGGGTAGCGGAACTCGTTAACGCAGGCGAAATTAATTTCCTTGCCGTCATCGTGATGGCCGTTTTCATGTTCCTTGTTGTAGCCTTTGCAATCGTTATAAATGAAAGCGAGAGAAGGATACCCATACAGTACGCAAAGAGGGTCGTAGGCAGGCGGGTATACGGCGGCCAGTCAACATACCTGCCCATAAAGCTGAACCAGGGAGGTGTTATCCCCCTGATTTTCGCTATGTCCATACTTACTTTTCCTGCGACCGTTATGACCTTCTCGACAAACAGGGTACTCCAGAACATTGCAAGGTACATATCTCCCACCGGCGGTGTGGGGATGATACTTTACGCGCTGCTGACCGTATTCTTCTGCTATTTTTATGCAAGCATCATATTCAATCCGGACAACATAGCCGAAGACCTGAAAAAGTATGGCGGGTTTATCCAGGGGATAAGGCCTGGAAAATCTACCGCACTTTACCTCGAGAAGATACTGAACAGGCTGACTCTTCCCGGAGCTCTTATGCTCACGATCATAGCCGTTTTCCCGTACATAATGATGATTTTCTACCGGAAGATACCTTACATAGTCGCAAGCCTTTTCGGGGGTGTCGGCCTTCTTATCGTGGTTTCGGTTTTGCTTGAAACTATCCGCCAGATAGAATCTCACCTGCTTGTCAGGCATTACCAGGGATTCATAAAGAAGGCGAAAGGCAAGTAATGCGGAATATCTTCATACTGCTTGGCCCCCCCGGGGCGGGGAAGGGCAGCGTTGCCGGCGAGTTGTCCCTTTTGATCAAGGTTCCCGTAATAGCCTCCGGAGACCTTCTGAGGGAAAACGTGAGAAATGGAACGCCTCTCGGGCTGAAGGCAAAAAAGTACATGGAGGCCGGAGAGCTGGTTCCCGACGGTATAGTTATAGAGATGATAGGCGCAAAGGTTTCGGAACCCAATTGCAGCAAGGGATTTATCCTCGACGGTTTTCCAAGGACTCTTGCCCAGGCGGAAATGCTTGACGGGATCAGGGATGCGGAAGATTTGTTTAACGTTTTCTATCTCAAGGCAGATGACGATTTCCTTATAAGGCGTCTTTCAAACCGGAGGGTGTGCGGTAATTGCGGCAAGATATACCATCTTGTCAATCTCCCGCCCGCAAAGGAAGGGGTGTGCGACACTTGCGGCGGAACCCTGGTGCAGAGGAAGGACGATACCGAGGAAGTGATAAAAAAGAGGCTGGAGGTCTACAAAGACCTGACAGCCCCCCTCCTGAAATATTACGAAGACAAGGGCCTTCTCCACGTGGTTGCCGGTGATATCAGCATAGGGTACATGATGGATTGCATCAAGAAGATAATGAAATGGTGAAAACGGCTGCTGAGATAGAAAAAATAAGGATTTCCTGCAGGAAGTGCAAGGATGTGCTGAATGAATTGGGTTCATTTCTGAAGGAAGGCATGAGCACTTACGAGATTGACGAAAAAGCCTCTGCATGCCTGGAAAAGGCCGGAGTTGAAGCGGCCTTCAAGAATTACAACGGGTATCCCGCGAACATATGCATCTCTCTCAACGAGGAAGTGGTCCACGGGATTCCTTCAAAAAGCAGGATACTGAAGCAGGGTGACATAGTATCTATAGACGTAGGCGCAATATACCAGGGATACTATTCGGACTACGCTGCGACTTTCCCTGTAGGAAAGGTCGACCCGATTCATCTCAGGCTCATGGAGGTGGCAAGGGAATCCTTTCTGAAAGGTTTTGAAAAAGCGGTTGCAGGCAAGAGGACCGGGGATGTTGGAGCCGCCATACAGAAACATGTTGAAAAGAACGGTTTTTCAGTCGTGAGGGATTTCGTGGGACACGGGGTGGGCAAGGCCCTCCACGAGTCCCCGGAAGTTCCCAATTTCGGAGTCCCTGGCAGGGGAGAACTTCTCAGGGAGAACGAAGTTATAGCCATCGAGCCAATGATAAATACCGGAGGTTCCGGGGTGGAGGTGCTTGAGGACGGCTGGAAGGTTGTTACCAGGGACGGCGGATTTTCCGCACATTACGAGGAGTGCGTGCTCATTACCAGAGACGGGCCGGAATCTCTTGCATGAAATACCAGGTATAAATATGGATAAAAAAGAAGAGAAAATCAAGGTACAGGGAAAGATAACCAAGGCTCTGCCCGGGACATCTTTCCTCGTTGAACTGGAGAACGGGCACGTCGTGACCGCTCACCTGTGCGGCAAGATGCGCATGTACTATATAAAGATAATTCCCGGGGATAAGGTCATACTTGAACTTTCCCCGTATGATATGACAAGGGGCAGGATAATCAAGAGAATGTGATCAGGTTTAAAATAGACATAAGGATGGAAAAATGAAAGTAAGAGCTTCCGTTAAAAAGATTTGTCCGAAGTGCAAGATCATAAAGAGGCACGGCAAGATAAGGGTCATATGCAGCAATCCCCAGGAAGGCCCCAAGCATAAGCAGGTCCAGGGGTAGACTTGATGCGTGAATTACACGTCCCGCCTGAAACGGCAAACAGGCAAAGGGACTCTGTGATACTAAAGTGACAAGGAGAAAAAATGGCAAGATTATTGGGTGTTGAAATCCCTGACAACAAGAAGGTGGTAATAGCCCTGACTTATGTTTTCGGAATAGGCAGGGTATCAGCAGAGAACATAGTCAGGCATACCGGGATTGAAGGCAATAAGAAGGTCAAGGACCTTAACGAGGAAGAACTCGGGAAGATCGCCGGGTTCATACAGAAGAACATATCAGTGGAAGGAGATCTCAAGAAAGAGGTTTCCGAGAACATAAGAAGGCTTCAGGAGATAAGTTCTTACAGGGGATATCGCCACAAGCATTCACTTCCTGTGAGAGGCCAGAGAACAAGGTCGAATTCAAGGACCCGGAAGGGGCCCAGGAAGACAGTTGGAGTCATAAGGGACAAGACGGCCAGAAAGGCAGTGAAACAGGATATACACGACGGATCTAAAACAAAACAATAAGGATGAAAAATGGCTGAAAAAAAAACATACGTAAAGAAGAAAAAGAAGTATAGCGAGATCCTGAAGGGAGTAGCCCACATACAGGCGACTTTCAACAATACCATAGTAACTATTACAGACATGCAGGGAAGGGTTCTGCTTTGGGGCAGCGCCGGCACGGTGGGGTTCAAGGGAACAAGGAAAGGAACTCCTTTCGCAGCCCAGCTCATATCTGAAAGCGTTGCGAGGAAGGCCCAGACCCAGTACAACATGAAGGAACTCGATGTTTTTGTGAAGGGTCCCGGACCAGGGAGGGAAACAGCCATAAGGTCGCTTCAGAGCGGTGGGCTGAATATCCTTTCCATTAAAGATATAACTCCAATACCTCACAATGGATGCAGGCCACCAAGCAGAAGGAAAGTCTAAAGAACGGAGAATAAAAATGGCAAAAACAACCAAACCTTTATGCAAGGAATGCAGGAAAAACGGCGTTAAGCTCTACCTCAAGGGCAGGAGATGCGAGACCGTGAAGTGCCCCGTCGACAAGAGAGAGAAGAGGACAAGAAAATTCGTCAGGCGGAAAAAGATCTCGGAATACGGAGTACAGCTCAGGGAGAAAAACAAGGTCAAGATCTACTACGGAGTTCTCGAAAGGCAGTTCAAAAGGTATTTCGAGCTTGCGAAGGCTACCCCGGGAGTTACGGGCGAAATACTTCTCCAGTTTCTCGAGAGGAGGCTTGACAACATTGTTTTCAGGTCCAACTGGTGCTATTCGAGAAGGATGTCGAAACAGATTATTAACCACGGGGATATACTGGTCAACGGCAAGAAGATAGACAGGCCCGGTTATATGGTGAACATAAATGACGAGATACAGCTTAAGCCGAACAGCAAATATGCAGGGATAGCCAAGGAAACCATAGAAGATTACAAGCAGCATATCGTGCCGGCTTTCCTTCAGGTTGACGAAGAACACTGCAGGATAAAGGTAGTCAGGCATCCTGTCAGGGAGGAAGTCGCCCTGCCTATCGATGAACAGCTGATTGTCAACCTGTATTCCAAATAATAAGGGGTGAGAATATGAAAGATTTTCAATTTCCACAGAAGTTCGTATGGGAAAAAGAGACTTACAAGCCCAATTACGGGAAACTGACCATAGAGCCCCTTATCAGGGGTTACGGGATAACCGTAGGGAACGCCCTCAGGCGGGTGCTTCTTTCTTCCCTTTGGGGCGTTGCTGTGACTTCTCTGAAGGTGGAAGGGGTTTTTCATGAGTTCACCAAGGTTGAGGGAATAAAGGAAGACATGGTTGAAGTCATTATGAATGTTAAGCAGATAAAGCTAAAAGCAAATATCTCCGATTTTCCCCATGTCATAAATACCGTGATAGAGAAAAGCGGCCCGGTGACAGCCGCAGACCTGGTATCCGACAGCGGATTGGAAGTTCTGAACGGGAACCTTCACATAATGACCCTTACCCAGAAGAAGAAATTTTCGATAGATATTGAAATCACCGAGGGAAGGGGATATGTTTCCAACGAGAGCCTGAAGAGAATAAAGGGATCTGTTCCCCTCGGATCAATGCTGATAGACGGGCTATATTCTCCCGTTACAAAAGTCCTGTACAGCGTGGAGAATATCCTCTATAAGACTTCCCATGATTACGAGAGGCTTACCCTGGAGGTCTTTACTACCGGGGCAATTGCTCCTCTCGATGCGGTCAGCGAGGCTACCGGCATAATAAATTCGCATTTCAATCTGATAGAGGAACATCAGACCATAGGGGAGAAAGAAGCCAGGAAGGAAGCCGAAGAATCCAAGCTCGAAGTTGCTGAAGGAGATATGCACATTTCGGAGATCATATTCCCGACAAGGGTCAACAACGTCCTTAAGAAGCTTGGAATCAAGACAATCACAGAGCTTCTTCGGATGCCAAGGGAAGAGCTCGAGGGAATAAAGAACCTTGGAAAGAAATCGATTGAAGAAATAGACAGCATACTGGCTGAAAAGGGCTTCAAGTTGAAGTCAAAAACAGAATTGGAACAAGAGGCAAAAAATGAGACATAAAAAAGACGGCAGAAAGCTTGGAAGGAATAAATCCCACAGGAAAGCGCTGATACGGAACATGTCTATCAGCTTTTTCGAGCACAAGCAGATAAAGACCACCGAGGCCAAGGCCAAGGAACTCAGGCGTACGGTCGAGAAGCTTATCACAGTCGGCAAGAAGGGCGATCTTGCAAGCCTTAGACAGATTAATTCCGTTTTGAACCATGCCCAGAGCCTTTCGAAAGTCAGAGAGATATCGGAGAAGTACAAGGAGAGAAACGGCGGTTATACACAGATAATCAAGCTTGCCCCCAGAAGGGGAGACAGCGCCGAAATGGTTATAATAAAACTGGTGGAATGATAATGAATAAGAACCTTAGATTTCTTGACATGTTTGACAGGAAGAGCAATGTGTACAACCTGATTTCCGAGCTCTCAGATATGGCCCACAAGCTGCTTGGCGCCGATATGTCATCCGGCAGGACCGGGAAAGAAGATGCTTTTGCGGAGATGGTAATGGATGATAAGATGTCTCCTGTTGTTGAATCGGACGAGGCTGTCGCTCCCAAAGCAGAAGGCCCCGACCCGTCCTGATTGATCCCCGGGTTTTTCTCAAGCTGATGAATATAAACGGAATGCTGGGCAGAGGGGATATCCCTGACATGAGGACGGTGTTGCTGATTTTTCTCTCGGTTATCCTGTATCCTGCTTTTCTGGTCTTCTTCCTGCCGGAACCTTTTGCCCCTGATAACGTGAATAGTTTCCTGCTCCGGAGCATTTTCCATACCTCTATCCTTACCTTCTTTCTCCTCTTTCTTCTCTTTTCCAGGTTCAGACAGTATATTTTTTCTGTTCTTGACAGGCCTTCTGTTTACATCTTCAAAGGTTTTTTCGCTTACCTTGCATTCATTCCCCTGATGGTGCCCATAACTCTTTTCACGGGGTATTTTTTAAAGGCCGTTGGAATTCAACCTTCCTTACAGGAAATTGTCCGGCTCTACATGGATTCAGATTCTGGGGGAGTTTTGACCCTTGTGTTCATATCAAGCTGCATCATCGCCCCTTTTGCCGAAGAGGTGATATACAGGGGCATAGTTTACAGGGCGATGAAAGGGAGATTCCCGGTTTCAGTATCCATTATATTGAGCGCGGCCTTCTTTGCCCTTATCCACATGGAATTGTCGAGCCTTCCCGCACTCTTTTTCCTCGGGCTGGCTCTGGCATGGCTTTTTGAGAAACACGGCAACCTGTGGCCGTCCATAGGGCTTCATTTTTTCAACAATTTTTTTGCAAACATGGCGCTCCTGCTGCTCAAGACAACAGACTTTGTCAATCTGGAGAGCCTTAACCTGTAGCTTTTAACATGTTCAAAACGGGGTCATGATATGACTGTTACAATAATCGGAGGCGGGGGAAGGGAGCATGCGATAGCCTGGAAACTTAAAAATGACGACAAAAATATCAGGTTGTATGCCGTTCCGGGCAACGGAGGCATATCAGGGATAGCCGAGTGCGTAAGCATAGATACTTCCGATGTTGTTAAGCTGGCAGAGTTTGCAGAGGAAAAGGGCTCGGATTATACCATAGTAGGGCCCGAGGTTCCCCTTTCCCTGGGGATAGCAGACATCTTTGCCGAAAGGGGGCTTAAGGTGTTCGGGCCTTCCATGAAGGGCGCGATGCTTGAATCTTCAAAGGTTTTTGCCAAGCAGTTCATGAAACGAAACGGCATACCCACGGCAGACTTCATTGTCGTATCCTCTCACGATGAAGGCGTAAAAGCCCTTGAAGAAGCTGAATATCCATGCGTGCTGAAATATGACGGCCTCGCGGCTGGCAAGGGAGTCGTCGTGGCGGAGAACAGGGAAGAAGCCGTTATGTTTCTCGACGGGGTTTATGGCAGGAAAGTTTTCGGACGGGGAAGCAGGAAGGTGATAATTGAAAAGTGCCTCAGAGGCAGGGAGCTTTCTTACCTTGTCTTTACCGATACCCTGAGCTTCCTTTCAATGGTTCCGGCAAAAGACCACAAGAGGGTCTTCGACTGCGACAGAGGGCCCAATACAGGCGGGATGGGATGTTCTTCACCTCCGGCTTTTTTCACTGAGGACCTCGGGAAGGAGATCAGGAAAAAAATTGTTATTCCGACTCTCAACGGCCTTTCAAAAGAGAATGTGGATTACAGGGGAGTGCTCTACTTCGGGCTCATGCTGACACAGGACGGGCCGTTTCTCCTCGAGTACAATGCCAGGTTCGGGGATCCCGAGACACAGGTGATCCTTCCCAGGATGAAATCTCCGCTCATCGAAACGGTAAAGGCTGTTTCGGAAAGAAGGCTTGATTCGATTTCCATTGAGTGGAGCGATAGAAAATCCGTATGCGTTATACTGGCTTCATCCGGATATCCCGGAAGCTATTCAAAGGGAAAGGTTGTGAAAGGTCTCTCATGCCCTGGAAATGTGACAATTTTCCATGCCGGCACTGAAAAAAGGAACGGAGACATTTTTACTTCCGGAGGCAGGGTGCTGGGGATAACGGCCATGGGAACCACCATGCGGGAGGCCAGGGAAGACGCATACAGGGCCGCCGCCCTTATAGATTTCGAAGGAAAACATTACAGAACTGATATAGGACTTGATTCTTCTGTATAAATCCGCCTTTAAGGAGACTTGTCCCTGCAGCCAGCCGTTGAGCCGCTTATGCGGCGTTTTCAGAAGGCTTCAGGGCCAGGCAGGCTTTTTGACAACAGGATTTGAAATGGGGCGTTTTGGCGCCACGGGAAGTGCCCGCGGGATTCCAGGGAGCAGTGTTGTAACGGGGAAATTTTTTTTCGGTCGCTAAACTATTCCACTCTGCCCGGAGTCTAAGTACTAACATGTTCCGGGACAAGGCATCCCGGAAGGCCAATGGAAAAGATATGGAAAAAATACTCAAGTGCGTTTTTTTTGTCATTTTTCTTCTTATGTCAGGATGTTCTCTTAAGAACCTCGAAAGGTCTGCCGATAGAGAAGTTTCTTCCATCATGTCTGAAAAGATGAAGAAGATCGAGGGTGAAAAGGTTCCGGGTTTCATCCCGGGCATAGATGAATCTTCCCGTTCTGAAACGGTTTTCCTTACCCTGAAAGATGCCATAGTTCTTGCGGCAAAGAATAACAGGGAATATAAATCGAGGCAGGAAGATATTTACCTCAACATGCTGGATCTTACATATCAGAGGTATCTTTACAGGACAAGGTTCGGCCTTACCGGAGACGCCGGCTGGGATAAGGGCGACGGAGAAAGTTTTTCCGGAGGCCTTAACCTGAGGCTATTGCGCTGGCTTGCCCAGGGCGCCCAGATCACCATGAATATCTCGGAAGATTTCATCAAGTATCTTACCGGGGACAGGCGGAAGGATGTTCAGACGATAATCTCCATGAATATCTTGCAGCCTCTTCTCAGGGGCGCGGGAAAGGCCATTGCGCAGGAGGATCTCGTCCAGGCCGAAAGGAGCGCAATTTACTCTCTGAGAAACTTCATCCGGTACCAGAACAGTTTTTCTGTCGATACAACAGAGAAGTACCTTGCTCTGCTTCTCAGCAGGAACAACCTGCAGAACATCTACAATAATTACGAAAGCCTCAAGTCTGCCCGGGAAAGGATGGAGATGCTCGCCGATGCGGGAAGGCAGCCTCCGTACGAGGTGGACCAGGCAAGGCAGTCGGAATTCGCTGCTTACCAAAACTGGCTGAGGGCAAAAAACGCCTACGAAACCCTGATGGACAATTACAAGGTTTTTCTCGGGCTTGCAAGGAAAGATGTGCTGGCTCTGGACGACAGGCTTCTCGAACATCTTATAGATTCAGGAATTGAGAAGCCGGCCATTGAACCGCAGGAATTCATGGATGCCGCCCTCATGAAAAGGCTCGATCTCATGACAGATTACGATGAAGTCGAGGACGCCAGGAGAAGGATAAACGTTGCCCTGAACAGGATGAAGCCCAGAATAGACGCCGAGTTGAGTGTTACGGGTTCTACCGAGACCAGGTCGTATCCGAACCTCGATTTCAACCAGCCTTCTTACCGGGCGGGGATAATTTTCGACCTTCCCCTCGACAGGTTGCCTGACAGGAATAATTACAAAAAGGCACTGATAGACCTTAACAAAAGGCAGAGGGATTTTGAAAGCAGGAGGGATTCCATCATTCTTGAAGTAGACCAGCAGTACAGGAATCTCGGGGAGTATTACCAGAGTTATCTTATACAGCTTAACAGTCTGAAGCTTGCCGAGAAGAGGATTGAGAGCACCAACCTCCTCCTCCAGGCGGGCAGGGCGACCGCCAGGGACCTTCTCGAGGCGGAAGAATCTTACCTTCAGGCTAAAAATTCGCTTTCCGCATCTGTCACCAACTATTTGGTTTCATACCTGAAATTGCTTTATTCTGCCGAAAGGCTCGAACTTGACGATACCGGCTTATGGAAGGGAGATCTATATGAAAAAATTACTAAAGAGGATATTTAAGAACAGACTTTTTTACCTGGTTCTGCTGATAATAGCCGCTCTTCTCCTCTTTAACAGGAGCATGGCCCAGAAGAGGAAGCACGGAGAGCTTGTTACTTTCAAGGTAAAGAGGCAGAACCTCCTTATTTCCGTAATTGAAGGCGGCAACCTTGTTGCCCTCGAATCTCAGAAAATAAGGAACGAGGTTCCGGGCAACAGGAATATCCTGGAGGTTGTCGATGAAGGCGTCCTGATAACCGAGCAGGACGTCAACGAAGGCCGGATACTGATAAAGCTTGACTCCAAGGATCTCGAGGACCGTAAGGAACAGCTGGTTCTGAACGTTGAAAATAGCCTTGCGGCTTTCACCGAGGAACAGCAGCGCATGGAAATCCTCAAAAAGGAGAATGACAGCAATATAACCCAGGCTGAACTCAAGGTGAAGTTTGCAGAGATGGATCTTAAGAAGTATCTGGGGGATAAACTGGCTGAGAGCATCATAGGCAAGAGCGAGGATATCAATTTTGCCGTGCTTGCAAGAAGCGACAATCTCGGTGGAGAGGCCCTTAACAGGAAGAGTGCGCTCGAGAACAAGATAGACCTTACCAAGGAAGAGGTCGCAAGGGCAAGGGACAAGGTCGGATGGAGCGAACGACTCTCGGAGAAGGGGTACGTTACAAAAATGGAGCTCGAAGCGGATAAGCTTGCCCTCAAGCAGAAAGAGGTTGCCCAGCAACAGTCCGAGCTGGAATACCAGCTCTTTCTCAAGTATGACTTCGCCAAGGATGTTGAAAAAGCTCTTTCGGATTTTGAAGAGTCTATGCTTCAGCTGGCCCGCGTCAAGGACATGGCCAGGGCAAAGACCATACAGTCCGAAGCCAACCTCAAGAACAAGAAGGCGGCATACCTGCTGACCAAAAACAACCTCAGGGAGGTCGAACAGAATATTGAACAATGCACCATAAGAGCGACCAAGCAGGGTTTTGTCACATATGCGAGCAGCGGCCGGCCCTGGGCAAGCCAGAACCTGATACAGCCCGGAACGACCATAAGGATGTACCAGGAACTTTTCAACCTCCCGGATTTCAGGACCATGGGCGTGGAGATAAAGGTTCACGAATCTTCAATAAAGAGGATCGTTCCGGGCCAGTCAGCCAGCATAAAGGTTGACGCTTTTCCTGATATATCCCTCAAGGGCAAAGTAAAAAAAGTTGCCATCTTGCCGGATGCTACCATAAAGTATCTCAACCCTGACATCAATGTCTACCTGACACAGATAAACCTTGAAGGAATTGATGAAAGCATGGAATTCCTCAAGCCCGGCATGACCGCCAAGGTGGAGATCATAATAAAGGAGCTTGAAGATGTCATTGCAGTGCCCATAAACGCTGTCTTCTTCCGCGCTGAAAAGCCCTATGTGTCAATTCTGAAAAACGGGGTTCTTTCTGAAAAAACTGTCAAACTGGGTGACAGCAGCGTCACCATGGTCGAGGTGAAAAGCGGTCTTGTACAGGGAGACACGGTGGTTATCAAGCCAAACGTTTCCCTGACTTCAAGGGTAAAGAAATCCGAACTCGAGGAGAAGGGATCTTTCAAGCCGGAAACTCCTTCATCCGGGGACGTGCAGGCGCCCGGAGAATCGGCTCCGGCGGTTCCCCAGGCCGTTAATGTCGGCCAACCCGGAGAGGCGCCTGCTTCTTCCGGCACGGGAAGGAACGGCGCAGGCGTGCGGCGGAGGAGTCAGTAATAAAAGCATGGAAGCGATAATAAAACTTGAAAACATCGTCAAGACTTATCAACTCGGGGACATTCAGATACCCGTTCTTAAGGATATCTCCCTTGAAATAGAACGGGGCATACACATGTCTCTGATGGGCCCTTCGGGGAGCGGAAAGACTACTATGCTTAACATCCTCGGCTGCCTTGATACGCCGACTTCGGGCCGATACATACTGGAGGATACAGAGGTCTCTTCCCTTGACGACGACAGGCTCTCGGATATAAGGAGCAGGAAGATAGGTTTCATTTTCCAGTCGTACAATCTTATCCAGCATCTTACCGTCATTGAAAATATAGGACTGCCTCTCTTCTACCAGGGAATAGACGAAAGGATCGTGAACGAGAAATCCTACGAGATGGCCGGGATAGTAGGGCTGAAGGAGAGGATCAGGCACAAGCCGACAGAATTGTCAGGAGGCCAGCAGCAAAGGGTTGCCATCGCAAGGGCGCTTATAAACAATCCCACTTTCATCCTTGCGGACGAACCGACGGGCAACCTTGACACAAAGACAGGAAAGGAGATAATGGAACTTCTTGCGAACCTGAACCAGCAGGGGACAACCCTGTTCGTTATAACCCATGACAGCAAGATAGCCGATTATGGCAGATCGGTCGTCAGGATACTGGACGGGGAGATAGTCAGAGAGAGTTAGGGGGCATGCCCCTGAGGACAAAAATGAAATTCAGCCTACTTCATGCTACGAGAATTCTTAAAGCGGGATGGAAGAATATATACATGCACAAGCTCCGTTCCCTGCTGACCATACTCGGCATAGTTTTCGGCGTGGCTTCCGTCATATCCATGCTTGCCATAGGCGAGGGGGCAAGCTTCGAGGCCCGTGAGAAGATAAAGGAGCTTGGAAGTCACAACGTAATAGTGAAGACAGTAAAACCTCCGGCCGAGGCGACATCCCAGCAGAATGTAACCCTTGCCTCATACGGCCTTACCCCCCAGGATTTAATGAAGATAGAGACGATCCCATCGGTTGAAAAGATTGTTCCCACCTGGGAGGACAAGATGGATGTCTGGTACATGGAGAAGAACCTTCCCATCAGGCTTGTTGGAACTTACCCCGAATATCCCGCGGTTATGAACCTCGAGATAACAAAAGGAAGGTTTTTCACTTACATTGACTACAAGCTCGCCCATCCGTACGTGATCATCGGCTCCTCGGTGGCCAACCAGCTTTTTCCCCTGGAAGATCCCGTCGGGAAAGAGGTCAGGATAGGGGTAAACTATTTTACCGTCCTGGGCGTTGCAAGTGAAAGGGCTATCGTTTCAGGTGTCGGATTCGAGGCAGAAGACATAAACTTTGATGTCTATATGCCCCTTACCACACAGCGCATGTATTACGGGGAGTACTCTGTCGGGGAGAAGGGAGGCGGCATAAGGTCATCCGACATGAGCTGGGTCAGGTACCACAGGTTTATCATAAAGGTATCGGAAACGGAAAAAATAGTTACCACCGCCGCCATCGTGGAAGATACGCTCTCTTCCTCCCACAAGAAACCTGATTACGAGATCCTTGTTCCCCTTCAGCTTCTCAAGCAGGCCGAGCATACTACCAGGATCTTCAACATAGTCCTCGGGGCCATTGCCGCGATATCCCTTATCGTGGGAGGCATAGGCATCATGAACATAATGCTTGCAACCGTGACCGAAAGGACCAGGGAGATAGGCATAAGAAGGGCCCTTGGCGCAAAGAGGAAGGATATCATAAACCAGTTCCTCGTTGAAGCCATAATCCTGTCTGCAATAGGAGGGGTGATAGGGGTTTTTCTCGGCGTAAGCATACCGGCTATAGTCACGAAATTCGCAGACATGGTCACGATTGTGACATACTGGTCTATCATAATAGCTTTCGGCATATCCGTTGCCATAGGCATTACCTTCGGCATATATCCCGCGAGAAAGGCGGCGTGGCTCGATCCCATAGAAGCGCTGCGCCACGAGTGATAACACAATTTATTTCATAGGATATTTTCCCGTTCGGCAGAAAGCTTTGTCATGATAAGTGAGCATTCTTCCCTGCTTTTTTCCCATCTGCCGTGTATATGGCGAACTCAATTTGTTATTGCTATAATTTCAGTTGAGAATCGGTTCGTAAGTGAAGGATGTTTCTCATAAAGGATTGCGGGATTTGAGGCTGCCCTTGGGCTGGATAGGATATGGCGGCACCGTTAGGTTTTGGCTTCAAAGCTCTAATACTTTTGGGGGGAATCCCAGAACCACGGATCGAGGGCCTTATTGTCCACGGGGCATGTACCCTTTGGAGATACCAATGTACGGTTTGGCCACCTTCCGCAGTCAAACCTCGTCTTTTCATCCCTTGCCATATCAACCGGGCATTTGCCGTAAAGCTTGTGTAATCCTTCATATGTCTGGCACCCGTCTGAAGTTCTGTGGCATTCCTCACAGACAACCTTGGGCACGAAGGCCGCTCCGATCCTCGGGAAGTATCCTTCGAACCTCACATTACCGCCGCACTCGATGCACGTGTAACCCCGAAACGATGTAAATCCGGTGTTCAAAAACTGTATTTCCTTCTTCGAGTAATCGAATTCGTCGGGGTAAGTTGTGGGCAGGAATATCATCTTTGGAGCCTTAATGCCCGCTCTCTCAAGCTTCTCGTAAACAGGAGGCATCAACCTTACGATTCTCATGGCAATCTTGCTCCTGTGGACTTCGAGGGCGGAATTGTAAGATGCGCTCATGATGAAGAAAAGCATGGCGCTGAATATAATACCTTCAACCGTCCCAGGGATAATCCCGGCTATCTTGTCTGCCACATGTTTCAGGTCAACCCGCTTTTTGAGGGATTCGATAAGAATGACAAGAAGCAGGATGAAAAAGAGGGCGCATATTATAAAAAGGAAGATTTCCGCGGCAGTCCCGGTTATATCGAACTGCTTGAAAAGCTTTACAGGGGCCCTGTAGACGAGGGATGCAAGAATGAATCCCCCGGTTATTCCCGCTATATCTCCGATGCTTGACACAAAGCCTCTGTAATAGCCCATAAGGAGGCTGCTCAGCATGATGATAATGGCAATGAGGTCAAATCCTGTCATCCCGATATATTAACATATAACCGTGAAAAATAAAAGAGGGGAACACGTTCCCCTCTTTTATTTGTTACAAGCTGCAGGCACTCTTACTCA
>Ga0302245_1000789_pt1 | contig 24071 bp, 21 predicted proteins | sample AAG_UR_Thr_MG_FD_193512 | JGI IMG/M metagenome (GOLD analysis project Ga0302245, IMG submission 193512) | Enriched activated sludge microbial communities from anaerobic digester in WTTP, New Holstein, Wisconsin, United States - AAG_UR_Thr | ecosystem: Engineered > Bioreactor > Anaerobic >... | reverse complement strand
GGGCGCCTTTTGAAGGACTTTTTGTTGAAAACGGACTGGCTACCGGAGATTTTGTGAGGAAGGGAGACCTTCTCGGGCACCTTTTCAGCGACAGGAATCTCAGGACAGCCCGGATACTTTCGCCTTCTGACGGGTATCTCTACGCTTACGGCCGCCATTCTAATATGTGCGATGTTGATCTTGCTGACATGCATCCTTACTCCGACAGGGGAGATACCCTTGCGGTAGTGGTCAGCAAAAAATGTTAAGAAGCCCATTACGACTGTTTCCTTTTTGCGGAATAAAGGTTATAATACAGGCGTTGTGCACAATAAGGAGAAGAATGATCATGAGGGACAGATACATGGTTGCATGCGTCCTGCTCTCTTTGGCTTTCTCAGGCTGCGCTGTAGACGGCAAGAAAAGCGCGGGACGGAAGGCTGAACCTCCTGCCGTGGTTGTCGTGGAAAAACAGCTGGCCGAAGCGGAAGGGCAGCCTGCCGGAGAGAAAACCGGACCTGCGGACTCTTCAGGGCAGGATATGACTTCCGGGGAAGAAGGTTCCCTTAGGGTCATAGGGGAGAAATATTATACCCTCGATGACATCAAGGCCATGCTTTTCAAGGGAGAGAGCCCCGATTGGTTTAACGGCGACCTTGCCCGGGACCTCTTCGGAGAGCCTTATGTGAAGTACGCCTCAGATACCGAGATAATGGATATATGGTTCTACGAGGATTTTTACCTCGGCTTTAACGGGCAGGGAAGGGTGGTAAAGGCGTCCGCAGACGAAAAAGAAAGAAAGAGGCTTCTTGAATCTCATGTTGACAGACAAGGTGCTCTAAAGGTAAAATAATTATTTGCACAACATTAAAGCATTCAAACGGGGCGGTAGTTCAGCGGCCTAGAATGCCAGACTGTCGATCTGGATGTCGCGGGTTCAAATCCCGTCCGCCCCGCTTTCCGGACGTCTCACATACCGGTGGATGCGAAGGGAGACTTTCCGTTGGGTAATTTCCATGCCTGGATATTGCATAAGGCCTACCTGCTTGAGAACCGGCGGACAAAATAAAAATGGAACATGAATTTGACAAGGATATTTACTGGCATACCTCTTCCCACGTGCTGGCACAGGCCGTCAAGAGGCTTTTCCCCGAAGTGAAGCTCGGGACCGGCCCTTCCATAGAGAACGGGTTCTATTACGATTTTTACAGGAAGGAGCCTTTTACTCCGGCCGACCTTGAAGCCGTTGAAGCCGAGATGCGCAAAGTAATAAAGGAAAACCATCCCATCTCAAAATCGACCTGCCCGAGGAAGGACGCGGAAAAGATGCTCGAGGATGAGCCTTTCAAGCTCGAAATACTGGAAGACCTCGAAGACGGCGAGATCACTTTTTACAGCAACGGTGAATTTACCGACCTGTGCGAAGGTCCGCACCTTTCTTCTACCGGCCAGGTGAAACATTTCAAGCTCCTGAGCATAGCGGCCTCATACTGGAGAGGCGACGAGAAAAGGGAGAGCATGCAGAGGATATACGGCATATCTTTTCCGGACAAGAAAGATCTTGCGGAGTACCTTGCCTTTCTCGAGGAAGCGAAGGCAAGAGACCACAGGGTGCTTGGGCCGAAGCTGGACCTGTTCAGCATACACCCCGAGTACGGTTCAGGGCTTATTTTTTGGCATCCCAGGGGCAGCCTTATCAGGAAAATCATCGAGGATTTCTGGAAAGAGATCCACCTGAAAAACGGCTATGATCTTGTAACCACTCCACACATAGCGGATATTGCCCTTTGGCATAAGTCGGGCCATACTCAGTTTTACAAGGATAACATGTTTCCCCCTATGAAATTTGATGAAAAGGAGAAGGAGTTCCAGCTTAAACCCATGAACTGCCCTTTCCACATACTGATATATAACAACAGGCTCCGGAGTTACAGGGAACTGCCCATAAGGTGGGCGGAGCTCGGTACGGTTTACAGGTACGAGAAGCAGGGCGTGCTTCACGGTCTTCTCCGGGTCAGGGGCTTTACCCAGGATGATGCCCACATCTTCTGTACTCCGGAACAGGCAGAGGAAGAGATTTCAAAGGTCATTGAGCTGACCTCGTTTTTCCTTGGCAAGTTCGGTTTTACCGATTACAGGGTCTTCCTCTCGACCCGTCCCGAAAAATACGTGGGTTCCCTGGAAAACTGGGAAAAGGCCACCTCGTCTCTTTCCAACGCCCTCAAGGGCAGGAATATAGATTTTGAGATAGATCCCGGAGAAGGAGTCTTCTACGGGCCCAAGATAGATATCAAGATCCGTGACAGCCTTAAAAGGGAATGGCAGTGTACCACCATCCAGGTGGATTTCAACAACCCCGAACGGTTTGATGTCAGGTATACCGACCACGAAGGCAATTTCAGGGTGCCCATATTAATCCACAGGGCCATTTTCGGTTCACTGGAAAGATTTTTCGGCATGCTGATAGAGCAGTACAAGGGGAATTTCCCGCTTTGGCTGGCTCCCGAACAGCTCAGGATCCTTCCCATAGGGGAGAGGCACATGGATTTTGCCATGAGAGTCAGGGAGAGGCTGGCAGGTTGTTTCAGGGTATCGGTCGACGCTAGGAACGAGAAGATAAACAGGAAGATCAGGGACTCTGAAGATATGAAGATCCCTTACATGGCGATAGTCGGAGACAGGGAGGTTGAAAGCGGGGAGGTTTCCGTCAGGCAGCATCAGAAGGGAGTCCTTGGAAGCATGTCCCTGGAACAGGTGGAACGGATGCTGAGAGACGAAATTGGGCAGTGATATGGACAAAGGCAAAAGAATATATTATAATTAATTAACAAAAAGGAGAAAATATCGTTAATATAAGAAGAGGCGGATTCCAGTTCAGGGACACGAGGAGCCCGAAAAACAGGATAAATTTTCAGATACGTGTCCCGAGCGTCAGGCTGATCGGGGATGATGGAACCCAGTACGGCATAGTTGATAAGAAGGAAGCCTTGCAGAAAGCGAGGGAGCAGGACCTTGACCTGGTCGAGATCGTTCCGACTTCGTCTCCTCCGGTTTGCCGCATAATGGATTACAAGAAGTTCCTTTACGATCAGAAGAAGAAGGAAAAAGAGAAGAAAAAGAAGCAGAAAACCATCTCTCAGATAAAGGAAATAAGGTTTACTCCTGAGACCAGCGAGCATGATTACAAGTTCAAAAAACAACACGTGGAAGACTTCCTGAAGGAAGGATTCAGGGTAAAGGTTACGATCTTCTATAAGGGAAGGGAGATACTCCACAAGGAACGGGGCTATCAGATGCTTGAGAGGCTGACCAAGGAACTGGCAAGTATCGGGAAGATAGAGTTGCGGCCCAAACTGGAAGGTCCCAGGCTTACAGTAACTCTCATACCCTTATGAAAGGAAGAACAAATGCCTAAGCTAAAAACAAAAAAATCAATAGCAAAACGGTTCAAGATTACCGGAACGGGAAAGGTTGTTCACTACGGTTCCGGCGGCGCCCACATACTTTCGAAGAAGAGCTCAAAGAGGAAAAGAAGGATAAAGCAGTCTTCCTGCTTGAATAACAAGGGCGATGTAAAAATGGTCAAGAAGCTTCTGCCGTACAAATAAATCCAGGAGATACAAAAATGCCAAGAACGAGTAATTCACCGGCTTCCAGACAGAGAAGAAAGAAAGTCCTTGAAAGAGCAAAAGGATACAGACAGGGGCGTTCCAAGCTTTTCAGGAAAGCTAAAGAGTTTGTCGAAAAAGGGTTGTCATACGCCTACAGGGACAGGAGAAGAAAGAAGAGGGATTTCAGAAAACTCTGGATAGCAAGAATTTCTGCCGCCTGCAAGCTGAACGAGGTTTCTTACAGTTCTTTCATGGACGGTCTGAAGAAAAACGACATAGAGATCAACAGGAAGATGCTTGCAGAACTTGCTTTTAACGAGCCGGAGAGATTTTCCGACCTTGTGGCGCAGGTCAAGGGAAAACAGGGCTTGAATGAGAACATTTAGGAACACGTTTTTTTTCTTCGTTGTCATCTATGTGTTTGCTCTCACGATTTCTTATTCCAAGGGCAAGGAATTCAGCGCCAACTTCTACTTTTTCTCTCTCAGCATTATCGTCTCCCTGCTGATCGTTATAGAGATAATATATGCATTCAACATATCTCTCGATATCAGCAAGTTCAAAAGGGAGAGGGAGAAGATGCAGCTTTCCATGATAGATTCTGGGATGGAGTCAATGCTCCTTTCTGCGCTGACAGACATCATCGAAACCTTCAACGAGGATATAACCCTCGATGAAATCCTCGATACGATCACCGAATCCGTAAGCAATATCTTCAAGAAAGAGACGATAATCCTGCAGCTTCTGGGTGAGAATTTCAAGAAGGCGCTGAAAGGCGGCAAGGACATAATCGTATCGGAAGACATCTTCGACCAGGTTATCAACAAATCGCGCCCCATCCTGGTAAATAATACGGCTTCTTTCGAGCAATACCGGCTCCTCGAGCAGCAGGGGGTAACCTCCTTTATCATAGCTCCCTTCCACCAGAAGAGAAACGTTGTTGGCATAATAGGCGTATTCTCTTTTGACAACAAGCAGTTCAACATCAAGGATCTTGACCTCCTGCGCAAGGTGTCCGCACCAACATCACTTCTTGTGGAGAACGCCGTCCTTTTTGAAAGGACCAAGACCCTGGCAATTACCGACAGCCTTACCCAGCTTTACAACAGGAGGCATTTCGAGCAGAAGCTGAACGCCGTATGTATCAACTCGGAAAAGAAGAAGACCCCGGTATCCCTGTGTATAGCCGATGTTGATTTCTTCAAGTATTACAACGATGTGAACGGTCACCAGGCGGGGGATGCCGTACTGAAGAAGATAGCGGAGGTCCTCAAACAGGGAGTCAAGGGTTCTGACATTGTTGGAAGGTACGGGGGGGAGGAATTCATTATCATTTTCCCGGATACGGAGAAGGCAGACGTTGTAAGGATATGCGAGAATATAAGCAGGAAGATCAAGGCATTTGTTTTTTACAACGAGGAAGCTCAGCCCAATAACAACCTGACGATAAGTTTCGGAGTGGCATCCTTTCCCGAAGACGCACAAACCCCGGAACAACTCATCAAGCAGGCTGATTTCGCCCTCTACCGCGCAAAGGAACTGGGCAAGGACAGGGTTATAGCCTGCTGATATGCTTTTTCAGTTCATCCCACAATTTGTCCGAGGCTGTATCGATTTTCTTCCCGGCCTCTTTTTCAAGGGATTCAATTCTCTCATGGTATTCCCTTTCGAGCACCTTTTTTCCCGCAACGGCTTCGGCGTCTTTTTCAGCCCTGTATTTGTCTGTTGCTTTCTCTGTCATCTCCTGCCTGGTTTTGGCCAGCCGGCTTAGCTTGTCTTCGAGAGAAGCAAGGATCCTTTCTGCCTGCTCTTCCCCCTGTTGCAGGATTTCCCCGGCTTTTTCCTCTGTCTCCCTGATGATCTTTACCTGTTCCTTTAGCATTTGATCTCCTTTTATTTGTCACCCTGCGGTGTCTCTGCTCAGGGGCTGTCTTTGGGATTCTGTATAATTTCACATATGTAGAAATGGATGCAGGTTTGCCTCAATTGTGCAAGCCGCCCCGGCCCAGGAACCTGTCTATTTCGAAAGCGGCTTCCCTTCCCCCGGCTATTGCCCCTGCCACGGTGTCTCCCCCGTTGAGGGCATCTCCGGCGGCAAAGATTCCGGGATTGTCCGTAAGGTGGCAGCCACCCGCCGTAAGGATCTTCCCGTTATCGCATTTAAAGTGTTTTTTGAGGGAAGCGCACAGGTTTTGTCCAACCGCCTCGACGCATACCTTAACCGGGAGCATGTGCTCGGTTCCCGGGATCTCTTCGGGTTTCCTCCTGCCGTAGCCGTCAGGATCTCCGAGCCTTGTATGGATGATGCGGACGTATGAAAGCCGCCCGTTCATGTCCCGTATATATTCCACCGGCTGGCTGAGGATCATGAAGTGTACCCCGGAGTCCTCTGCCGCCCTCGCTTCCGCCGGCCACGCAGGCATTTCCTTCCTTCCCCTTCTGTACAGCAGGTAGGTCTCCCATCCTTCCTCCCTCAGGGCGGTTGCGGCATCCATGGCGAGGTTGCCTCCCCCGACGACAGCCGCGGCAGTTCTTTCCCTTCCTGACAGGAAACCTGCCTTGTTCCGGAAAAAATCAAGCGCCGGTATCACCCCGTCAGGCTTTTCGAGCGGGAGGGAAGCGCTCTCCTCCAGGCCCGTAGCCAGAAGTATCGCGGCAAACCTCTTCCTGAAAAGGTCTTCAGGGGTGAAATCGACAAAAAGCCTTTTCCCGTATTCTACCCGTACCCTGCCGCTCTTTTCAAGCTCCAGCCCCGATATCTCTCTTTCCGTGACCGAAGGCGGCAGCCTGCGGGCAGGAATGATGTTGAGCATGCCTCCGAGTTTTCGGCCTGCCTCGAAAATGACAACCTTATAGCCCATTTCGACAAGAAAGACCGATGCCGCGATGCCGGCGGGACCGCCTCCGACAACTGCCACGGTCTCTTCTTTTCCGGTCCCGGGGATCACTGCCGTCCAGTTGTTTTTGGCGGCAATCTCGGAAACTTTTCTCTGTATGCGGTGCACGGGGACGGGGGCGGATTGCCACGTTCCGGACAGGCAGTTTTTTTCGCAGAGTGTTTCAACGGGGCACACGTAGGAAGTGATCTCGGGCAGGGGGTTCCTTCTGCGGAGCAACCTGTAGGAGAGCCTTGAGTCACCCTTCCGGAAGGCACCTATGAAGCCCCTTATGTCAACTCCGGCCGGGCATCCTGCCCTGCATGCTCCCTCCCAGCATTGCAGGCAGCCGGAGCTTGCCTGTCCGAGGTAATCCTGGCTGTTGCTGCGCCCTTCCCTGTAGACAGGAGCGTATATCTCACCGTCCCTTACCACGCATCCCGCCCTGCCTCCGTCCCTCATGATCTGGGAGCATGAAGAACACGTGATGCACATCTTTTCCGGCTCCAGCCGTTTCTCTCCCAGCAGGGCGTTTGCGAAGCCTGGGTATGCGAGGGCAAGCCTTCCCAGTCCAAAAGAAGTTATCTTACCTTTTTTCTTCAGTTCCGCTCCGACCAGGGGTGCAAAATGGCGGAGCCATGAAAATCCCGTGTTTATAATGAAAAGGGAAGGGAACCTTTCAGATATCCTGCATGTAAGGTCAATGATCCTGGAAATAGTTTCAAGCGGATGTTCCCCGGGAAGATATCCTCCGTCCACGGGATAGTCGTAAGGCCTTTCTACGTGGGGCTGGTAATAAGGATTGCCTACCGCCAGGTTGACCATATTCATGCCGGCATCCCTGAGTTTTTCAACCAGCAGGATGGGCTCTTCCATGTCGGGCTCCAGGCTGCCGTCTTTTTTCATTCCCCACCCGTAAGGGTGCGGGATGCCGTCGTAAATGTTCAGCCTGGACGTTATCTCCGCAGAAGAAAGAGCTTTCCTGACAGCGATGGCGGTTTCAACCAGAAACCTCGTTCGGTTTTCAAAGATTCCCCCGTACCTGCTGTCTTTCCTGGTATAACCGGAAAGAAGCTCGTGGAGGAGGTACCCGTGGCAGCATTTTATGTCCACCGCATCAAAACCGCACTCTTCAGCCATCTGAGCGGCGGCAATATATTTTCCTTTCAATTCGTCTAACTCTGCGTCCGTGATTATTCTTGTATGTTCGTTTTCCTGGTGTTTCAACACGGGAGAATGGTATGATATGATCGGCATGGGAAAGCCCCGGGGTTTGCTGTATCTTCCTGAATGGGTCAGCTGGAGCACGATGTAAGGGTCTTGTTTCGCACCCGAGTGGTTGCGGCCGGATTCTCTTATCGTCTCCGCGAGCTGCCTGAAAGAGGAAAGGGATTTTTCGTTTATCCACAGCTGGCGGGGGTTGGCTCTTCCTTCAGGGACCACGGCCGTGGCTTCAACCCATATCAGCCCGGCCCCTCCACGGGCAAAGCGTATATACCGTCTCACAGTGAGGCTTCCCGGTCTGCCGTCTTCTTCTCCGTCGCATCCTTCCATGGGCTGGATTGACAAGGAATTGGGGATAACCCTGTTGCCGAGCCTGCACGGCCGGCCTAAAATTTCCGCGCTTTCATTGAAATCCCTTTCAAGGGGGATGCTGATTCCCAGCCTTTCAATCTCTTCAAGCAGTTGCCCTAATTCCGTAAACTCGAAGGGCAAAGGAGATTTTAACCGCTGTGCCTGATCCATTTCAGCTCCTTTTCCATTTTTGCTTCCTGTTCCGGGCAATTTTTCTCAAGTGAAGGGAGACCGGTAATTCCCGGGGTTATTTTTGCGGACCTATTAATTTTAACCAATCAGGCGGAGAAAATCAAGCATGGGCGGCTGAAAGAGGCTTATTCTCAAGGTCATTCTTTCCCGGAATGGCTGCCCCGTAGTATAATACTTGTTGTCCGCCGGGGTCGCGGGACGGAATTGAGACAATGGTTTTGCGGAGAAGAAAAAGGAGAAAATGGAAATGAAGGTTGACAGGGTTGTTGTTGGAGAGATAGAGACCAACTGCTACATAGTTACATGCCTGAAAACGGGCAAGAGCCTTGTGATAGACCCGGGCGACGATTATCCAAAGATCCTGCGGGCATCTTCGGGCAGGGAAATATCCCTCGTGCTTAATACCCACGGGCATATAGACCACATAAAAGAGGATGGCAGGTTCGGACTGCCCGTTTATATTCACACCCTCGACAGGGATTGTCTCCGGGATCCGTCCAGGAACCTTTCGGCCCTGCTGGGTTTTGCTTTTACCGTTGATCCTGAAGTGGTCGGGATCGGGGATGGCGACCAGATCAGGCTCGGGGAGTTGACCTTCCTGGTTATCCATACCCCGGGCCACACGTTGGGAAGCGTATCCTTTCTTGCAGGAGGCGTCCTCTTTTCGGGAGATACCCTCTTCTGCGGCGACCGCGGCAGGACCGACCTGCCCGGGGGATCTGAGGAAGAGATCTGCGCATCCATAACCGAGAAGCTTCTTCCGCTGCCCATGTCCACCCTTGTATACCCGGGGCATGGACCCGAAACAAGCATAGGTGCGGAAAGGAAGCTCTGGGACGGGAATTGACCCTGGCCTCCGGAAAGGCCGGGGGCGAAGGGATGTACGATTTTTCAAAGGTGTAACATGGGATACCTGAAGTTTCTTGGAACCGCTGGAGCCCGTTTCGTGATGATACGTCAGCTCAGGGCATCGGGAGGCATCTGGTTTTCGGCCGGAGGGGTCAATTTTCTCGTGGATCCGGGCCCGGGAAGCCTTATCAGGCTCCTCAGGAGCAGGCCCAAACTCGACCCTGCAAACCTGGATTTTATCTTTCTCTCCCACAAGCATCTTGACCATTCATGCGACATCAATCTCATGATAGAGGCCATGACAAACGGTGGATTCGACAAAAGGGGGAGGGTTTTTGCGCCTGAAGACGCCCTTTCCCAGGATCCTGTCATCTTCAAGTACATACACGGGTATCCGGAAAAGATAGAGGCTGTTTCCGCCGGAAGGTCTTACGGGGTTGACGGTGTGGAGCTTCATATTCCCGTCAGGATGCATCATAGCGTTGAGACCTACGGATTCAGGATGAGATGCAAGGGTCTTCCCGAAGTCGCCTACCTTCCAGACACGGCCTTTTTCTGCGGGTTGGCGGAAAGCTATGCGGGAAGCGATATTCTAATAATAAATACGGTCATGTACGAGAGGAAGGCCGGCGTGGGACATCTTTCCCTTCCGGAAGCCGAGGATATCATAAGGTCAGTCCGTCCCGCAAAGGCCATACTGACGCATTTCGGCATGCAGATGCTGAAGAACAGGATATGGGAGAAGGGGGAGGAGATATCTGATAGAACCGGAACCGATGTAGTCATAGCGGGCGACGGCATGAAGGTCGATTTGGAAAGGGGTTAATACCAAATTGATTTCGTGATATGCATAGCTTTGTTGGCTTCGTAGAAAGCTTCGCCAAAAGCCTTGAGCATGCTTCCCCGCTTTCTTCCTTGCGCCGTGCCATATGTCGGACTCAATTTGTTATTTTATAATTTTGGTTGCAAATCAGCATAAGGGCTTGCCTGGAAAGAGCCCATGCGGACAATTCGTTCAGAGGGCCTCAATCTGTTTTTCCAGCATCTCGATCTTGTAGTCAAGGGCTTCCGGCGTCACGAAAAACTCATGGGCTTCGGGATGGTATCCGAAATCCTTGTTCCTTGAGATTATTTCCCTGTCCTTTTTGGAAAGAGAGATTTGTTTTTCGAAAAGAGACCTGAGGTCATTGGCGCTTTTCCCAATCTTCCCGTTTTTCCTGTAAAGTCCCAGAAGCCTGTAGAATGTTATTATGTCAACCGTGCTTTCAACCAGAAGGGCTATGTGGACGGCCATGTCGAGCTCCTTGTTGTACCTCTTATTCTTTCCGCCGGTCCAAAGTTTTCCTTCTTCAAGAATTTCGACGCCTTTATTCCATTCTTCAAGAAGTTTTATGAAAACCTCCGATACGAAAGCCGGGGTGAAAGGAGCCGTCCATGTTTCAAGGTTTTCCCCAACGGCAAGTTGCCCGTTCTTATCCCTGGGAAGGGGGCGCCATGAGGGTATGACTCCTGTTTTGCCCGTTTCCAGGGAAAGAGGGTATGCTGTTGAATAATTGACAGGGGAATTATAGAGAAAAGGTATGCTGAAAGGATAATTTTTCCACGCTTTTGAAAAATGTTTCCATGCCCTTGTAACATAACCGGCGGTTTTTTCATCCCCAAATTCGCCGATGGCAACCTCTTCGACAGCTTTTGAAGCTGAAAGGGTTGGATTGACGGACATCTTTCCGGCAATCCTGCTCATGACGGTGGTGTCTCCGCCGAAGATCCAGCAGCCGAGATATCCATCCAATTCCGCCTTTCTCATCCTGGATATCTTTTCCGCCAGGATGTAAGGAACGGGTATGTAGGGAACGGTAACGAGTTCATGGGTCGTCCCGAGCTGTATCTTTGCCATAATCTTCATCTTTCGCGCTCTGGCCTGGGAAAGAATGTCTTTAAATCTTTTTGAAGGGCCCGTGAAGGCAAAGCTGTATTCGTCAACAGGGATTTTTTTATCCAGGACCTTTATCTCGCCGCCTCTTTCAAAATCGGCCATGAGAATAATGTCATCGGGAAGAAGGCTCACGAGTTTTCTCTGGGGATCGGGCTCTATGATGTACCAGCTCCAGTTCCAGACGATAGTTTCCGCCCGGGGATCGGCGGCCTTTATGCCGGAATTGACAAGGGCCACTATTTCTGCAACAACCCCGGAAGGATCGCGCGCGGCGCACCTTTCACAGCAGAACCGGGCTTTTGCCCGGTTTGTCATGGGAGAATCGGCAAAAAGCTTCTGCCATTTGGGATAATGGGAATAGCAGTGGGTGTGGAATTCGCTGGCGGTTATCATGAAGGCGCCTCCGAGCCCAGGAACTTTTCTGAAGAGGCTGTAGCTGGATTGAAAGAGAAAATCTTTTACACCCCGGGTGCTCGAACAAAGGGCATGGGTTCCGGCAGAAAGGTGTCCCCTGACATTGCCGTTTTCCTTCCAGAAAGGGTCGTTTGAAGGGAATCCCCGGGGTTCGCAGAGATATAAGAAAACCTTCAGCCCGTATTTTCCAGCTTTTTCGACAAGCCTGTTCAGGGCCGGGATCTCTTCTTTTTCTTTTTTACCGAATTCCGGGAAAATATCAGAACTCACAATATCTCTCAGGATGGCATGGACCCATACCGAGTTAAAACCTTCAGCCGCAACCTCCCTGAGATAGCTTTCCGGGTGAGTTTCGGGAGAATCCTCTATCTCCCTGCCGTAAAAATCCGACCAGGGCGACCTGATTATTCTTGGACCATCAAAGGGTTTCATATAACGGCTCCTCATGGCGGCCTTTGAAAATGAGATCTCTTCCCGCGGGTGGCAGCGGTGACAAATAAGTTGCGACCGCCATTCTTTCCTGCCAGAGATGAAAGAGCAGGGGACAGGCATAAGTTATCTAACACCTGTCCCCGCCCGCTTATCATTCTGTTTCATCAAAGGGCCGGGCAACATTTCCGTAATCCTTCCAGGCAGGATATTGCCGGCCATGACCCCTTACTCCTTAAGCACCCGCCTCAGGTTCGCCAGGATCATCTCTTTTGCGGCAAGGCCGTATTCGAGGGAAGCCTGCTTTGCCCCGAGGGTGTACCATTTCTTCTCCGAGAACCTCTTCATGTCGACGCCTTCAGGGCAGAAGGCGAGCATGAGAGACGTTTCCTGGAGGCTTGCATGGTCTATGGGAAATTTCTTCTGCGTTTCGGCGTCCATGAAAGGATGTACTTTTATCCAGCTGAACGGGTCTGACCCCGCTTCGTGCATATTGTAGTAGTCCTTCATCTCTTCCTTTCCCCACCAGCCTTCGCCCCTTTCTTTTTCAAGGTATTCGAAAAGGACTTCCCTTGCGCCCATTCTGAAGGCAAGGTCTGTGGGCATGCCTGCAAGGAAGTTTTCGCTCTGGTGGTGGATGAAGACATGGATATTCCTGAAACCGATCCTGAGCATGCCCCTGAAGAGGTCCCTTGCAAGGAGGTAAAGGGTGTTGCCCGGGACCTGGATAGTCCCGTTTTTTTCAGGAGGTTCGACGGCATAGCTGGCAGCCCCGTAGTGGAAGGAAGGAAAGAGAACCAGGTCCATCTCCCCTTCGATAACCTGCAGGGCCCTTTCAACCAGTATGGTGTCCACCCCCATCACGGAATGCTCCGAGTGGTACTCCAGCACCCCCACGGGAAGTGCGACCGGCGTATTCTTTTCCAGGGCGGACCGGAGCTGGTCGGGAAACATCTTTTCGTATCTCATGGTTATCCCTCAAGTTCTATTATCTCGTTAAGCTTGCTGGAGAGCGTTTCCACCCCGTCCTTTCTGATTATCGTGCCGTTTTCCCATCTCAGCCCGAAATCTTCGCAGTAGAGGAACGTATCCACCTGGAACGTCATGTTTTCTTCGAGGAAATACTCCGAACGGGATTCCATCCAGGGCCTTTCGACTTCCATCATGCCCAGGCCGTGGCAGGGGCCGTAGAGGATGTTCTTGGAAACCCCGATCTTATCCCCGTATTCGTAGAACTTCTTAACGACCTCTTTGGCCTTTATGCCTGCCTTCATCCAGTCCATCGTCTTCAGGTGCATGTCGAGTCCCGCCTGGACGAGCCTTTTCATCGCGGGAGTCATAGGTCCTATTGATACGGGCCTTCCGACGCTCGAGGAGTATCCCGCGACCCTTGCCCCTATGTTGAGCTGTATCAGGTTGCTCCTGCCAAGCTTTGCATAGGCCGGCCTGCCGATGGCGTGGTTGGAGTTTTTTCCGGCGAGAACATACTGGGGGTGACCCTCGTATTCGGCGCCTTCGGCGTAAAGCTCCTTTTCTATCACTCCCACGACCTGGAGTTCCGTCATTTCTGATTTCATCTGGGGCAGGGTCTTCTCGAGAGCAACCTCGGAGATCCTGAAAGCTTCCCTGAGGATATCAAGCTCCACCGGGGTCTTGATGATCCTGAGATCCACAATCAGCTCGTCGCTCTTTATTAATTCCGCATCCGGCGCCGCTTTTTTCAGGCCGTCGTATACGGGGAGGGGAAATATCTGGTATCCGGCCAGCCCGATTTTCCTGACCTTGCCTTTGACCATGTCGCTAAATATTTCGGAAAAGGTGTCTACCTTGATGTCGGGGTATTCGGGTTCGGCGCTTTCCCTGTATTCTATCATCTTGTAAATCTTCTGTATCTTGCTGGTATCCTGCGCGTAGGTCTCGCTTTCCGGGCCTATAAGGAGCGCCGGTTCCCCCGTTTTGGGCACTATAACACCCGCGCATTCAAATATCGGCCAGTAGTTGGAAAGGTACCTTACGTTGGCAAGATCTGCCTCGTTGGAATGGGCGATCAGCAGGTCCAGCCCTTTCTTGTTCACCCCTTCCTGCACGGCTTTCCACCTGTTCTTAAACTCGCTGTCAGGCACCCTGAACATTTTACCCATTATTACCTCCCTGTTGTTTGGGAATGTCTTTCTATAAGATCCCTGTCCCAGAAAAAAACAATCCCTAAATTAAAAGGTTTGCCCTCCAGGAGCATTTCGTAGCCCCGGAGGCACTCCGCACTGAGAAACCTGTGGGTGATGAGGGAATCTATCCTGAGCCTCCGTTTCCTTATTTCCGTGAAAGCGGAATCCCAATCCCCGCTGTCCACCCCGCAGGTAGTCTTTATGGTCATCTCTTTCATCTTGATCCCGTCAATGTCAATGGCATTGTTCCTGTCAAAATACTGGGCCTGGAGAAGCAGGCGGCTCCATCTGCCGGCATATTTTACAGCAATATCGACTGCCGGCGCAACACCTGCCGTATCATAGATCGCGTCTGTTCCTTCCGGGGCAAATTCTTTCATTGCCCTGTCAAAGCCCTTATCACCGGGATTCCACGCCCGGAATCCGAGCTCTTTTGCGAAGGCTATCCTGTCGCTGTTGGTTTCCATGAAGACGGGAAAGGCATTCTTTAAGACCGCCAGCTGGGCGGCGCACAAGCCTATGAAGCCCGCCCCTATAATCAGGATTTTTTCTCCGCCCTTTATTTCCAGGAACCTTATCCCCTTGTATCCCACGGCGGAAGCCATGGTAAAAACTGTTGTTTCCAGTTCGGCTTTATCCGGCAGGAATGAAGATATGAACCTGCAACCCGCCGCATCTTCGACAGAATAACTGCAGTGGGCGCCCCACATGGAAAACAAGTCTTCCTGCCATCCTCCGCCTCCCCCGTAGACTATGTCTCCGGGGTGAAGATCCTTTACCCTGCCCCCGCATTTTTCCACGATACCTATCCTGTGGTAGCCCGGAACGCAGGGGAACCTTGTGCCGGCGTGTTTTCCCTTGAGAATCCACCTTTCCGTTCCCGGGGAAACGGCCGTTACCAGGGTTCTGACTGAAATGTCATGCGGCCCCATGTCTTTCAGTGTCAATTCTCTCATCTCGAACTTGTTGGCTTCAGTGAATACTACCGCTTCCATCTTTTCCATCCCGTTTTCCTTTCAAAAAAACCTTTGCAAGACCCCGGCTTGCACGGCTTCACTCCATTTCGAAGACTATCTTGAAAGCCTCCCTGTTTTTAATCATCTCAAAACCTTTTGTTATTTCGCTGAAAGGCATCCTGTGGGAATAGAAGCTCCCGGGATCCACAATCCCGAGTTTTACCAGGTCGAACAGGTACCGGTGAGTGCGAACTTCGCCCGTTCTCGCATTCATTATGAATCTTTTGTCTACCGATTGCAGTTTTTCGGGATTGTCGTACGTGGCATAGGGAGCGATCTTCCCGTTTTCCCCGAGGATCCTGCTTGCCCTTATGAAAAGGTCTGCGTTTCCAGCCGTGTCTATTATGTATTCGATACCTTTGCCGCCGGTTATTTCCGCGACCTTTTTCTCCAGGGCTTCCTTTTCCGTGTTTACCGTGAAGTTCGCTCCAAACTTTTTCATGGAATCGAGGGGTTCATCCCTCCTGCCTGCTGCAATAAGCGGAAAGGCCCCGTATATTTTTGAAAAGAAAGACATTGACATCGCCACCGAGCCCGTACCGAGAAGAAGCACGCTGCTGTTGACGGAAAGATTCATGTCTGCAACATAACCTGCAGTTTCTTTTAAAGTGATAACCATTGTTGCGTCCGCAGGCGTTATTGTTACGTCTTCCGGTATTTTCATCTGGAACTGAGCGTATCCTGGCTCAGTGCCGGGATTGTCTTCCAGAAGGGCTTTCACGTCTGTCACAAGACCGTATTCGGCAAAACCTCCCAGCATGGAGGAGTAAGGACCCAGTTTGCTTCCGGAGTAAACAGCCGTGGGTCTCAGGAAGATGTCTCCTTCCCTGATATACCTGGCCTTTTTTCCTCTTTTTAAAACGGTGCCCACGCTTTCATGTCCGACAATGCCCGGGTATGTTACCTTCCAGGGGATAGTTGATTTAATCACCTTCTTGTCGGTTCCCGTGCACGTGGCGCAGGCGAGTATCTTGCACAGGCACTGGTAAGGCCCCGTTTCCGGAACGGGCACATCAACCAGTTTTATATCTCCTTTACCTTCGGTAACCGCTGCTTTCATAAAAACCCCTCTTTTTTTGATCCCGGGCCGTCCGGGTTCTTTTTTCACTCGAAAACAACCATACCGTATCCCCTGACTTCCGGCAGGGTAACCCATGTATAAATCCCGTCGTCCGTGAAATCGATGCATTTTCCGGAAGGAGCCAGGTATGCTTTTTTTATTCTCCTGCCGTCTTTGCGAAGCCCCAGCTTTACGCCTGTAAGGCATACCGGCTCTTCTATGATCTGCGTTCTCTCCCCGCGTTTTTCCGGGATATAGGAAAGAAGATGGATGACATGGAATTTCCCTTTTTCCGCCAGGGTAACCTGAGCGAAGGACGGAAGGTTTTCTGCCTTTATCACAGGCGTGGGCAGGGCCATTTTTATGCAGTTGCCCAAAAGCTGCCTGTAAGCTGTAACCGCGTGGTTATAGTAACTGAGAAAGATCGGAAAAGTGAAATGGAATATGTTGCCGCACCTGGCAAGCGCCGGCCTCCCCGTATCTTTTTCCGGGGGCGTGTACCTGTGCCAGTGGCGCATGTCCCACGAATCAACATTGAAATACGGCCGGAAGAGCCTGCAAAGAACCTCAGCTCCCTTTTCAGCCTTTACCGAAATTCCTTTATCGTAAATGGTGGTCAGCATATCGGGAAGTCCCGCGGAGACTTCTTTTTCAGCCTTGAAGAAAGCGGGGTCGTATTCTTCTTCCCCCAGATAAGAAAGCCTGTATTCCTCAAGTGCGAAATTTTTTCTTCCGGCATCAAGGCCTCCGGACCCTGCGCTTATAATGTAACCGCCTTTCCCGATATGTTCTTTCAGCTCCTTTTTCAAATTTTCATCTATCAGAACGTCTTCAGGTATGAAAATGATTTTATATTTTTCTAATAACCCTTTCTCTCCGTCGATGACATCAAACTGGCATTTCAGTTCCATGAGCATCCTTGCCGCTCCGGGTATGGACCTGCGCGCCCCGGGAGACAGAAGGGAAGGGAATCGTGAGGCTTCAGGATGCAAAACTGCCATTTCGGATACGGGAAGAGATTCGTAGGTCCATGGTTCCAGTTCCTCTATCCTGGAATAGACCCTGCCGATAAGGTTATATACCTCGGGTTCCAGTTGGCCTCTCGGGTGCATATGGTCGCCGACAGAGCATGTGCCCCCGTTGGCCATGGAATTGTAGCAGTCAAAAAGAAGGGATTCTTCAGGTCTTATACCCCCGAAATCTCCCCATGATTTGTGGAACCTTCCCGTCATTTTGAAAAAAGGCTTGCCGAGAGTGCGGGCATACCTGCCCGTCCAGGGGAAATAATCATAACCCCATGCGGGCGGCAGAACCTCTATCTCCACGTGTGTGGGCTGGTTGGAGTAAGGCAGGCCGTTGAAACACAGGTATATGTCCTGCTTCTTCTCTCTTGCCAGGGTTGTCACTTCTTCCTGGAATTTCAGGGTTTGCATGAAGGTGTATTCTTTTGCCTGTTTTTCGTCGGCGGCATCCATACCGAGCTGTTTCATCCCGTCGAGGCATTCTATGCCGTAACAGGGATTCTGTGAAAAACAGTCGAGAAAGAGGCCGTCCACGGGATATCTTTCCATCACTTCCCTTATCATTGAGAGAAGATGCTTCCTGTATCCCGTGCCGAGGCACATCCTCCTGAAGAAGGAACCTCCGGCTTTGACGTCATAAATCGTGCCTTCCCTGTTCATCTGGCACCATTCCCGGTGAAGAAGGGCGTGTTCGTGATCCAGGCCGGCGTTTATATAAGCGGCCACCCTTATGCCTTTAGAGTGGCACGCTTTTACCATGTCTCCGAGCATGTCTTTTGCCTTCAGCCCCGGGTGGACAATGCCCACCTTTGTGGGGTAGTAGGCAAACCCCAGGTTGCACCTGGCAAAGACGGTAATGTAATCCACGTGGGCCTTCTTGAGGGTAAGGGCGAAATCATCCGGAGAAAAATCGGCGCCAACGTCATAAACCTCAGGCATTGTGTGGAAATCGAGGTGTACCGCTCTTCTGGGGAAATCAGACATATGGAAATCTCCTGTTTACATGACCGTCTCTATAGCGGATTTTGTTGTTTAAGGGAACCCTGCATATTGTATTACAAGGCGGGCAAAACTTCAAATAAAAAGGGGGCAGGCTACTTGCAATGAAGAAGAAGCCTGTCCCCTTGTCTTACATTTTGTTCCAGGTCAGAAGTTTAAGCGTTCTGTCCTGTTTTTGTATCCACCAGAACCTCCAGTTGGCGGCGTCTGTATGCGTGCTGGTAACCTGGATAAACCTGTCCTCGTTTGCAGATTCCACATGCCCGTCTGCAAACATCAGGTTAACCATGCCGTTATGCCGGAAATGCACCGTTCCGCCTGCAGACGGAACGGTTGCTGTCCCTTGACCCGCCCCGTTGCATTGTTTCAGGTAATAAGAAGCATACGTGCCACCGGGGTAGTAACCTGAACCTGCCACAGGTACGGTGAGAGAATCGGCAAAAATCCAGAAGTCCTCCGGATACTCTATCATTGTAAGCTTGGCCCATGCAGCAGAGCCGTTGTAGGCATTAGTGCTGATATTTAAGTATCCTGACCTGTAACCATATATGGCGCGAATTGTAGAGGGGTCGAATTGATAGGGCGGAGCTGAAGGACAGCAGATAACGCCAGGTGATAAATACCTTATCAAATCCCCCAATGTCCTCTCAGAATTGCTTACCTTTGGAGAGCTTGTGTATAGCCGCAGAGCCGCCCATCCGTTGTAATCCTGGGCATACATGTGCAGCGCCAGTCCCACCTGTTTCAGGTTGCTTATGCATGTTGCGGCTTTTGCGCGCGCCCTCGCTTTACTAAGCGCGGGCAGAAGCATTCCTGCCAGTATCGCTATGATGGCTATGACCACCAGAAGTTCTATTAAAGTAAATCCATCTTTTTTTCTCATCTTGTTTTCACCTCTCTTTAGAAACTCTCTTTTTTTACGTTCCTGTCTTTACCAATACTTGGGAGATAGAAGTCTCAGCCTGGTGGAATAAGGATTCTTTATCTCGGGGCTGGCATTGCCCAGGTAGAAATCGTTGCCATTGTATGGCGAAAAGGGAAACCTCGACCTGCTTATAGACAAGTATTTCTCGAGTTTCCCCGAGGACGATGAACTGGCCTTTGGAAGTGCCGCCGTTGAAATCGAAACAGCCCTTCCGTCGACATACAGCACGTTGAAGCCATCAACCCCGTGGTGGTCAAGCTTGGCACGAAGCCTCCATCCGTAACCGTAGCCGGATGGCCCGACAGGCGAGTCGGCCATTATAACCGTTTCGGGATGAGTCTGGAGGTTGAGACCGGGGGCGTACATGAATGAACAGCTGGCCGGGTTGGTGACCCCTATTGAAGCAATGCTGTTGGGTACAGCGGCGGGTCTGTAAATGGCGCCCGGCGCGTACCTTGTGTCGGGCTCGTCTCCGCGCCTTGTACCGGGACAGATGAAAAGCTGGTAATTCGTTACGTACCTGGCCGTTTCAAATTCCGCGGTATTGGGGTCAAGTTGTCCGGTGAGAAGGGCAAGAGACAGGTTGGTCACAGCGGAGAAATGGCCTGTCTGGGTTCCTGTTCCAAATGTGGCCACGTCGTCAAAATCGTGGTAAGGAAACCATCCCTGCCAGTCCTGGGCATACATGTGGAGCACGAGACCCAGCTGCTTGAGATTATTCATGCATACTGACATACGGGCTTTTGCCCTCGCTTTTTCGAGCGCGGGAAGAAGCCCGCCAGTATTCCTATAATTGCGATTACTACCAGCAGCTCTATAAGGGTGAAACCTTTTCTTCTCTCCATGTTTCTTCACCTCCTTTAAGGGTAATGTCAAGTTATGTACCAGTAAAAAACATATCTGATCATTGACTCTCTTTTTGGTGAAAAAAACACTCTTTCTTCGCGCCTGCTTCTGGTTCCTCTACAAAACCATTATACCATGCAGACATCATTTGTCAATCTTTTATCACGTTTCATGGAACCGGAAACTCATAATGTTGCTGCCAGGCATGACATAGCCCCGCAGGATCATACCTTTTCATGGACGTTTACTTGCCCTGGAAGATGAGGGGATGGATTGAAACGATTTTTTGAAGGGATTCTGAACATTCAAATAAAGAGTTCGAATACCCTGTTTGCTATTAGAACTCCCTTTTCAGACAGCCTGTACCTGCCCGAATATTCTTCCAGGAGCCCGCTGGCCAGGAGTTCCGAAACCTCTTTTTGGTAATTTTCAAATAAAAGTATCGGAAGACCTTCATCCATGCGCAGTCCCAGGAAGATGTTCTCCTGCTTTTTTGAAAGGGGGGTGTCCACCGACAGACATGTTGAGGAATTACCCGGGGAAGAAAGGTATTCTTCAAGGGAAGATGTGTTTGCCAGCCTTCTTCCGGCAACGTGTGAATGGGCGGCAATTCCTATGCCCAGGTAATCACCGTTTTTCCAGTAGTTGATGTTATGCCTGCATTCCCTTTTATCAAGAGCAAAATTAGATATCTCGTACCTCTTGTATCCTGTTTCTTCCAGGTAATTTACCGCGCCGGAGTACATGGAAGCGTCTTCTTCCTCTGTCGGAAATATGAGAACCCCCTCTTCCTTTTTTTTTCTCATGGGGGTATTTTCTTCGACCTGCAGATTATAGATTGAAAGATGTTGCGGGGCAAGAAATACAGCTTTCTGTAAATCTTCCTTCCACATTGCCGCGTTCTGTCCCGGAAGGGCGAAGATGAGGTCCAGGTTGATATTATCAAAACCAGCCTCTCTGCACGACTCATAGGTTTGAACGGCTTCCTGAGCCGTATGAACTCTTCCGAGAACCGATAGCATCCCGTCGTTGAAGCTCTGGATTCCCATTGAGATCCTGTTGATCCCCAGTCTCCTGAAGGCCCGGAATTCCGGGAGACCTGCCGTGGCAGGGTTTGCCTCCAGGGTTATCTCTGCAACGGTTGGAATACCCCCGCATGTCATGTCGGCGTATCCGAGGATTTTAGCCAGGGTGCGGGACGGGAGAAGGCTGGGGGTCCCCCCCCCGAAATATATAGAAGAAACGCCTACGGAAAGAATATCCTTCCTGGCTTCCATTTCAATGCAGAGTGCTGAGGCGTACCTGTCAAACGTTTCCTGTCCGTGGCCTGTGAAAGACACGAAATCACAGTATGAGCATTTCCTCAGGCAGAAGGGAACGTGTATGTATAGAGCTATCATTGTAAGGTATATTACTATACTCCGGGGAAACCGCCAACGCAGCTATTCAGGATAAATCAACCCGGTATCATTTGTTCATTTTGACAAAACATAACGGGTTCAGTTGCCTGAAGAGCCAGGCGGCAAGGCGAAGGCGACGAGGTGTATTACTATACTCCGAGGAAGCAGCCAACGCTGCCAACGCAGCTATTCAGGATAAATCAACCCGGTATCATTTGTTCATTTTGAGGACAGAAAGAAATACCTCCTGCGGTATGTCCACGCTTCCTATCCTCTTCATCCTGCTCTTACCTTCTTTCTGTTTCTCGAGAAGTTTCCTTTTCCTGGTGATATCCCCCCCGTAGCATTTCTGTAGCACGTCCTTGCGTACCGGGGGGACGGTTTCCCGGGCTATCACCTTGCTGCCTATTACCGCCTGGATGGGTATCTCGAACTGGTGCCGCGGAATCAGTGTCCGCAATTTTGACGCAAGGGCCCTGCCCACGTACTGGGCCTGTTCCCTGGAAACTATTGAGCTGAGGGCGTCGACGGGCTCATAGTTGAGCATTATATCCATCCTTACGGCATCTGATACCCTGTATCCCACGACCTCGTAATCCATGGAAGCGTAACCCCGCGTGCATGCCTTGAGCATGTCGTGGAAATCAACTATTATCCTTGAAAGCGGCAGTTCGAAAACAAGCATGACCCTCGTGGGGTCGAGGTATTCCGTTGAGATGAAATCCCCGTTCTTGTCCCTGGCCAGCTGCATGACGGCCCCGGTGTATTCGGCAGGCGTCAGGATTGTCATGCGGCAGTAGGGTTCTTCTATCGACTCCACCTCTCCCATGGGCGGCAGTGAAGACGGGTTGTCAACCATCTTTACGCTCTTGTTTTTAAGGGTGACCCTGTAAACCACGCTCGGGGCTGTGGCTATGATGTTCAGGTTGAATTCTCTCTCGAGCCTTTCCTGTACGATCTCCAGGTGGAGCAGTCCGAGGAAACCGCACCTGAAGCCGAAACCGAGAGCCGACGAGGTTTCCTGCTCGAAGTAAAAAGAAGCGTCGTTGAGCTGGAGCTTTCCCATGGCGTCCTTGAGCATATCGAAGTCCTGCCCGTCTATGGGATAAAAACCGCAGAACACCATGGGCTTCATCTGCCTGTAACCGGGAAGGGGCTCTTTTGCCGGCCTTGCGGAGTCGGTCATGGTATCTCCCACCCTGCAGTCCCGGACATCCTTTATGCCTGCAATAACGTACCCCACTTCCCCCGCAGAAATGCTTTCTGAGGGAAACATGCCCAGCCTGAGGAATCCCGCTTCCTGCACCTCGAAATTCCTGCCCGAGCTCATCATCCTGATATGCATTCCTTTTTTCACCTGCCCGGCAAAAACCCTGACCCTGGCGATCACCCCGCGGAAAGAATCGTAGTGGGAATCGAAAATCAGGGCCTGGAGACATGCTTCTTCTTCAGTGGCCGGGGGTGGAATCCTTTTCTCTATGGCTTCCAGTATTTCCTCTATGCCCTGGCCTGTCTTGGCCGAGGCAAGGATGACGTCCTGCCGTGGAATGCCGAACGCCTTTTCGAGTTCTTCCTTTACCATTTCAGGATCTGCCGCAGGGAGGTCGATCTTGTTTATAACCGGGATGATGACCAGGTTGTTTTCTACGGCGAGATAGGCGTTGGCAAGGGTCTGGGCTTCTATTCCCTGTGTTGCATCTATGAGAAGAAGGGCTCCCTCGCAGGCCGCAAGCGACCTCGAGACCTCGTAAGCAAAATCGACGTGGCCGGGCGTGTCTATGAGGTTGAAGATGTAACCCCCGTATTCCATCCTGATGGCCTGGGCTTTTATAGTGATGCCCCTTTCTCTCTCCAGGTCCATGGTATCAAGAACCTGTTCCCGCATCTTCCTGTTCTCTATGGTTCCCGTGAACGTTAGAAGCCTGTCGGCGAGGGTCGATTTTCCGTGGTCGACATGGGCAATGATGGAGAAATTCCTGATTTGTTTAAGCATAACTCCTTATGATACCACAAAAGTGAAAAAGAAGAAAAGCCTGACCGACTGCTGGCCGGGCGGGGATAAGACTCATAATTTGCCCATAAGAAAAACGTTATACTTTTATATTCTGCAAAGCGCAACCGGACTTTACAGGTTCGTTTATATGTATGCGGAAGCTGAACGGCTACGGTTCAAGAAAATACAATGCAGAATAATTGAAGAGTCTCATATTTGCGCGCCGGTCCGATAAACCGTTTATGGCTCTTTTACCTTATATCCCGAGCTCTGACTTTGCCTGCCCAAAAACGGCCATTGCAAAATCGAGGTCCTGCCTTGTATGTGCGGCCGAAACCTGGACCCTTATCCTTGCCTTGCCGTGCGGAACGACGGGGAAGAAGAATCCTATGGCATAAACGCCTTCTTTAAGAAGGATCTCAGCCATCTTCTGGGCCAGGATCGCCTCTCCAAGCATTACCGGCACGATGGGGTGGTCGCCCTGCCTTATGTCAAATCCAAGTTTCAACATTCCCTGCCTGAAATAACGGGTGTTCTCCGCAAGCCTGTCCCTGAGTTCCGATGAAGATGAAATAATCCCGAGGGCCGTGAGAGAAGCCGCGCAGATAACGGGTGCGACCGTATTTGAAAAAAGGTAGGGCCTGGAGCGCTGGCGCAGCATCCCGATAATCTCTTTTCTGCCGCTCGTGTATCCGCCGCTGGCGCCCCCGAGAGCCTTGCCCAGGGTACCCGTGATAATATCCACTCTCTTTATCACATCCCTGTATTCATGCGAACCCCTTCC
>Ga0302245_1000784_pt1 | contig 24163 bp, 29 predicted proteins | sample AAG_UR_Thr_MG_FD_193512 | JGI IMG/M metagenome (GOLD analysis project Ga0302245, IMG submission 193512) | Enriched activated sludge microbial communities from anaerobic digester in WTTP, New Holstein, Wisconsin, United States - AAG_UR_Thr | ecosystem: Engineered > Bioreactor > Anaerobic >... | reverse complement strand
GGGGTGTCCTCTGCCTCAGAAGCCGGCCCCTTTCCTGCTACGGCCTCCAAGTCCTTCGTGGTCTCCATCCCCTCCAGGTGGGCCTGGAGCTCGGCGGCGGAGAAGCCGGTATTGGCAAGGTCGTACCCGGTGGCCCGCAGCTCAGACAACTCCTCGGCCAGGACGTCGTTGTCCCACATCGTTTCCTGATTGGCGCGGTTATCCATCAGGCGGTAGGCATCCACCTTGTCCTGCGGGACACCGCGCATGACGTGCACGGGGACAGACTTCAGCCCCAGCTTCAAAGCTGCCTTGAGACGGGTGTGCCCCACCACGATGACGCCCTGCTCGTCAACCACGATGGGCTGGCGCCAGCCAAACTCCCGCAGGCTCTTGGCCACGAGGTCGACGGCGCTCTCGGGGATCACGCGGGCGTTCTTCGGATACGGGACCGGCTTGTCGACGGGCCACGTCTCGACCAGCAGGGTCGACTTGGGCTTGGGCTTGTCAGCCGGTGGGGGAGCTGTTGGTTTCACGGTCTTCGCCACGTTGACCTCCCGACGGGTAGGCGTCGGCGATCAGCATGGCTACCGTTTGATTTCAGGCAACAGTCAACCCCAGTTGCGCGGCCACCAGCCTCTTGACAGAGGCGACGTCTCCAGACGCGTCGAGGCGCACCGCCATACCGGACGCGGCCAGGGAATCGTAGGCGCGTTCCACGTCGAGGTGGAACTGATCACCGCGGCTCTCGAACCGATCCTTGCCGCCTCCGGGCCGGGCCAGCATGCGCGCCTTCCGGGCCTCCCACGGGCACGCCAGGTAGAGGATCTTCTCCACGCACGCTGTCTCGGGGAGGAACAGCTGGTTGAGGATCTTGAGATGCGCCATGGGCATACCCTTGGCCATCCGGTGGGCGTAGTTCGACAGGTAAGTGCGGTCCAGGACGACGTTGGATCCGTTGGCCGCATACTTCATCGCCTGCTTGAGGTTGTCGGCATGGCACACCTCGAACGCGAGGGCCAGCTGCCGGTCGTCCATGTCGAGGTCGGTCTTGTGGAGGAGGATCTCGCGCATCTGCAACGACAGCGGGGACGACCCTGGGTCGTGCAGCTCGATGAACCCGTGCTCCTCGTTCAGCCACTTGGCGATGGTGCCCTTGCCGCACCCTTCTCCACCTTCGAGAGCGATGATCATCAGAGTTCCTTTTTGCTTTGAGCGGCAGCCGCGGCGGCTGCCCCGGCGCACAGCAGTTGGTACGAATGGAGCGCCTGTTCCGGGTCCTGGATGTCGTAGGCGCCGCACACCTCGTAGTGCTTGCCCATGCGGTCCTGCACGTGGTGCCGGCCGCGGACGCAGTACAGGTGAACTCCGGCGAACTCCATGAAGTGCGCCACTCCCTCCATATCCATGAACACCACGTACGGGTTCAGCGGGGGGTGGACGTTGACGACGGGAGCTTGGGGAGGAGCGACGGGCTCGGGAGGAGAGTTACGGGCGCGGGGTGGCATGCTGTCCCTCGAACTCCCGGATGAGTTGCTCTGCTTGTTGCAGAGATTGCCGCATTACGGCGACGCCGCACGCGCAGCAATAGGTCCGGGTAGTGGGGAAAGGGTAAGCGTCGACGGAGTTAATCAAACGGTAGACACCGTCGGGAACCTGACCGCAACCCTCACACCCTTTCTTCATGCGCGGAGTTATGAGCTCAGCCTTCCATCCAGCGGGAAGCTTCACCTTCGTGCGACGTGCCATCTAACCACCTGCTATGTGATTGGTCTCGATGAGATCGGCCACTTCGTGGCGGACGAACAGAACATGGGCGACTATATCCCCGGGCCGATAGGTAGCCAGGGCAACCCCATTGCTGATGAGCGGGATATAGAGCTCACTGCGTGTAGAACTGTCGATGATGTTGCGACCGCAGGGGATGAGGACGCCACAACGCGGGACCGGGAACAACAACCCGACAACACAGTGCGGCAGATCGAACGCCAGGCCGGTGGGTACGTTGGTGGGCACCAGGTCTCCCGGGACCACGGTGTACTCGATGTGCTCTCCGACGGCGCGGAGCTCGTAAACGGACGAATGCGGGGTCGCCTTGGTGGGGGTAGACGCGGTAGGGAGGAGCTTGGTGAAGCGGAGGGTGAACGGCATGTCGGTCATTATCGCCTCCGATCTTCCAGCACAACTATGCGCATCCCGTGGTGCGGTGCAGCCATCAGCGCTATCTGATCGAACTGCCCGGAAGTGAAGACGAGACGCACGGTTACGTCAGACGTGCCTTCCTGCGCCATATCGACACCTACGACCCGCCCCTCGGCTATGGGGATGAGGCCGCCCATCTTGGCCGCCACGGCATCGCGCTGCTTACGGTACTGGGCCATAGGGTCGCCCTCTATGACGACCTGCTTGCCTAGGGCAGCTATGAGACCGCCAGGCTCCTGAACCGGCGGTTCACGGTCCGGAGAGTTGACCCACTCGCCCCCGATCTTGACCTTCTTGCATATGTCGCACTGCAAGGGGTTGGAATAGTTGACTCGGGAATGCTCGCACTCGGTCACGGAAAGCACCTCGCTATGAATCCGAATATGAGGTACATAACCCCGAGCACGTCGAGGATGAGCGCGATGGCCAAGGTGGAGTCGGGCCACGGGATGTACCCGCCTTCCGTCTTTCCGAACAGTCCGAGGATGAGGCCCACTATGCAGGTCCCCACCCCGAGCCACCACCAAGCGAAGGTGAGGGTGATCGTCACGGCTTACCCTTCGGTGGAGCTTCTGCGATCACCCTGGGGTGCCCGACGGGCTCAACCCAGTACCCGCGCTCGTTCTGCACCAGCCCAGCCTTGACCGCCTCGATGGCAATCTTGGCCTGGGCCTCGTTGTACGACTGGTTGCCAGCGTAGACGAAGTACACGATGGCGGCCACGATCAGCGCGAGGGCGAGGGGGCCGAACACGGCGAAGAGGGGGTAGGTGGCGTCATCGGTGCTGCTCATTCGAGGTCCTTCATAGGATGGGCTTCGGGGGTGATGCTGAGGAGATACTCGAACTCGGCGCTATCCTCAGCGATACCGAGGATGGTGGCCGCATGCTTGGCGCGGGCGAGCCTAGGGCTCTTGCGATACTCATACCCGCAAGAGCAAGGGGTGTCCCAGCACTTCGGGCAATCGGACAAGCTCATGCGAGCCTCGTTCCCTTCCAGCCACACTTGCATGCGACCCGCGTCTGAGGCGGGTAGGAGGTCAGCACCATGTTGGGCTCGAAGTCATACAGCTCGTCCCCGCAAGCCGGGCAGGCGATCCCGGTCTTACCAGAACTCTTCTGCTCGTGGCGCCTACGGGCCTCGGCATCGGCTTGCTCCAGCGACTTGAGCTCGCTCACGGCGCGAACTCCACCAGCCGGGTGACCTTGCACTGCGAGGCGCGGTACATCACAACACCCTCCGTTGATGCCGGAGAACGCGGGCCATGTGTGCAAGCCAGTCCTCGAAACGGCGATCGGATTTCATGTGGTTGCACGCTGAACAACACGACACCGTATTGGTAGGGGTATACCCGACCTTGTTGTTGAACCGGTCCAACCCGGAAGCGTAAAACACCGGTCGCATACTGTATTTCGCAGGTGCCTTCACTTCCATGGAGGGGGTTTGCCCGCAGTACACGCAAGGAGACTCGAATAGCTTCGCGCACTGCTCAACGGTCAGCTTGAACACACGCCGCATCTTGCGGGCAGATTTCTTGTACCTGCGATAGAGGTCCATAACAGCAGACGGGTAGAACGCACCTTTGGCTTTAGCGGTAACCACCGAAAGCTCCGCGGCCCTCTTACGCCGAAGGCACCCACAGGATTTCGTGCTTCCGTTACGGATGGCCCCCTGGGACTTGGTGGTCATGTTGCCGCAGTCACACCGACACCGGTACCAGCGACCGCCAGTACGCCGGCCCTCAGGTCGAGGTACATGCTCCACGATCGTGAGCAGGCCAAACCGCATTCCCGGGAGATAGGGCCTCACTTGGCACCGAACTCGATCAAGCGGGTGATCTTGGCCTGCGACGCGCGATAAACGATGACCTCATCGTTCTGGACGCCACTCTTGCCGGAACGCGCCCACACGGAGTCATAGCCGGTGGGGGCTGCCTTCCAGGACCCGGGCCCGCTCGGCGTGAAATCCCGACCGGTGGCGACGGTATTGAGGAGCATGTAACACGTCGCGTCCCTGCCGCCACCTCCCCAGTACCCGTACGAGTAGTTGAGGGCCTTGGAGGAGGAAGGGGCGAAATACACGCCGTCGCCAAACATGCGACCGGCGTCCGCCCACGGGGGTATGATGAGCCCCCGAGCAAAGATGCTGAGGAGATTACCCACACGAGTCCCGTGCCACAGCTCGTGCTGCGGCGTGATCATGGCGCCATCCGCAGCGAACGCCTCATCCATGTGGGAGATGCTCAGCTGCCACGCGCGCTTGGGTACGAGACCAGCCTGGACGGCCGCGTGCATACCCTGCGCGGTAGAATGGAACTTGGCCGTGATGCGCTTCAGCTCGGTGGCGTCGGTGGGGGTCATGGTGACCGACCAGACCTTCTTGGCCTCGACCTTCGGTTCGTCAGCCTTGGCTGCTGGCTTGGCCAGCATGTCCAAGGAACCGAGGAGGGCATCGAGGATCTGCTCCTGCTTGTCCACCGCGGCCTTGTCGGGAAACACGTTCCGGAAAGTGGGCCTGTTGCGGCCGATGTCGGTCGGGATCCGCATCATGTAGTCGCACGCGACCTGGTCCTGGTCCTTCGTGCCGGGGAGGGAGACCAGCTTCTTGATCTGCCCGAGGAGCACCCGGGCCTCGTCCACCACCTTCCGGGTGACGATGATGCCGCCATCGGTCTTGAACAGACCGGTGGCAGTATCCAGCTTCAGCGTGGTACCGGTAGTGATCTCTCGGGTGTTCTTGTCCACCAACATGCCGACGAACTTGGCGAGGTCCTTGTCCCCGCCGGCGATCTCGTCGATGGCCTTCTGCCGCACATCCGCCTTGGCGACGGCGGGGCCGTTCACGGTACCACTGCCGACATCCGCGGCGACCTCGACCTGCTTGTACCCATTACGAAGCGCCTCCGCCATCTTGGACTGCATCTTGGATTCAGAGACGGTATGCGTTACCCCAGGGGTACCAACCCGCCCATACGTATGATCCCACTGCCCATCCGGGCGGCGGGTCCACTTGTGCATCTTGTTGCTGTTGCCGTGCTTGCTCGTACTGGATTCCCCAGTGGTAGCACACACAAGATATATGACGTCGGTCATGGGAGCCTCCGAAAACGGTAACCCCGGTAAGGGATGTTTTTGCGCAATGCGCGGTATACGGCAGCCTTGTCAAAACCAGCTGCCCGAATGTATTGGTACAGCGACGGTACTGTGTTGAGAATCATATCGGGGGTAACGACCTCGAACCGCTGCTGCCTGGAAACCATCCCTACGCGAGGCTTACGCTCCACGACATGCGTAGACAAAAGGTAAAGAGAACGCCGGGCAGCCCACGACTCCTCGGAGTCACCCACCCGTCGGGACTCCCATCCGTGGCACGAACGCTTGCGCCCTGCTGCCACGTTGAACAGCCCACTCGAAGGAACGCCAATGGAGTGCGCAAACGCAACCAAGTTCTTGATGACCCTCCAGCGCAGCGCCCCTACTTTACGAACGCGAAAAGACTTAGATGCCCAAGTACGATCACGGCGGTCGGGAAGCGCCACGTTCATCCCACATTTAGGGTCACGAGCACGGAGTTTGGTCATCCAATACTCCTCACGATCGTGAAGCTCCGACGGCGCACATTCCTCAAGAATGCCTGCGACGAATGACGCCTCACCGTACTTCTGATACGACCGTTGAAAAATGACGCTGTGGTGACACCCGCGTCAAAGATCTGAACGGTGCTGCCCAACGCGCTTCCACAAATAAAAGGAGCTACCAACGTACCACCGCCCACTCGTAACACACTGAACACCGTAGACGCCGCACACCTTGTAAGAACGCGTTGGAAGTACCGAAGAAAAGGGAAGCATGCTGCCACCATATTCCCAGGGAACCTAGTAGCAATGGCGACAGCATGCCTCATGGCGTCTCACTGCTCCCGGCCGTTGACGGACACGCCGGCGTCGGCGACGAACACGTAGATGTGGAACACGGCCTCGGAACCGTCAGCCGCGTCCGCGAGAACGGTGTCGACGAAGAGGCAGCCGGGAGGCACCTCGCCGCCGGTGGGGACGGAGTAGAAGGTCACGCCGACCTTGATCTCGTCGGGGTCGACCTCGGCCCACATGCAGACGTTCTGGCTGTAGTCCTCGCCGGTGGGGTCGAGGGGACGGACGCTGGTGATGGCAGCGTTGATGTCCAGATCGGGGCGGGCGAAGGGCGCGAAGCGCTCCACCACGCGGGCGCGGACATCGGTCTCGTTGGCACCAGCCACGGTCAGGCGGACGTCCTGAGGACCGGCGAGGCGCACCTCGTGGATCTGGGGAGTCTGCGGGGCCGGCGCGAGGCTCTGACGCACGCTGAGGATGGTGGCCCCACGGGGGAGCTCGATGGTGAACTGACGCCGCTTGGGTATGCGGTACTTGAAGATGGTTCGGCTCATGGCCTCTCCTTGGGTTGTCCCGGATCATCAGCGGCCGGGGTCCCCCGGTCAAAGGTTCCACAGAACCCTAAGCGCTGAGGACAGCTTGCGGGAGCTCTTTGGCTGCACGCAGCATGTCGTGCTCGCGCTGATACATGAGGATCCCGCGAGCCAGGTCTACCCGGACCCCGTCGCTACCGGCCTCCCGGATCTTGCGCGCCAGATCGGACTGATCCCTGATGTAGGTCTTGGGCGGGATCCAGATGGAGAACTCCTTCTGATGCGGGCGGAGCGTGTTCCACAGAGGGATGATGGGGGAGTCGTGGTCGATCCCACGCACCAACATCTCCTGGACGCAGAGGTAATGCATCCAGGCTACGAATCCGCCGTGGCGGTTGTACCGCGCCATCCCGCCCAACGCCCGCAAGTTGACCATGCCTGCCATCAGCAGGTGAGAAGTCCGATGCTGGTTCGTCAGCAAAGGGGTGGGCAGGGCGGCGGGGTGGATATGGAACAGGCGCATATCACCTCTGCGGGAGCCGGGACAGCCTATCGAGGACGAAGTTCTGCGTGGTCTCCAGACCGTGGTACAGCGGAACCTGGTGCCGATAGCAGGTCACCCTGACGTTCTCGTACCGATAGAACGCCTCCTCGCAGCCTACGATGAGCTTCCCGGAACGCGCATGGAGACCGAGCTCCATGAGGGCGATGGGGGCTTTGGCGGTGCCGGGGATCCACAGCATGATGAGGTCCACAGCGTCCAGCATCTCGAGCTCCCAGTTGATCTGGTCCATCATCCGGGGATCGCACTTCGTCTGGTTCCACGTGGCGTCCCAGTCGGGGCGCCTCGGGTTGAACACGGTGCCGTAGAAACCGGCGAGGGCCTTCACCGCCTTCGACTGCCAGTCTTCGGCAGCGCCCATATCGATGGCGCCGGCGAGGAACAGCCAGGGACGTTCAGCGTGGGTGGGGCGTTCGGGGGGAGTGACAAGTCTCATAGACGCGATCCTGCGGTCCAATCGGGCCGCGTGCTTTTGGTCCAGGTGGGTTCCCGCTTCATAGAGGACAGCCTGTCGACGATGCGGGGGCGGAGAACATGGACGGCCAACGCCAGCCACGCCTGCGACGGGTAGTGGGAGAATCGGCTCGTGAAGTCTTTGTACTGAAGGGGTGGCATGAGTGGATCGAAGCCCCTGCGCCGCATCTCTGCGATCAGCTGGTGGTGCCGACCCACCAGGTAGGCGCCGTACCTGACAACGGACTTCATGTGCCCGGTGTTGAGGCAGAAATCCACATCGGGGACGTCCTTCACGGTACGAGCGAACTTCACCATGCGGGGAAGCTCCCGGTACTCAGCGAGGAGGTGCTGGTCGCAAAGCTCCTCGACGGGGATACCTGCGTTGATGCGCGTCATGCCGGCACCCCCGCCTGTTCCTGAACCGGCGTTTCACGCTGGGAGAACAGGGCCTCGACGAACCCCCTGCGGTCTGTGGAATCGGCGAACCTGTGGAGCATGAGGAGCTTCATCTTGGCCCCCCGTTTCTTCTCCCCCACATCGTTCGCGGTCAGCTGGAGGTCCTGGCGGAGCAGATCAACGCTCACGATCTCGCTGGGCTCGACGAACCGGCATGCCCCTGAGGTGATGAACCTCATGTGGTGGTCGGTCTCGCCGTCGGGCGGCTCATAGTGGACGGCATTCTTACTGATGCGGGCGCCCCGGATGGTGCGAACCACGGACTCGGCCACCCGCTTGTTGATGATGGGCAGCTCGTAGGCGAACCCGACACCGGCGGACCGGATATGCCCCGTGTACTCCAGGTACGCCAACGCGGCATCGATCTGCCCCTGCATCCTCTCGGACACTCCGGACGCCCGGGCCAGAATAGCGGTGGGCACCCGGACGGGCTGCCTCTCCGCGGCCGTCAGGAACGCCCACAACCGCTGGTAGACGTAGAACTCGGGGTTGGAGCACTCGATGAAGAAGTTGTGCGTCTTCTCGGCGTCCTTCCCGATGTTCAACCAGGCGGTCGCGGGCAACCCGTCGCGGGAGGCGCGCCCGGTCTCCTGGAGGTAGTTGAACAGGCTCGACGGCATGTGCCAGTGGGCGATCAACCGGATGTCGGGCTTGTCCACGCCCATGCCGAACGCGTTCGTGGCCACCACGCACCGGATGGCTCCCGCCATGAACCGGTTCTGCACCTGCGTTCGGATGAGCGGGTTCATGCCGGCGTGATAGTGGGCCACATCGAGACCAGCGTCCCTCAACCGCTGGGCCAGCTCCTCGGCGGTCCTGCGGGAGGACACGTACACGATCTGCGACCCGGGCTGGGCCTGCGCAGCGGCCAACCGGTCCACCAGCTCGCTGAACCCGGCCTCCTTGCGGACGATGTAGTCGATGTTCGTGCGCCACGGGGAGGTGACGATGCGCTTCGGATCCCGGAGCCCCATCATCGCTCGGATGCCCGTCTCCACCTCGTCGTCGGCGGTGGCGGTGCAGGCGAACCTCACGGCCTCGGGGTGCTGGTCCACGAATCCACGGAGGTGGGCGTACGACGACCGGAAGTCCTTCCCCCAGGTCACGGCCACGTGGGCTTCGTCGAGCGCGATCATGCCTAGGCGCACCCCACGCAGCGCCTTCTGGAACCCCGGCGTGGCCAGCTTCTCAGGACTAACGTATATGAGATCCTGGTCTTTTAGGGTGTCCCACGGGGCGTGCTCAGAACGCGGTATATCCGAGGATAGCCTGACAGCTCGGACCCCTATTGCACGCATCTTGCTGACCTGGTCGGCCATCAAACTGATGAGGGGAGATATGACTACGACGGGGTTAGGAAAGACCAATGCGGGGATCTGGAATATGAGACTCTTGCCACCGCCAGTCGCGGTCACTGCGAACAAATCCTGTTTGGCGAATACCGCCGATAAGCACTCATGCTGAAATGGGCGAAATGCGTCGAATCCGAAAACCTCTTTCAGCGCTAACAATGCGTTAGCCATACGAAGATGTGCCTTATCCATGGGCACACCTTATCACCTCGGACCTTGAGGCCACGGCTTCAGCGAACCGGAGGAAGTCCTCCACGGACAGCGCGTTCTTGAAAAGGTTGACTGCGTTGCAACAGAGCACAACGTTGCCAGGAACATACCCATCCCCGCACCGAACGCGATCCACGGACATGGCGTACGCCGCCCCTATCCTGTGGGAAGTAACTCGAGAAGAAGGAGCCAACACCATGGGCAAGCCACTATACGCGCAGAGCCCCTTCTGAGTCTCCCAAAGACCCCGAAGGTGTGCGGCATCGATAGCGAACGGCGTCCCCTTATTTACGGAACGAGCGCGCAACATAGCGATGCGCGTCTCGAACACCCGACTCTGCCTACGCGCCCACCGGCAATCGGTGCAAATGAGCTGAGTCTGCCCCTTAACAAAGAAATGCGCGAACTTCATCTTGGCGCAACGCACACATTTAAGCTTACCACCTCCGGCTGCAGCACCCTCAAGGGCGCGGGTAACCCTAGCTATGGTGCGCGCATTAGAGGCGCGAACACATGCCTTGCATCTATAATACGGGTAACCGCGCGTGACCCGCAGGTTCATTGATGCTGTGGGGAATACGTCGCCGCAGGTGGAGCATGGGTGCATGGGTGCATGGCAAGATAGATAAGGGAGAGCGCGCGCTGTCAAACTATCATTTGCGGAAGTCGTCCACGAACGCTTTGACGGACTTGCCGATGTCCTCAGCGGGCTTGCCGACCGCTTCCATCCCCTTCATGAGCGCGGTCAGCCCTGTCATGAACCGGGTGGCCTCCTGCGCCTCGGGGTCCACCGAGGTCGGGGGCTTCCCGTACTCGGAGCAGTTGGGGGACTTGCCGGTCCACCCGCCCTCGGTCAGCGCGTCCAGCACCACCTTCTGCGCGGCGGCGCGCATGGCGTGGTACGACGGCTCCGCGGGGTTGATGGAGGAGAGGATGTCGACGGCGAGGTAGACCTGGGATGTAGTGGGCATGCCCACATCATAGGCGGGTTCCCCAGAACCGGTCAACCCTCCAGCTGCTCCAGGATCCCCTGCCAAGCGGGCGGGGCCTTGGGCGGGCGCTGGCGGGCCCACAGCCGGACCCCCTCTATGAACTGGGTCACGGCGGGCTGGTCGGAGGCGGACAGCTCCAGGACGGCCATGATGTCCGTCGCCTTCAGCTTCACGGGCCCGGAGGGCGGGGGCGGGGCATCGTCGTCCACCTCGATGGGCGCCTCGTCCAGCAGCTCGGCCCACTGCGCCTCGGAGAACGGGATGACCACCAGGGCAGCGTCCCCGCCCTGCGCCTTGGCGTCCTGCATGATGGCGGCGAGGGCGTCCTGGTCGTGAGACCCCTTCAGCTCGTTCAGCGCCACCATGTGGATGTTGGCCATGTAGTCGGGCGTGTCCCCTATGTCGACGACGGGGACCTCGTCCATCCCGAGCTCCTGCGCAGCGCGCCAACGGTGCTCGCCGCCTACGATCTCGAGCTGCCCGTCGGAGAGCCTCCGGGCCACGATGGGTTCAGTGAAACCATGCTGCCGGATGCTCTCTTTCAGCGCATCGCGGACTGCCTTGGACTGCCGGTTGGGGTTGCGGGGGTTGGGTTGGAGATCCTCGACCCGGACGTGGAGATACTTTCCGCGGATCGCGGGCGGGGCAGACTTGGCCTTGGCCATCAGGCGCTTCCTCTGACGTAGAGCTCCTCGATTTCAGGAGCCTCCATGGTGTCGTTGAACGGGTAGTCCCGGGCCAGCGTCCACGCGGACCTCTCGGGAGCATGCTGCAACCAAACCTTCGCCAATCCGAAATCCTCGCCGGTGAGCACCAGGTACCGCCCCTGCTCGGCCTTCAACTTAGAGAGGTGCTCCATGACGCCGCTGCCGGGCCAACAGTGCACGCTCACCGAAGAATACCGATCGTCGCAGTTCGGCGGTCGGTCGAAGTCGTCTGCGTCGATGACGCGCAGGACGGCATCGTAGGCCATGGCGGAATCCCTCAGAGGCACCAGAGGGCGCACGCATACGTGCACCTTCCACCCGATGGCCGACAGCGCCCTGTACAGGGAGACCAGATCCTCGGCGGGCCTGGTGAGCAGCGTGCGCTCCAGGACCATGAGGATGAACAAGTCTCCCGGCATGGCCGGGGAAACGACCTCGTCGGGCTCGACACCGAGCCCGTACGGGTTGAATACCCCGATCATCGCAGGCTTGCCGACCAAATGGCCGTGCTCCCCGAAGCCGAATCTGACACCTGTCAGCATGGCCATATATTACCAGGTTCGACCGGAACCGGTCAAATCCGAGCTTCTGATACGCCCTGGCGGTCGGCCTCGGCGGGACGCGAGGGGACCTTCACGATCTCCTGGCGGCCATCCTGGTGCGTCCTCACGGCGGCATTGCGGTCTTCGACGAGGAGTCCCGGGCGGGCCTTCGGAGTCTGAACCGGCGGTTCATTGTTCTGCATGACGTGCTTCCTTCTTGAGTTTGGCCCGCTTGCGGCGTTCCGCGTTACGGGCGCTGATGGCGGCAGACGGGTTCATCTCCCTATGCAACTCCAATATACGTTCCCTTTCGGCCCGGACATACTGCTTCCAAGGGAGGGCGGGTATGCAGGTATCGTCGAACAGCCGGGACATCGCCCGGGTGGTACGGAAGCACACCACGTTCCTCTGGACGATCTGGCCGTCCTTCACCTTCAAGGCTGCGGCCATGTCTCGGTTCTTCAGAGCCACTTTCTTGCTGAGATGGGCGGTGCGGAGGATGGTATTGCGGCGCTCGGGCAGCAGGAACCCCATGTATGGGATGCCCACGACCTTGCCGGACATGACAAAGTTCTGCGACACACGCCCAAAGGCGTGCAGGGCGCGCTCGCAGATCTCGAGCGACAGCCCTGTTTCCCGAGCCATGGCGATGACGACCTCGATGGACAGGATGTAGATGCCCGACACGTGACTGCCACCAGGGGCCCCGTACTTCTCAGCCCCGAGCCTCCCAGTCCCCATGCGCGAGACCAACCCATCGGTACCAGGGATGGTCCTGCGCATCGGGTCCAGCTGCACGGATGTCGCCATCTCAATCCTCCTGTTTGCCGCCGGCTTCCTTGACCGCTTCGGCCAGCATCTCCTGGACGTCGGCTTCGGTCAGCATGTCGGAGAGCCTGCCGGACTTGAACAGCTCGTTATCGCGGTCAGGCAGCATGGACGCGCACGGGCTGATGTCGGGGAGGCGATCCTCCTCGTCGAACAGCCGGCGGGCCCGGTTGATGGACTCACGCAGCTTCCGGCTCCGGCGGATAGCCTCGGCCAGCTGGTCCTTCTCTCCGCTGGTCAGCTCAGCGTCGATGGCACCGCGGGTGTGGAGCTTGCGCGCCTCCCTCACGCTGGCGGCGGCCTGCTTGGCGGCCATCCGGTCCAGGGAGTCGGCCTGGTTGGCGTTGGTACCAAACCGCATGTGATCCAGCTGCTCGGGCTCCATCTCGCTCTGGATGACCTCGTCCAGCATCTCCTCGGGCACCTGACAGATCTCGCGGAGCACATACTCGGTCCACACCGCAATGTTCACGGCCGGGTTGTTGTTCCCCAGCTCCAACATGGCCAGCGCCACCTGCTGGCGCATCTGCTCGACCTCGAGGCGCTCGAGCTCCTCGAGGTAGCTGATGGGCGCCATCTGGATCTTGAAGTCCTGGCCGGGGGCACGCCAATCCAGCTGGCTGACGAGCCCGTCATTGGGCTGGATCACACCTTCGCCGGGGGACATCATCAGCATGAGGTTCAGCTCGCAGAGATAGCGGTAGCCGGCCTTCACAGCCCTCTGCACGCGGCGGACGCCGCGGGCGTACCTGACGTCCTGGTTCACCAGGCTCGCCTTCATGTTCACCGGCATGCCGGAGGTGAAGTCGATCCCGAAGAACGCCTTGGGGACGCGGACAGCCGCGTAGAACTTGTCGAGCACCAGGTGGATCGGGGCGATGTCCACGGCATTCGCGCTGCCCGACAGCTTCTCGATGCGCGTCTGCGAATCGGGGCGCATCGGGAGGACCATGTCCTCCAACGGGGTGCGGGCGTCATACGTCTGGCCGAGATACCCGCGCTGCGTGGTACCCCCCGGGTCGATGATCATGGTCCTGCGGAGCTTCTGCCTGAACCGGCGGGCCACGTCGGTCGACTCGACGTCGCTGGCCGTGCCGATGTCCAGGAGCACGAGGTTGCGATCCGGGTGCTTGTTCACCTGGTAGCCGAGCATCCAGTCCTCGAGGATGATCAGCTGCTTCCAGGGCCGGATGGCGTTGTGCAGGATCGAGGTCCCGTACGGGTACCGGCGGTCCTTGCCGCGGAGGCGGAAGTGACAGAAGTCCCAGGGGTAGCTGGTGTCCGAGTTGTCGTTGCGGAAGCGCTTCCCGATCTGGACATACCCCAGGAGGCGGGCTTCCTTGTCCTCCTTGCGGGTGACGTTGATGGGAGGCACCGACAGCATCCGGCGGACGCCGCCCTGGGGGCCGCTGCGGTAGACCAGACGCTCGAAGTCGTCGCCGAACTTGGCGATGTCGCGGGTCAGGGCGACGATCTCCTCCTCGGTCTGCAAGCGCAGGAACATGTCCTCGCACGCCTGCGTTATGGCATCCGTGCCCTCGACCCAGATGGTGCGCCCGGTGTCGGGGTCGTGCTGGGTGGCGTCCTCGGCGTACAGGTCCAACACCGAGCCAGCGACGTCGGTCATATCCATCTTCTCGAACAGCACATACAGCTCTTTGCGCGTGCGCGGTTCACTGAAGAACGAGGACAGGGCCGCGCCCACCGTGCCGTGCAACCAGCCGTCGGCCAACCCCTGATACAGGTTGTGCTCGGTGGGGTCGAACTGGCGCGACTTGGGCGGCGGGAGAGGCCCTCCCTGGCCGCGGACGATCATGTCCGCGGAGGACCAACGCATGAGGTTGGCTACCCAACCGAAGGGACCTGGTTCAGCGGGCATGGGGAGCTCCTATGAAACGGCGGTTCACGAGCGTACCTCTTTCTCGAGGTCAGACCATAGCATGGTCCCGCCCGGAATCGCCACCCTCGTGGCCACGTTATCCTGGCCTGGCGGGAACACCCGCACCACGCCCGTCACCGCCTGGCGCTTGTCGACAAGCGCATTGAACAACGCACCGGCGACCGAGTCACTGACGTCCTTCGACCCGGGCTTCCCCGTTGCCGCAGACACCCGGGGATGGTCGACCTTCCCCTTCTCCAGGTCGCGCTCCAGCTCGCACACCTCCCGCACGAACTCGGGGTAGTGGTACAGCTGGATGCGCTCCTCCATGAGGGCCTGCTTGAGGGACAGGTACGCCTCATCGGTGCGGTCCACGGAGTACAGGAGGGAGTCGAACCCCAGCTTCCGCATGATCTGCATCGAGTCCCGGCTCTGGTGGCCGTCGTAGGAGACCCGCCAGATGGGCACCCCATAATCGCGGAGGCAGCAGATGAACGCGCGCACCTTGCTCAGGTCGATCTCGCCCACCTGCGGGGGCTTCACCTGGAGCATGAAGTCCACGACGAAGATGGGCGCCTTGTCCTCGTACCAGGTACCATCCTTTCGGGTGCGCTTCACGGTCTTCAGCCCAGCGATGTGCACCATGGAGATGCCGAGACAGTCCCCGGTGAACGCGGTGTCCACGTGGATGTACCGGGCGGCCTCGGGGTTGACCCTCATGCGGTAGGCGCTGCGGACGATCTTGAACATGATCTCCGGGCGCAGGTAGGCTTCGATACCGATGTCGTCATCGGTGGAGATGGTGACCACCTCCCTGGTGAACGGGTGCACGTGCGCCGTCATCGCCTCGCAACGGCCGATGCAGGACTTGTCGTGCAGGAGGGGCACCATGGCCTCGGAGGCCACGCCGGCGATGTCGCGCAGAGCCTTGTCGATGTCCTGGTCGAAATCGCGGCGGTACTCGCCGGGCACGGTGATGACCTCGGCGCCGGGCCTGGGGTCCTCTCCGTCGATCAGGATGCGGGCGGGATGGATGCGGTCACCCACCTGCACGCGGAACTTCGGCTTGGTGTACTTGCTCGGGGGACGGACTCCCCACTGGGAGAACGCGGCCACCTTGATCAAGCCGGTGGCCACGTCGCCAGCGTTGTCACGGAGGTGGTTCTCGACGAAGCTGGCCTTCGTGCGCTTCGAGGAGGAGATGACGGCCATACCGGCGGGCTCACCGGTGCTCGTCATGAAGCGCGACTTGAGGCGTCGGGACACCGAGGTGTAGATGGCCGCAGCCACACCCTCGTCGACCTCCCCGTTGGCGGAGGTCATGAAGTTCGCCTCGTCGATGCCGGCGAAGAAGAGGTCCTTACCGATGGAATGGAGCTCTTTCGATCCAGCGATGATCTCGACAGGCGACTGGGCGAACTTGATCTTGCTGGTCAACCGGCGGACGCGGGGCGCCTTCTCGGCGAAGTACGGGATGGTGTCGACCCAGCTGAGCACCTTCCCATAGACGGTATCGTACGCCTGGTCCAGATTCACGGAGTACAGGCCGAGGACGATCGGGGCACCCTTCATCAGGCCGTAGTAGGAATGCGGGTCCCTGAGGCACGTCAGGCGGTAGGCCATGTACAGGCAGCTCAGCGCCAGGATGGTCGTCTTCCCCCACCCGGTGGCACCCGCCAGCACCAGCTCTGTGGGCCGGCGCCCGGTATCGAAGGTCTCGATCAGCACACCGCGGCACGCGGGGAACAGGTCGTGGGTCAGGTCCCCGGCATAGTAGGAGTCGGCGAGGAAGCGCTCGATGGTCACGGGCTCCCACTTGTAGTCCGTCAGCAGGAGGGACGCCGCCAACGGGGACTTCCCGTCCACCACCAGCTCATCCAAACACTGCTGGAACACCACCAGCTCGGCGTCGCTCAAGGTCTCCAGCTCGGGGAGGTTCCCGAGCACCTTCCGAAGCTCCGCGCGGTCAACCATCGCGCGACTCGTGGGGGTCCACATCCCCGCTGTCGTCCTCGGGGAGGTCCGCTGCCCGCTTGGGCGGAGCCTTGGGTGAAGCGGCGACGGCACGCGCCCTGGAGGTCACTGCCGCGAGCAACGACCGCAGCTTCTCGCGGGACTCCCCGTTGAGCCCCTGCATGGGGTCCGCGGTGCTCCCCAGCGCGATCTGCACCGATCGGGCATCGATCGAAGGAACGCTGTCGTTGCCGCCCCACTTCTGGCCCTGGATGTTGGCGCGGTCCAACACCTCAAGTGCGGCAGCGAACTGCCCCTTGGAGGGCGGGACCACCGGCTGCCCCGTGGTGGGGTCGGTGTAGGAGCCGCGCAACATCTTCGCCAGCGTGTTGATCGCCGCCGGCACCATGGCGTTGACCTTCAGCTGGGCGAAGAACTGGGTGCGCTCCTGGATGCCGGTGCGGTCGGTGTACTGCCTCTGGAGGGTCTCGATCTGCCGGCGGACGGCGTACCGGCGGAGGAACTTCTCCGACTGCTCGGCGCGCCACCCCTTGGCAGTGCGGAGGTACTCCAGGCCGAACACGACCACGTTCTGGCAGAGCTCCATCTCCTCGGAGGTCAGCGGCCCGTCCATCAGGCGCTCGGGATCCTCGACGGGGGTGATCCCTTGAACCGGCGGTTCACGCTTGGCCATACGACCCCAGGTCCCGGATACGGGCAATAGTTTGGTAGGACACCCCGTACTTACGCCCTATATGCGAAAGAGGCGTACCTCCACTTACCAGCAGCCCACGGATAGCGGTAACATCCTCACGGGTTAGCTTCCGGATACGGCTGCGGGAACACGGCGATGCCAGTACCGTAGCCCACCCTTTACGCTTCCCGATGTAATGCACGTTATCAGAAGAAACACTGAAATCTGCGGCAATCTTAGCAACGTCCTCATTGGCATCATACCTCCGGGCAACCTCTATGACATCAGAAGGGGTGAGCTTGGCCGCACCATTGCCAGCCCCGGAGGTACTGAAGTTACTGACCCCTGGAGTAGTCACGTGCTTCCAACTGCAACCGCGGGCCACCCTCGAAATAGTGGGGTGCCCAACGCGAAACATTATGGCTAACGTAGTAGCGGACCACCCTGCCGCCGCCAACTCACGGATACGCGAAACCTCCACATCGGTCAACTTGCTACGCGGATGGGCCTCCCCCTTACAAGAAGTGCCACACCTGATCGAATCAGCAGCATTATCGGAGGGGGTCCCGTACGCCAGGTTGCTGACCGTGTTGTTGTACTTATCACAATCCAGGTGACGAACCTGCAACCCACGCAGACGGGGACCTATAAAAACCTCAGCTACCAACACGTGCACAAAGGCCCTTCTACGCGTGCCACCCCCAGGGAGATTGCAATACAGGTAGCCCCCTTGTCCCACGTGCTGTACGCGCTCCGTCCCATCCGCACGAAATATACGACCGTCAGAGCGCACGAAGGTATCTTTGAAGAGCGGGTGAGACTTCATCATAACCGAGCTTGTATGCACCATAGACTGCAAGGCAAACGGCTTCCGCTATATTATGGTCCGGAGTTCTGCACCCCTTGCGTATAAGCTGCAAACCGGGGTACCACTTCTGGACAAACGCCACGGCGGCGGCCTTCTGTGCGGCCTTCCTGTCGGCGGGGTCCTCGACCTCCGTGGTCAGCCCGAGATCACGCTTCCAGACCTGAGGGGTGACCATCGTGTACGGGATCTCGAGGCCGACCAGCATGCCCCTGATCAACCCCCACGCGGTCATGAAGTGCGCCGTGGAGGCCAACCCCTGCCCGGCCATGGGACCCACCAGCTCGACCACGGCGTGGGTGATGGGGGAGCTCCGGAGGGTGTCGAACAGCATCGCCTCCGAGAACACGTGGCCAGATTGCGTTATCCGACCGGCCGTGGCCTTCCTGCCGTTCACGAAAGCCACCGCGGGCGATACCCCCGGGTCGATTCCAACGATCACCATGGGTCGCCAAGTTAACCAATGCCCGCGCTACATCAAGACGGCGTCAGCACCTTTCTTGCGGACGGTGATGGTCTGGTCCACCAGCGATGCGACCCCAGGGTCGTGGGAGATCATCACCACCTGGCGACCGCGGTACCTGGTCCGCAGGAGGCGGATGAAGCACTGCGTGAAGTGGGGATCCGCCCCGTCCATGACCTCATCCAGGAACATCTGCTCGCACTCGGCCCCGCCGGCGCGCTCTGCGACGTCGCGGAGGGCGAACAGCACGGAGACGTCCACGCGGGTCCGCTCGCCCTTCGAGGCTGCGTCGAACCCAGACCCCCCAGAGGCGTAGTCGACCACCACCGCGAACACGCTCCCGGACCCCTTCGCGGCACCCGGGTCGAAGGACACGGCCAGCTCACCGTCGGTCAGGGCGGCAGCGACCTCAGCCACGACGGCGTTCATGCCGGGGATGGAGTCGTCCATCAGGTAGCTGGGCAGCCCCGTGCGGCTGAATCCTTTCCTCCAGAAGGCCATCCGGGAGGCCAACCCCTGTTGGACCCCTAACCGGTCCTTTGCCTGCCTAGAATCGGCCCTAGCGGCCTCCAGACGCCGGTCCAAATCGGCCAACTTGGGATCGACTTCGGGCTCATCCACGATCCGGGCGGAGGCTGCCTCCACCGCGGCATGGGCTTCCTCCAGCCGGACCTCAGCTTCAGCGGCCTCGGCCAACAGGGTCCGGAGCTTCCCCTGGTCCAGCTGGGCCACGGCAGCCTTGGCGGCGTTGATGGCGAGCTGGCGATCGCGGCGCAGGTCCACGAGCTCGGCGTCGATCTCGGCTTCCCGGGCCCTCAAGGGCTCAGCCTCCCTCCTGAGCTTGAACACCGCGGCATTGTGGGCCTTCACGATCTTGGCCACCTCGTCGGGGTCCCCGTCCTGCGGCCACCGCTGGCCGCACGTGGGGCAGATCTCGGCGTGCTTGCCGGATTCGACATCGGCTATCTGGCCGGTGAGGTCCCGGATCTTGGCGGAGATCCCCGACAGGGTGGCGGCCACAGTGGCGGCCTCGCCGGTCAGGGCGTCCAGCTTCTCCTGCACGGCTTCCTGGGCAGCTTCCGCAGCTTCACGGTCGTCGGCAGCCTTGGCTTGCTCGACGGCGGCGACCCGGATCCACTCGGCGACCGCGGCCGCGGCATCGTGGGCCGCGGTGGAGCAATCCTTCGCCTCGGCCACCTTCTGCTTGTAGACGGCCAAGAGGCGCGCCCTCGAGGCCAACGCCTCGAGCGCCAGCGTAGCCCTCTGGTCGGCCAGGTCTTCTATGAGGCGGGTCTGGACGGCGAGGTTGGTGGTCTCCTCCTGCACTGCGCTGTTGGCTGCGGCCAGCTCCACCCCCGCCTGTTCGGAGGCGCTCTCGTAGTTCCCAGCCCCGAGCATCTGCTCCAGGAGCTCCTTCCGCGCGGAGTCGGTCTTGCGGCAGAACGACGCCGCGTCCCCGGTGAACATGGCCGTGGAGGTGAAGAGGGTGTAATCCCCGAGCATGGCATCGAGGACGGGCTGCACCCCTGAGGCCAACGCCCGGGAGTCCAGACCAGACACGCGGCAGAACGGGCCGCTGGAGCTGCGGCCGCGTTCGACGACTATCTCCTTGCCGTTCTCGAACCTGACGCACTCCCGCACCACGCACGCCTTGGCCCCTCGGCGGATCTCGCCACCGGCGGGGAGCTTCCTGACGGTGCGCCCGTACAGGGCGTAGGTGATGGCCTCCAGCAAGGCGGACTTCCCGGAACCGTTCGAGCGGCCGGGACCCCGGTTGCCGACGATCAGAACCAGGTTGGGCCTGCCGGTCAGCTCCAGCCGGACCTTCTTGAAGCAGAGGAAGTCCTCAGCCTCCACCCACAGGACGCGCCACTTCATCTGAACCGCCGTTTCAGGAGTAGAGGTAAGCCATGATCAAAGAACCGACCAGAGCCCCGGCGAGAAACGCCAAAACGACGACCTGGAGAACGTACTTGCGCAGGGGGCGCCCCATCATGGCGATGCCCGCCGCATACCCCTGGTCGTAACCAGCGTAGTAGGACCGCACCTGGGCGGCGTACTGGTCGTAGCGCTTCACGCCTACGACCTTCGCCAGCTCGGATGCGTCGGTGACCCCGTCCTGGATGGCGAGTTTCTTCACCGCCTCGTCGAGGTCGACCTTGACCACTTCGGATGTCGCGTTGTCGCTCATTTGCCTCCCAAGAGCCGCAGGCCGTCAGCCACCAGCTCGTCTATCTCGTGTTGCAGGGCGTCCGGACGGACGGCCTTTACGTACTGTCTCAGCAAAGAGGCCCCCTTGGAAGAGGGATCTATGCGGGCGGGGGTGGCCTTCGCGGCAGCCCGGTCGACCCGCAGGTTGGGCTTGTTCAGCGATTGGGCTGCGAGCTCCTGGGAGCGATCGCTGGCCTTCACCCACACGAAATCGGTGTCGGGGAACTCGCTGGCCGACTCGGCGTCGTACACGATGTGGTACTTGGGGCTGAACGTGTTGGCCGCTATCCGGACAGTTCCCCGGCGCTCATCCAACACGTGCCACCCCTTCGGGTGGTCGGCCTCTCCGAACGAAAGCTGGAGGGGGCTGCCGACATACTGAACGTTATCGAGCAACTGCTGCTGAAGGTGGTAATGACCGAGGAAGATCTGCGCGAAGTCGCCAGGGCGCAAGTCGTCCAACGCGATGCGCCCAGGTACCTCGTATTCGACGGGGACGCAGTTCGCATATTTGGGATCCCCTATTCCGAGGTGACCAAACACATACTCGCACCGCTGCGTGCGGAGATGCGTGGCCGCGGCCGCAACCGCGGCAGGGTCCTCCGCGTACGGGATGAACCCGCACCGGGACCCCAGGATGTCCACGGTCTCGACTCGGTCGTGGAGGATCGCCCTCCCCTTGAACCCTCGCAGGGCGTGGGTCCCCGCGTCCAGAGACATGTCGTGGTTCCCCACCAGCAGATGGAGCTCGATCTTGGCCGCGTGCACGCGGTCCAGCCATTCGCCGGCGCGGTGGATGACCTCGGGCGGTATCCCTTTCCGGTCGTGGAACAGGTCACCGAGATGAACGATGGCCTTGGCCTTGTGCTCGATGGCCGTGGCCAACACCCCGTCCAAAGCGGCGACGGCATCGGCCAAGCGGGCATTGGAACCGTCATCGAGGACAGGGCTCCCTGAGAACAAGTGGAGGTGGCTGTCCCCGGTGACGACGATCATCAGACCCCCAGGCGGATGCGGAGTTCTTCGCGCGCCTTGCCGATGACATCGTGCAGTGCGGTGCGGAAGTTGGAGGCATCCAGTGCGGCGTTGATGGCGCTGTGGAACTCCACGCGGTTGGAGCGCTTGCCGCCATCCTTCGTGTAGGTGTAGTTGTTCACCCACTCCCGCAGCTTCTCGGCGGGCATGCGGAGCTCGGCCAACAGGACGGCCTGGATGAGCGCGGACAGCGCGTACTTCCAGGCGGTCTCGTCGTGGTACAGCTCGGCGCGGCTGGTCTCGTCGCTGACCTCGACGACGGGCGCGGACACATCGGCAGCACCGATGCCGATACCCACCACCGTGTGCCAGGTCTTGGTCTTGCGCAGGCACTCCCAGTCCTCGGGCTTGGAGGAGCGGAGGCTCATCTTGGACTTGGCCAGGACGGATGCCCACATGGCGACGCACAGGTCGCGGAGCGCACCGGCCGACTGGCGGTTGCCAGCAGACCACTGACCACAGGTCGTGGTAGGCCGCTTCCCGTCCTCGTACATCGGCTTGGACCCGGAGTCCTTGAGCTTCCGCATAGCATCCCGCACCATCTGCGGGGTGACCGACATCAGGTCGGGGGACTTGTGGCGCAGCGCCTCGAGCACGGCCTCCACGAACACGGTGGTGTAGGGCACCCCGGCATCGCCGGAGGTGAACTCGCTGCACACCGCGTAGGAGAAGATGTGCTTCTCGGCGAGGTCCCGCACCAACGGGTGGATGTGCTGGAGGGTGTAGTTCCGGTTCTTCATGGTGGCCGGAGCCACACCGAGCATGCGGCCGACGGCCGTGCACGCGGCAACCTTCGGGGACATCGGCTGGCCGTCGTCGTCACGCGGCATATCGGCAGCCTTCCGGCCCGTCAGCGACTTCCGCACGTAGGCGACCAGCTTGAAGTACATCTGCACTTCCTGCACCCAGTTGACCTCGCGCTTGAGGCTGGCGCTGTTCTCGCGCAGCTGCAAGAGCTGGGCCTCCTCCTCGGGCAGGCTGGCGTCGTACACGTAGGCAGGGATCACGCCGAGACCGACTTCCTTCGCGGCCATGACGCGGGTGAACCCGTACACGATACGGTACCCACCGGTGGGGCGGGCGACCAAGCCGACCGGGGTATCCACGCCACCAGCCCGGATGCTCTCGACCAACACCTGGTAGGTGCACACCATCGAGCCGTCGGCGGGATTCTTCGTCTGGCTCTTGAGGTCCGCCTCCATCGCCTCCTGAGAACCCCAGCGGTAGTTCTCCCGCGGATCGACGATGATGTCGGCGATCGGGAAGTCCGGGTTATGAGTCCGCGCCGTGCGAACGGGGTTGCCGTTCTGGCTTGCGAACAGGATGGAGGAAATGGCGGGGTCTACGGTGGAGGGCATATATTGCTCCGGTCCTTTCATTCTCGGGGATTCCTCTAACTGTCAACCAACTGATTCAGGTTTCTGATTCTTCTTGGAACGGCGGTTCACGAGAATCGCGCTCCGCATACAGCTCCCGGCAGATGGCGAGCACCTCCCGGAGGTAGTTCAACACGCGCACCTTGGGCGGGCGCATGCCTGCCGCCTTGGCGCGCTTGCGGGCCTTGGCGGCGCTCTCGGTGGCCCGCTCCACGACCAGCGCGAACACGACGAGCGCTCGGGCCTGGTGGCTTCCGATGCACGTCGGCAAGCACGAGAATACGTCGGGATGTCGGCCCTTCTCGTGCCACAGGTCGTACGCCTTCACCACGTTCCGTACGAGGTGCGAATCATCCACGCTGGTGTAGCAGCTCTCCCCGGGAGGGACTCCCAGGATGCCCTTCATGGCCGCATCGAACAGCGAACGGGCCACGGCGTGGATGAACCACACGGAGTCACAGAACTTGATGGTGGCCAGCTCCTCCTCGTCGGCGCGGGTAGCTTCCCGGCGGCGAGCTTCCTCGCGCTCGGGCTTCGCGGCCTCGGCCTTGTCGCGCGACCGCCGGGCCTTCAGCCGCTTCTCGGTCAGCTTCGGGTCGTGCACCAACGCCCCGTCGACTATGCACATGCCGTACGGCGCCATCTCGTCGACGATCCTGCGGTACTCGTAGTCGGTGGGGTGCGGCGGGCTGAGGAACTGGAGGCGCCCTCCGAGCTTCATGCACGCCTCGGCCATGGCTTTCGCGTTGCCGGAATGCGGATACCGCTCATGCCACACGGGGTCCGGAAGCGCATCGGCGACGACCGGCGGCTCTGTCCCGCTTATCTCCACATGCGCCGCCCACGAGCTCGGGAACTTGTCACCGAGCTTGTGGTCCAACTCGTACGCACTCTCGCTGACCCCGAACCGGTTGAACGCCACAGTCCCAGGCACGGTGGGCAACTGCTTCAGCGCCTCGTAACAGGGCGCAACAAGAGCGGCCATGCGTTGCGTGCCGGGC
>Ga0302245_1000769_pt1 | contig 24536 bp, 9 predicted proteins | sample AAG_UR_Thr_MG_FD_193512 | JGI IMG/M metagenome (GOLD analysis project Ga0302245, IMG submission 193512) | Enriched activated sludge microbial communities from anaerobic digester in WTTP, New Holstein, Wisconsin, United States - AAG_UR_Thr | ecosystem: Engineered > Bioreactor > Anaerobic >... | reverse complement strand
GGAAGTACAAGCAAATAATAAAGTCTAAGGAAAAAGAGTATGGAGGGAAGCGCAGTTTTATAGCAATACTCTTTCCTCTAATTGGTTTTTTACTTTTTAACTTAGGATGGATATTGAAGATGTTACAAAATCAAGGAAAATTATAATAATAAAGAAGCCCGGCTGGCCCGGGCTTTTTGATTTATAGAGCAGCAACGCTTTTCTGAAAGAAGTCTTTAAATTTGTTATTGGCAAGCATTTTTTTCTATCAGCCTGAGAATGGTTTGCTTATCTTCTTCGGGTAGTACTCCAATCAGTGTGTTCGGGGTGGCAGGTTTTGCCGCTGCCTATATGCTTGACAATTCTTGCCCTGTGTCAAGTATATTGAACCACTTGTATAGCCGTGGAACTCCACTTTGTCTTAACCTTTTTAACCCTAAGTATGGTATAAAGAGAGGCGTTAGTGCGGTAAAAATCAATTTAATGATCTTTTTATCATTCATATTCAGTGTGTTAGAAAATAAAACCGCACTAATTTTGCAAGGTGTCACAAGTCAGGACCCGTACCTGAGGTTTACCCAGACCTTACCCTGCTCTCTATTCTATGCTTGTCCTAATGTGGTTTGCTATCCTATCATTTAATGCAACATAATGCTAGGGCATCAGCTCAGTAAAACCAGTCATTGATATTTTAATAATCTCAACGAGGGTGCACACATAAGAAAAATATGTCAAAAATATTTAAATATTTACTTGACATTTATAAAATCCTATCATATTTTTATACTGTAAAACTTCGCTTAAGACCTGCTACCCCGGACACACTGATTGGGACACAACTATTGACATGTAAATTAATATCATATACACATGAAGCATTTACTAATTGTAGCCATAGCAATTGCGTGGCTATCCCATACCCCGGCGAATTCGCAAACATCATTTACCTACAATTCTGTAGGCAGCATGGTTAAAAGAGCTACAATTATTCTTAAGAGTGCAAGCGCCAGCTCAAGTAATGTAGAAGAGGAGGAGTTTATTGATAACAGCTTCGGTAACAAAGCTGTAAGAATCTACCCTAATCCTACCAAAGGTACTCTGCAGATAGAGATTCCGGTTGATGAGGAAAATGAATTATTAATTCAGATTACCGTTACAGATTTATCCGGTAGGGTTATTGTATCCCAAAGGGCAGAATATGGCCTGAATTATGTAGATCTGCTCGACTCCCCCAATGGCATGTATATTTTGTTATTGCGTCGAGGTGACATTGACTCTCAGTGGAAAGTGATTAAGCAATAGTCTCCTTTCTAAAACCCGTGATCAATCTAACCCGATAAAATCAATCCAATGAGAAGAATGAAAGGCATTTTCACGGATATAATGTTGTTGTGGTTTTCTATCAGCAATATTGCATCTGGTCAATATTTTACATATGTTAGTCCATACTCGAGAACCTTGGATAAGGTAGATGCAAAGGTTGGCACTTTGCCAGGGGTCATAAGCGTAAATTTCCTGGGTGCTGCCACATATGTTATACCTGTATTTACCTCTCCGGGTTCGGCAGGCATGCAACCTGATATATCCATCATTTATAACAGCCAGATTAAAGATGGGATTCTTGGAATAGGCTGGAGTATAGCTGGTTTATCCGAAATCCACCGTGTTCCTCAAAATTATTATAACGACAATAATGTAGTTGGTGTCACGCTACAGAATACAGACCGATTTGCTCTTGACAGCAACAGACTTATTCTGACCTCGTCACATAATTATGGAGCCGATAACTCTGAATACCATACAGAGCTGGAAACATTTGTAAAAGTAATAGCTCATGGTGTTGCAGGAACCGGACCCAGCTGGTTTGAGGTTCGAACAAAGGATGGGAAAACACTTGAGTACGGTAATACTTCAGATTCAAAAGTTGAGGCCTATGGAAGCTCGACTGTGTATATGTGGCGGCTGAACAAGGTAGCTGATGCCAGTGGTAACACCATGAAATACATCTATAATGAGGTTAATGGTGAATCATATATATCAAGAATCGAATACACTACAAACACGCAAGCAGGGCTCAACACTGCGTATAACTCACTAAAATTCAATTATTACTCCAATCCAAGAACTGATAATAATATTCAATATGTCGGAGGAAGTCAGATACCTGCCACAAAGCTATTATCATCCATCAGAATGGAAAGGGAAGGAGATACACTTGTTCGTGAGTACCAGTTTAGATATACGTATGAAAGTACTTATGACATAGGCTCCCGGTTAAACCAGATAACAGAATACGGATCTGATGGCACATATCTGAATTCAACAATAATTGGCTGGGGATCAACAACCACGGCATTCCAGTGCAGCGACCTTTTCAATAACTCCAAGAAGAACATATACTACACAGGTGATTTCAACGGCGATGGAAGAACAGACTTTGTTGTAACTGAGAAAAAGACGGGTTATACTACTTCGGACAAATGGAAGCTCTACTATGCCTCCTCTGCCGGAAATAATTTTGTATACAAAAATGAAGGGTATCTGGATCCTACCTTCAAGGGATTCTTTGTAAAGGATGTTGACGGCAATGGCAGAGACGATATATACTGGAGAAAACTGGAGACGATTCCATACCAGTGCAATCCTCATCCCTGTGATGAGAGCTTAAGCAAAGCCAATGAAAAAAACGCTGAAGAAAACATCATTTCAGCCTTACCGCGTCCACCGGCAGATACATGTTGGGATTTGTGCTATACCTACAATGTGAAATACCTTTATTATTATGATAATGGTACAACAGGTCTTGTCCGGGGAAGCAGCAGCTACGATCTTGAATTTTACAATGCTCCTATTGATTTATCAATAATTTCTGCTGATCTGGACGGTGACGGGAAAGAGGATAATATTGCAATTACCTCCTCAAAGAATATTTATAGTATCATAGGTGTAACATGTTCGAGTTATCCGGATTTTAATTTCCCCAATGACATCCGTATACTTGATTTCAATGGTAATGGTAAAAAAGACTTATTAGTCATAAAGAATTCAACAAGCACTATTTATGAATATAGCTCTTCAACCAGCCAGTTAACAACAATATACTCATCTTCAACTTTCCCTACAATAAATGACAGACTGTTTTTGGGAGATTTTAACGGAGATAAAAAAACTGACTTTTTATCATGGAGGAGTGATAATGGCTGGTCTCTGAAGATGTCTACAGGTACATCATTAGCTCTTTATAGTGCTCCTTCTGGATTGATAAATACCGATCCTGATGCATCAGCAGACAATAACAACTATTTCATTGGAGATTTTAACGGTGATCAGAAGGATGATATACTTGAAATGTACCTCTATTCCCCTGCCTCTAAAATGAAAATTTATTACAGCCGTGGAGGAGGTAATTTCATGAGTGAAACCAGCACTTTCCCAAAATCAATCATCAAACAGAACTATTTTAGCATCGTTGATTTCAACGGTGATGGTAAAAAGGATATGTTCTACTATGATAATTCCTTAACGACTAATTATGTCAACATCTCTCTGTTTCATAAAAATGAGATGAGGCATCTGATCAATTGCATTGCTAATGGGTTCAATCATAAAACACAGATTTATTTTACCCGGTTAAACGCAGGAGTATATACAAAAGATAATAATGCGCTATTCCCTGTAATTGATTATAGCGGCCCATATTATGCTGTTTCCTCAATAATTCAGTCAAATGGCATTGGCTCCGGAACAACAACAACGAACTATACCTATGAGGGTTACAAAATCCATAGGCGGGGCAAAGGATCTTTGGGATTCAGGAAGATAAAAAGAACCGATGAAGCTTTGGCTTTCTCCACGACTGATGAATATTCATATGATCACGATCATTTTTTCAGGTATTTAAACAAGACAACTATTGCCAGAGCTGAGGGGCAGCAGATCTCACAGACCCAGGTCGCTTATTCTCACAGAGATTATGGTAATAACAGAGTACTTCCTTACATTCAGCAGAGTTTTACGTACGACAACCTCACCGATTTTTATCGAATTACCAACAATGTGGTTGACATCAACGGAAATCTTGAAAGCCAGAATACTACCTTAAGGGAAGGATACACAACCATAGTTTACCAGACTCTTGCAAATACTTATGGTATTTATGGAAATTATGGTATAGCAAATAAAGTGGAAAAATCAATCGCGACATCTACATATAAAGATGAACCTGTATTCACCAGACAAATGAACTACAGGTATGACCCTTTGGGCCGGTTAACTTCAGAGGTTTCGGATTCAACCACAAACTACAAGGTAACAAAAACCTATTCCCAGTTCAATCCTTTTGGACTGCCTCAAAAAGTAATTGTTTCGGCCGATTCTGTTGAGCCACGGGAAACCAATTTCCAATATGACAGCAAATCGAGGTTTGTTAACATAATAACAAATCCACTTCAGCAGAATATCACTAGAACCTATGAACCAGGCACGGGTAATTTAAAATCAGAAACAGGGATTGACCATAATACCACAACTTACCAATATGATGGATTTGGAAGGCTTTTCTCAACAATTAACCCTCGGGGAAAAGTAATACTATCATTACTTGGCTGGGACCAAAGCATGACAGGTGGTCAGAACTCATTATACTACAATGTGGTTAAACCGGGGTCAGCTTCACCCGGGTTACCGGACCAATACGTCTACTACGATGTGCTGGGCCGCGAGATCTTATCTGTAAAAGACGGGTTGAATCAACAAATATATCAGACAAAGGAATACAATGATGATGGCACACTTAAAAGAACCTCATGGCCATACTACTCAGGGGAAACACTGAAATGGACCTCTTATTACTATGATGTGTTTGGCAGGGATTCTACAATATGGAACAATGGTTTAAAGACTTCATTTTCTTATAGCCTTGCCTCTACGACGGTCACTAATCCAGCCGGCCAGACAAAGACTACAAAAGTGAATCCGGCCGGAAATGTAGTCCAGGTAACAGAGAATAACAACAACATCATAACATACTCTTATCACAGCAACGGCCAGATAAAAAGCATCGTTTCAGCTGGCACTACGATATCAATGACCTATGATAACATTGGCAGACAAACCTCTGTCACAAATCCCAATTCCGGAACCACTGCATACTATTATAATGATCTGGGAGAATTGATAAAACAACATGATGCCAATGGAAATACTACATTTCAATATAATAAACTTGGACAGCTCAGTTCAGTTACAACATCTGAGGGGACAATTAATTATGTGTACGTTCCGTCAGGCAATGGTATAGGCCAGATCCAGAGTATCACCGGGCCTAATGGAGTGTCCAATGTTTATCTTTATGACAGCTATGGCAGGATGACAAGTCTGACAGAAACAATCACCGGAGACCAGAGTCTGGTGACAGAATTTAAATATGACACATGGGGCCGCGATTCAGTTATTACCTATCCCTCTGGTATATCAATCACCAATCTTTATAATGCGGATGGATATCTCAATGAAATCAAGTATGCGGGTTCAACTCTGTGGAAGGTCAACACAGTAAACTCATCCGGGCAGCCAGTGAATATGTCACTGGGAACAGCCGGCCTCACAAAGATCATCGGATACACTACTCGTGGATATGTTGACAGCATACGTACGGGATCATCAACTCAGAGATTCATTTTCAACAATTATACTGGTAACCTGACTAACCGAACCTTTCAGAAGCCCGGCAGTACATTACTAAGTGAATCCTTTACATATGATAATATGGACAGGCTTCTTACAAGTCAGGTTGGGCAAAACCCGGTAATTTCATGCAACTATCTGACCAATGGCAATATCAGTTATAAAACTGATTTAGGAACTTATACCTATGACCCGGGCAGAAAGAATGCAGTTACAAACCTCACGGGAAGTTGCGCCAATGCTCTCGACACAATCACATACAATGCCTTTAACCTGACATCAGGCATAACTCAGGGTTCCAATGCCCTTCAGATTATGTACGGGCCGGATAATATGCGTATCAAGACAATCCTCACCGGGAACCAGTCTGTCAGAACGAAGTATTTCTCACCGGGATATGAAAAAGACAGTACCTCAACAGTGGTAAAACAGATTCATTACATAGGCAGTCCGTATGGTCTGGAGGCCGTATTGATAAAACAGGGACAGAATGTAACCACATATTTTGCGGAAACTGATTATCTTGGATCAATAATTGGTCTTATGAATGCCGGCGGAACATATGCCGAACAATTTTCGTATGATGCATGGGGGCGAAGAAGGCATCCAACCAACTGGACCTATGCCAATGTTCCCGCCCCCAATCTTATCGAAAGAGGTTATACCGGTCATGAACATCTTGATAAGTTCGGCCTTATTAACATGAACGGGCGGATGTATGATCCGGTTCTGGGGAGGTTTCTGTCGGTTGACCCGATTGTTCAGGCTGTGGATAATTCTCAGAGTATTAACGGATACAGTTATTGCCTCAATAATCCTCTGAAATATACTGATCCGTCAGGATACACCTACTTGCAGACACTGCAACAGACCTATAATCATGAAGGAGAAGGATTCTGGTATCGTGGAAATTATTATGCCTGGAACGATGACGCTGGTGCGTTCTTCGGTTCTTCCGGGCAAGCACTCAGCTCGGGATCCTATTCCTATAATGCATCAACAAATACTTACTATAACGCCTATGGTAAAGAAGTACCATTTAGGGAAGTGTTAGTTGAATATATTATCCCTGCTGGAGTACAAATAGACTGGATGACAATAACGGGAACCAGAAGTAATCCATACCAGCATATAGGATGGGTATATTATACTGATGGCACGAAAGCGAACTGGGACATGGATATTGATCAGTCCTGGAACCTGCCGGTTAGTATGAATTCTGCTCCAAGTAATGTTGGTTGGGTAGCAGATATGACTGGAAAAATTTGTGCCGGTGTTCTTGAGTTTGCTATTGGATTTCTTGGTGGTGCTGAAGTAGGTTTATTAAGATCGTCTTTTGCAAAAACAGCTGAATCAGGTATGCGAGGTGGTCTTAATCTGTTTAAATGGGGAGCAGCACAAACAAGTAAACCTACAGGCTGGAAAATTGGGGACTATATGTTGCATCTTCCCAACATGGGGACGCCCAAATTGAATTGGAAGGCTAATTATGGGGCTCTACGAAGCGAAATGAAGCTAGGGATGCCAATTTTTGATTCATACAGGTTAACAAATGGTAGCTTAATTCCAACAGGAGGTTTCTTAAATGCAGAGAGATATGTTTTACAAACCCGGGGTTGGATATATAATCCCGGTATGGGAGCGTGGATGCCACCATTTTAGATAAAAGAGTTATGGAATTTAATAAACTTGTAATAGAGAGATTTGATCTGATTTTTCAGAAAAATGTTCATGTTGTCGAACAGTTTAGAAATTATGTGAAAATTAAAATGGGTAACTTGGTAATTACTGTGAGCCGAGATGAGAGAGAGGCATCCAACTCTATTTATATAGGAAGTAAGGAGAGTTCTTTATATCCTCTTAATGAAAATGTTCTGAGAGGTGTTTTTAATTCTGCATTAAAAATTGATTATGTAACGCCTGAAGCTTTTGTAAATAACCTAGTCGCTTTTTTTGCAGCAGAAGGAAATGCATTGATAGCTGGAAATACCGATGCTTTGAAAAAAGTAGAAAAATATGTTGATAAAGTGAGTAATGAATATACAACGGAATTGATAGACAAACAAAACTTAGATGCTGCTAATAAAGCTTGGGAAGAAGGTAATTACAAGGATTTCATAAACTATTTGGACAAAACAGATAGACAGAGATTACCGTCCTCGTATGAATTGAAATATAAAATTGCACATCAAAAATTGAAATAATGAATATGAAGAAGCCTCGGTTCTTCCGGGGCTTTTTCATTATGATGCAAGCTGTTGAATCTTCCTCTTAGTCAGGAATGCATCGATGAAGGTCTTGATCAGATGCTTATCCTGCTGATCGAGTTTTTCTACTTCTCGGAATTGTGACAGCAGCTCCTTGTCAGTAAGCTGAGCAGAAACCACTTCATCGTTACTTCCATTCATGAGATAATCGGTCGTTGTGTTGAGAGCTGCAGCGAGCTTTTGCAGCACTTCAGCCGAAGGAGCTGATTTGCTGGTCTCATATCTTCCGATCTGCACATAAGTTAATCCTACTTCTGCGGCCAGGGCAGACTGAGTAAGCTTTTTTGATGTACGGAGCTCCTTTATACGTTCGCTGATACCCATGTTGTATAATTAATTAGTTATAGACAAATCAATAATGTATCAAAAATAGCAATTATTAATAATGTTTATAACATTGTTGATAAGTCAGAATACATTTAGGTATTATCATACAAAACATGTTTGTATTATTGTAATACAGAATTGTATCACGAAAGTTATCAACAATGGAGATATCAGAGATCAAACAGAGACTTACTCTATTAAACGTGCTCAGCCACTACCATCTGAAACCTGATCGCAACAACCGCCTGTGCTGTCCCTTCCACCCTGATAAAACCCCCAGCTTCCAGGTCTACCCGGAGACCGGAACATGGACATGCTTTAGCAGTAACTGCTCAGCAGGCAGCGGCGACCAGGTAGATTTTATAATGAGGAAAGAAGGGATCACGAAACATGAGGCGATCCTGAAGGCCCAGGGGCTGATGGGAGTAACAGGAGATCCCGGGCCCATGAATACGAAACTTGCTCCGGAAAAGAAATTTATCCAGGAACTTACTCCTGACAAGCGGACAGAAATATTAACCGAAGCCTTCACACACTTTGCAAGGAGCCTGAACAAAAGACCTGAGAATGCAATCAAATACCTCGAATCCCGCCGGCTCGATTATAAAAGACTCTCTATCGGCTTTGATGCCGGAACACTTCATAAGATCAAAGAAACCACCCCGGAACAAAAACAGCTTTATCTTCAGGCAGGACTTCTGAAACTTGATAAGTTTGGAAGGGATAACAGCTACTATACACGCTTTAAAGGCTGTATCGTTTTCCCGCTTCTTGACAGATCGAAGAATATTGTAAGCATGTACGGCAGGCATACCGAGAAACCCGAACATCATTATCTGGAAGGAGATCACCGGGGACTTTACCCGGGTTATCCCGATGCAGAAACCACCCGGCTGATCCTGACAGAAGCGGTTATCGATGCAGCCACCCTGCAGCAGCTCCCGGAGATCACAAAGAACTTTATAATCCTGGCTCTTTACGGGACCAATGGATTTACTGAAGATCACAGGAAAGCAATCACAGAGCTGAAGGATCTCAAAGAAGTAATTTTGTTCTTCGATGGAGACGAAGCAGGGAAAGCAGCCATAAAGAATATCGCAGGAGAATTAAAGCAGATCAGCGAAAAGCTTTTGATCACAGTGGTTGATACACCTGAAGGAGAAGACATCAACAGCCTTGCCCAGGGACATGACAGCGAAATCTTCTCCCATCTTCTGGAAAACCGCAAGTCATTTTTTCTTTCAATTGAAACACCTTCAGTTGAAAATAAAAAAGTTCAGGGATCCACTTCAATTAATCTGCCAGAATCTCAAAGTAAGGGAACATTAAAAGTAAATCCGGACTGCCTTATTTACGAGACAGAAACTCTCCTGATAACTCTTTGGGGAGGAATAGAGATCCACACCGTCAACCGGCTCCGGATAACGCTTCACATTAAGCTTAAAACAAACGAGTACGCAAGCTTCCGGGACACGGCAGATCTTTATTCTAACGGCCAGAGCGATAGACTTGTGAAACAGGCAGCCGAAAAGCTTGAGATAAGCAGCACGGTAGTCGGCGAGGCCATAACAGGACTTACCAAAGAGCTTGAGATTTACAGGTCAGTTAAGCGGGAGGAGAAACGAAAGAGCGAGGAAGTAAAAGAAAAACAGAGTAAGGATCTCTTTGGACATATCCAGATGCAGGCGGCAAAAGAGTTTTTAAACAGTCCGGATCTCACGGAAAACACTTATAAGCTTTTTGGCAGTCTCGGCCTGATCGGCGAGCAGGACAGCGCCACGCTTCTGTTCTTTATCTTTCTGACGCGCTTCTTTAAAAATCCTCTTCATGCCATCGTCATGGGAAGCACCGGCAGCGGCAAGACATACCTTCTGCAGGGAGTGGCCGGGACTGTTCCAAGGCAGCATATCCATGTAACAACATCACTCAGTGAGAACACTCTTTATTATACTCCAAGAGACTTTTTAAAACACAAGATCCTGCTGCAGGAAGATCTCGATGGGGCATATAGCGCTCTACTCCCCTTAAGAGAACTCATGAGCAATCAGGAGATAAGCCGCTTCTCCACGAAAACCAACTCAAGAACAGGCGACAGCAAACAGGTTTACCTGCATGTAGAAGGTCCGGTATGCGTTGCCGGTGCAACAACCAGGGACAAGATCTATGAGGATAACGCAAATCGAAGCTTCCTTATTCAGGTAGAAGAAAACCCATCTCATGAACGCCAGGTGCTCGAGTACCAGGGAAAGCTTGCAGCGGGACTTATAAACTTTAAAAGATACGATGAGAACATTAATCTTTTAAAGGTATGTCAGCTGCTTATCGAACCGGTGGAGGTTATAATACCCTTTGCACCAAAGCTAGAGCTTCCGCCGCACGTGTTTAAAAAGATGAGAACCAAGAACCATTATCTAACTCTCATCAAATCGATCACTCTATGGAATCAACACCAGAGAAAGAGAGTTACCGATCATGATGGTAATAGTTTTTTACTCTCAACGCTGGAAGATGTGGAGTGGGCAAACTACCTCTCAAGAGATGTGCTGCTTAGAAAGTCTGATGAGCTGAGCGGCAAGACCCGGCAGTTCTTCGAGAGCCTGAAAGAATATATAAAAGAGCTAAAGACAAAGTCGTTCTATGCAAAGGATATCCGGAGGCACTTCCGGATGCACCCGATGGAGCTGCAGAGAAGGTTAAATGATATAGAGGCAAGAGGGCTCGTGAGGTGCGTCAGTCGCAGCAACAAGCCGGGAAATGAATACGAGATAATGATCTGGAATGATTACGACGAGCTTAGATCCGGCATCGATATCATGTGTGAGATCCTGGAGAATCTTAAGAAAGAAAATGAATCTTCACATGACCTTCACACGACCTTCACAAGCCCGGTTGTGAAGGTGGAAAACGCCACCAGGTAAAGAACACAGCCGTTTTTTAATGAACCTTCACAACCTTCACAGGAGGGACAAGCAGCACACTTTTTTTCTTTTCAACTGAAAAATCTTTTTAAATGGATCCTAAAGAACTAAGTAGCAGGCAGTTTATAGATCTGGAAGCTGGCTTTATGAGCTGGCTTCGAACGCTTGGCTACAGTGAAGCAACGATCACAACCCGCAAACGAAACCTTAAGGAGTTTTTACTATACCTTGAGCGCTGCGGGATCATTGTCATGGATCAGGCTGCAGGAGAAAAGACAAAGCTTTTTGTAAGGTATCTGAAAAGACGAGAGAACAGGCTTTACGGATCAGGTCTGATGAATGCAAGCATAAATGTTGCTGTAGGATCTGTAAACAAGTTTTTTGAATACTTAAGACAATCCGGAAATGCCACTATGGTCCCGGACAACCTCCAGTATGTGGAAGAGCTTTATGGGCCCATGGTCGTTCTGACGCTTCAGGATATCAGCTCCCTTTATGAAGCAACCTACATAAAGAAATGGTTTGCAAAGGCAGAAACTAAGGAGTACCAGGGGGCAATACAACAACGGGACCGGGCAATGCTCGGGATTTATTATGGATGTGGCTTGAGAAAGAGTGAAGGAACTAACCTGATCATAGGTGATATATTAACAGAGAGGAAATTAATATTTGTAAGGAAAGGCAAAGGATCCAAGGAAAGGTATGTCCCGGTGACTGATGGCAACCTCAGTTACATCACTGAATACTTACAGGATGGCCGGAACTTTTTACTTGCCAGGAACCAGTCCGGGACAGAATCCTTTTTTATAAATCAGTTTGGTGGGAGTTGCAGTGATCAGGCATTATCGGCAAGACTTGACAGGCTGGTAAAGAACAGCGGTAGCACGGGTCTGCAGGGTAAGAAACCAACCCTTCACACGCTCAGGCACTCGATAGCAACGCACCTGCTGCAGTCCGGGATGGAAATAGAGATGATCCAGAAGTTCCTGGGTCATGCAAGCCTGGAATCAACACAGATTTATACTCACCTGGCCAATGAGTTTTAAGGAATACCGGCAGAAGAACGGTTACTCAGAAAAGAGCATCCGGGTGCAGGACAGTCATGTAAACCGCTTTAAATCCTGGTGCATCAGGGAGAACATAAATCCCAGTGATATCACCTACAATCAGACCCTGAAGTTTATTGATAGCGAGAAAGAAAGAGGTATCAGCAGGCAAAGCATAATAAGAGAAATAAACTCGATCCGGATATACTTTGATTACCTCCAAGAATCCGGGATCACCCATCAAAACATAATTAAACGCATCAGGATAAGACAAAACGGAAAGAAGGTCCTTCCGGAGACCTTATCCACCCTGCAGCTTGAAAAGATCTACCAGGACTTTTGTAACCTTCCTGAGTGGAACCATGGAACAGCAGCTGCAAAGTTCTTGCACCAGCGAAACACAGTGATCCTTGGCTTATTGATTTACCAGGGCTTAGACAGTGGCGAAATCGCCAGGCTTGAACCCAGCCATGTTAACCTTAGTGAAGGTAAAATTTATATCCCTTCAGATAGGAACAGCAGCTCAAGAACACTTAAACTTCAGGCATCGCAGATCCTGTCACTGAAAACTTACCTGGAAGAAACCCGTCCTGCCCTCCTGGAAAAACGGGAGTTGCAATCAACTTATCTGTTCCCATCGAAGAAGTCCAGCGACCTGGTCTGCAAGATAGTGGAAACCATTAAGAAGATCCACCCGGAGATAAAAGACAGTCGGCAGCTCAGGTCAAGTGTCCTGATGAACTGGCTTAAAACAAACAATATCAGGCAGGTTCAGTACATGGCAGGACATAAGAATATCCGAAGCACGGAAAGTTACCGTAGTCAGGATCTAACAGACTTGGCCAGGCAACTGGAACTCTTCCATCCCCTTAGATAAATCCCACCGCAGCCGTGCCCTGCCGGCTTATTTTTTGTCATGCTTTTTGTGCCCTCGCTCATGCGGCACATTGCCCACTCCTTCGTCGGGATCAAAGAGCCGCCCGGCCCTGCAAACAAAAAGCATGGCCAAAAAATAATCCTCCAAAGCTATATTAACATAATGCGGCATTATAGGCGCTGCAAAGAAAGATCCTGCCAGAAAGAAGCTTTGTGGTGCAGGCCTATAATGTGACACTATGTTAAATAGCCGCTCAGCCTGCCCACTCACCAGAAAGAGAACTCCCGGAACAACCGAGAAATCTCGATAGTTTGCTTAAAACTTTGGCTTAGATAAAGGTAGCTTCCGCCCTCCCGCAGTCAAGGTCAAGCCCTTCGGGTTCCTGGCAAAAACTTTTTTTTCTTTCAACTGAAAGCTTTTTAATCGAAGATGGTAAAAAAACTTTTTGCCGGAAACCTTGATACTTCCCCTCCCGCTCGCTTCGGTCTGTATCTAAGCCAAAGTTAAGCCATGGTGTAAAGTTTTATTGGAACCATTTCCACAAAGAAAAAACCGGAAAAAAAGAAAGCTCCTCAGGATGCAAGCGAGGCAAAAAAGCAAGGCTCCTGGTAAAATTTTTACCTCTGAAATAAATCAATAAAAAATTTTAGCGGGACTCGTCTTGGCCTTGCTTTTTTACTGCGGGTCGGATGGTAGCGGAGCTTGCATACCTTTGCTTGCTTTTTTTGCGGTTTTGGCTCCCGTGTCCAGGCGCGTAGGGAGTGCGGCTATTTGGCGAAGCCCGGAGTACATAATGCCAGTTATAGGCAGCCGAAACACAGGAATTAATACCACTGAATAGACAGGCTGCGTATAACTTGCATTATGTAAATATAGCTTTGGGCAGTTATTTTTGGCGGGTGTTTTTGTTCCTGGTAGCGGTGGCGCAGCTCTTGCCGGTTTTGTTTTTACCTCTTAAAATCAATCAAAACAAAAACAAAAGCCGGCATGTGCTGCAAGAGCATCGGCCACAAAAACCCTGACAAAAATAAATGCAGAAGGGACGGCCGAGCGGTGGCCTTCGAGGCAAGAAAGCTGATTTTTTCTTTCAATTGAAACGCTTTCAGTTGAAAAAGAAAAATATGTATCTTTAGAGTAATAACGTTCTTTGAAAAAATACACTGCACCTGGTCATTGAAAAGTCGGGGCACTGGTGAGAAAAGTGGCTTTACTGGTATACCTATTGCCTCAATAATCCTCTGAAATATACTGATCCGTCAGGATACACCTACTTGCAGACACTGCAACAGACCTATAATCATGAAGGAGAAGGATTCTGGTATCGTGGAAATTATTATGCCTGGAACGATGACGCTGGTGCGTTCTTCGGTTCTTCCGGGCAAGCACTCAGCTCGGGATCCTATTCCTATAATGCATCAACAAATACTTACTATAACGCCTATGGTAAAGAAGTACCATTTAGGGAAGTGTTAGTTGAATATATTATCCCTGCTGGAGTACAAATAGACTGGATGACAATAACGGGAACCAGAAGTAATCCATACCAGCATATAGGATGGGTATATTATACTGATGGCACGAAAGCGAACTGGGACATGGATATTGATCAGTCCTGGAACCTGCCGGTTAGTATGAATTCTGCTCCAAGTAATGTTGGTTGGGTAGCAGATATGACTGGAAAAATTTGTGCCGGTGTTCTTGAGTTTGCTATTGGATTTCTTGGTGGTGCTGAAGTAGGTTTATTAAGATCGTCTTTTGCAAAAACAGCTGAATCAGGTATGCGAGGTGGTCTTAATCTGTTTAAATGGGGAGCAGCACAAACAAGTAAACCTACAGGCTGGAAAATTGGGGACTATATGTTGCATCTTCCCAACATGGGGACGCCCAAATTGAATTGGAAGGCTAATTATGGGGCTCTACGAAGCGAAATGAAGCTAGGGATGCCAATTTTTGATTCATACAGGTTAACAAATGGTAGCTTAATTCCAACAGGAGGTTTCTTAAATGCAGAGAGATATGTTTTACAAACCCGGGGTTGGATATATAATCCCGGTATGGGAGCGTGGATGCCACCATTTTAGATAAAAGAGTTATGGAATTTAATAAACTTGTAATAGAGAGATTTGATCTGATTTTTCAGAAAAATGTTCATGTTGTCGAACAGTTTAGAAATTATGTGAAAATTAAAATGGGTAACTTGGTAATTACTGTGAGCCGAGATGAGAGAGAGGCATCCAACTCTATTTATATAGGAAGTAAGGAGAGTTCTTTATATCCTCTTAATGAAAATGTTCTGAGAGGTGTTTTTAATTCTGCATTAAAAATTGATTATGTAACGCCTGAAGCTTTTGTAAATAACCTAGTCGCTTTTTTTGCAGCAGAAGGAAATGCATTGATAGCTGGAAATACCGATGCTTTGAAAAAAGTAGAAAAATATGTTGATAAAGTGAGTAATGAATATACAACGGAATTGATAGACAAACAAAACTTAGATGCTGCTAATAAAGCTTGGGAAGAAGGTAATTACAAGGATTTCATAAACTATTTGGACAAAACAGATAGACAGAGATTACCGTCCTCGTATGAATTGAAATATAAAATTGCACATCAAAAATTGAAATAATGAATATGAAGAAGCCTCGGTTCTTCCGGGGCTTTTTCATTATGATGCAAGCTGTTGAATCTTCCTCTTAGTCAGGAATGCATCGATGAAGGTCTTGATCAGATGCTTATCCTGCTGATCGAGTTTTTCTACTTCTCGGAATTGTGACAGCAGCTCCTTGTCAGTAAGCTGAGCAGAAACCACTTCATCGTTACTTCCATTCATGAGATAATCGGTCGTTGTGTTGAGAGCTGCAGCGAGCTTTTGCAGCACTTCAGCCGAAGGAGCTGATTTGCTGGTCTCATATCTTCCGATCTGCACATAAGTTAATCCTACTTCTGCGGCCAGGGCAGACTGAGTAAGCTTTTTTGATGTACGGAGCTCCTTTATACGTTCGCTGATACCCATGTTGTATAATTAATTAGTTATAGACAAATCAATAATGTATCAAAAATAGCAATTATTAATAATGTTTATAACATTGTTGATAAGTCAGAATACATTTAGGTATTATCATACAAAACATGTTTGTATTATTGTAATACAGAATTGTATCACGAAAGTTATCAACAATGGAGATATCAGAGATCAAACAGAGACTTACTCTATTAAACGTGCTCAGCCACTACCATCTGAAACCTGATCGCAACAACCGCCTGTGCTGTCCCTTCCACCCTGATAAAACCCCCAGCTTCCAGGTCTACCCGGAGACCGGAACATGGACATGCTTTAGCAGTAACTGCTCAGCAGGCAGCGGCGACCAGGTAGATTTTATAATGAGGAAAGAAGGGATCACGAAACATGAGGCGATCCTGAAGGCCCAGGGGCTGATGGGAGTAACAGGAGATCCCGGGCCCATGAATACGAAACTTGCTCCGGAAAAGAAATTTATCCAGGAACTTACTCCTGACAAGCGGACAGAAATATTAACCGAAGCCTTCACACACTTTGCAAGGAGCCTGAACAAAAGACCTGAGAATGCAATCAAATACCTCGAATCCCGCCGGCTCGATTATAAAAGACTCTCTATCGGCTTTGATGCCGGAACACTTCATAAGATCAAAGAAACCACCCCGGAACAAAAACAGCTTTATCTTCAGGCAGGACTTCTGAAACTTGATAAGTTTGGAAGGGATAACAGCTACTATACACGCTTTAAAGGCTGTATCGTTTTCCCGCTTCTTGACAGATCGAAGAATATTGTAAGCATGTACGGCAGGCATACCGAGAAACCCGAACATCATTATCTGGAAGGAGATCACCGGGGACTTTACCCGGGTTATCCCGATGCAGAAACCACCCGGCTGATCCTGACAGAAGCGGTTATCGATGCAGCCACCCTGCAGCAGCTCCCGGAGATCACAAAGAACTTTATAATCCTGGCTCTTTACGGGACCAATGGATTTACTGAAGATCACAGGAAAGCAATCACAGAGCTGAAGGATCTCAAAGAAGTAATTTTGTTCTTCGATGGAGACGAAGCAGGGAAAGCAGCCATAAAGAATATCGCAGGAGAATTAAAGCAGATCAGCGAAAAGCTTTTGATCACAGTGGTTGATACACCTGAAGGAGAAGACATCAACAGCCTTGCCCAGGGACATGACAGCGAAATCTTCTCCCATCTTCTGGAAAACCGCAAGTCATTTTTTCTTTCAATTGAAACACCTTCAGTTGAAAATAAAAAAGTTCAGGGATCCACTTCAATTAATCTGCCAGAATCTCAAAGTAAGGGAACATTAAAAGTAAATCCGGACTGCCTTATTTACGAGACAGAAACTCTCCTGATAACTCTTTGGGGAGGAATAGAGATCCACACCGTCAACCGGCTCCGGATAACGCTTCACATTAAGCTTAAAACAAACGAGTACGCAAGCTTCCGGGACACGGCAGATCTTTATTCTAACGGCCAGAGCGATAGACTTGTGAAACAGGCAGCCGAAAAGCTTGAGATAAGCAGCACGGTAGTCGGCGAGGCCATAACAGGACTTACCAAAGAGCTTGAGATTTACAGGTCAGTTAAGCGGGAGGAGAAACGAAAGAGCGAGGAAGTAAAAGAAAAACAGAGTAAGGATCTCTTTGGACATATCCAGATGCAGGCGGCAAAAGAGTTTTTAAACAGTCCGGATCTCACGGAAAACACTTATAAGCTTTTTGGCAGTCTCGGCCTGATCGGCGAGCAGGACAGCGCCACGCTTCTGTTCTTTATCTTTCTGACGCGCTTCTTTAAAAATCCTCTTCATGCCATCGTCATGGGAAGCACCGGCAGCGGCAAGACATACCTTCTGCAGGGAGTGGCCGGGACTGTTCCAAGGCAGCATATCCATGTAACAACATCACTCAGTGAGAACACTCTTTATTATACTCCAAGAGACTTTTTAAAACACAAGATCCTGCTGCAGGAAGATCTCGATGGGGCATATAGCGCTCTACTCCCCTTAAGAGAACTCATGAGCAATCAGGAGATAAGCCGCTTCTCCACGAAAACCAACTCAAGAACAGGCGACAGCAAACAGGTTTACCTGCATGTAGAAGGTCCGGTATGCGTTGCCGGTGCAACAACCAGGGACAAGATCTATGAGGATAACGCAAATCGAAGCTTCCTTATTCAGGTAGAAGAAAACCCATCTCATGAACGCCAGGTGCTCGAGTACCAGGGAAAGCTTGCAGCGGGACTTATAAACTTTAAAAGATACGATGAGAACATTAATCTTTTAAAGGTATGTCAGCTGCTTATCGAACCGGTGGAGGTTATAATACCCTTTGCACCAAAGCTAGAGCTTCCGCCGCACGTGTTTAAAAAGATGAGAACCAAGAACCATTATCTAACTCTCATCAAATCGATCACTCTATGGAATCAACACCAGAGAAAGAGAGTTACCGATCATGATGGTAATAGTTTTTTACTCTCAACGCTGGAAGATGTGGAGTGGGCAAACTACCTCTCAAGAGATGTGCTGCTTAGAAAGTCTGATGAGCTGAGCGGCAAGACCCGGCAGTTCTTCGAGAGCCTGAAAGAATATATAAAAGAGCTAAAGACAAAGTCGTTCTATGCAAAGGATATCCGGAGGCACTTCCGGATGCACCCGATGGAGCTGCAGAGAAGGTTAAATGATATAGAGGCAAGAGGGCTCGTGAGGTGCGTCAGTCGCAGCAACAAGCCGGGAAATGAATACGAGATAATGATCTGGAATGATTACGACGAGCTTAGATCCGGCATCGATATCATGTGTGAGATCCTGGAGAATCTTAAGAAAGAAAATGAATCTTCACATGACCTTCACACGACCTTCACAAGCCCGGTTGTGAAGGTGGAAAACGCCACCAGGTAAAGAACACAGCCGTTTTTTAATGAACCTTCACAACCTTCACAGGAGGGACAAGCAGCACACTTTTTTTCTTTTCAACTGAAAAATCTTTTTAAATGGATCCTAAAGAACTAAGTAGCAGGCAGTTTATAGATCTGGAAGCTGGCTTTATGAGCTGGCTTCGAACGCTTGGCTACAGTGAAGCAACGATCACAACCCGCAAACGAAACCTTAAGGAGTTTTTACTATACCTTGAGCGCTGCGGGATCATTGTCATGGATCAGGCTGCAGGAGAAAAGACAAAGCTTTTTGTAAGGTATCTGAAAAGACGAGAGAACAGGCTTTACGGATCAGGTCTGATGAATGCAAGCATAAATGTTGCTGTAGGATCTGTAAACAAGTTTTTTGAATACTTAAGACAATCCGGAAATGCCACTATGGTCCCGGACAACCTCCAGTATGTGGAAGAGCTTTATGGGCCCATGGTCGTTCTGACGCTTCAGGATATCAGCTCCCTTTATGAAGCAACCTACATAAAGAAATGGTTTGCAAAGGCAGAAACTAAGGAGTACCAGGGGGCAATACAACAACGGGACCGGGCAATGCTCGGGATTTATTATGGATGTGGCTTGAGAAAGAGTGAAGGAACTAACCTGATCATAGGTGATATATTAACAGAGAGGAAATTAATATTTGTAAGGAAAGGCAAAGGATCCAAGGAAAGGTATGTCCCGGTGACTGATGGCAACCTCAGTTACATCACTGAATACTTACAGGATGGCCGGAACTTTTTACTTGCCAGGAACCAGTCCGGGACAGAATCCTTTTTTATAAATCAGTTTGGTGGGAGTTGCAGTGATCAGGCATTATCGGCAAGACTTGACAGGCTGGTAAAGAACAGCGGTAGCACGGGTCTGCAGGGTAAGAAACCAACCCTTCACACGCTCAGGCACTCGATAGCAACGCACCTGCTGCAGTCCGGGATGGAAATAGAGATGATCCAGAAGTTCCTGGGTCATGCAAGCCTGGAATCAACACAGATTTATACTCACCTGGCCAATGAGTTTTAAGGAATACCGGCAGAAGAACGGTTACTCAGAAAAGAGCATCCGGGTGCAGGACAGTCATGTAAACCGCTTTAAATCCTGGTGCATCAGGGAGAACATAAATCCCAGTGATATCACCTACAATCAGACCCTGAAGTTTATTGATAGCGAGAAAGAAAGAGGTATCAGCAGGCAAAGCATAATAAGAGAAATAAACTCGATCCGGATATACTTTGATTACCTCCAAGAATCCGGGATCACCCATCAAAACATAATTAAACGCATCAGGATAAGACAAAACGGAAAGAAGGTCCTTCCGGAGACCTTATCCACCCTGCAGCTTGAAAAGATCTACCAGGACTTTTGTAACCTTCCTGAGTGGAACCATGGAACAGCAGCTGCAAAGTTCTTGCACCAGCGAAACACAGTGATCCTTGGCTTATTGATTTACCAGGGCTTAGACAGTGGCGAAATCGCCAGGCTTGAACCCAGCCATGTTAACCTTAGTGAAGGTAAAATTTATATCCCTTCAGATAGGAACAGCAGCTCAAGAACACTTAAACTTCAGGCATCGCAGATCCTGTCACTGAAAACTTACCTGGAAGAAACCCGTCCTGCCCTCCTGGAAAAACGGGAGTTGCAATCAACTTATCTGTTCCCATCGAAGAAGTCCAGCGACCTGGTCTGCAAGATAGTGGAAACCATTAAGAAGATCCACCCGGAGATAAAAGACAGTCGGCAGCTCAGGTCAAGTGTCCTGATGAACTGGCTTAAAACAAACAATATCAGGCAGGTTCAGTACATGGCAGGACATAAGAATATCCGAAGCACGGAAAGTTACCGTAGTCAGGATCTAACAGACTTGGCCAGGCAACTGGAACTCTTCCATCCCCTTAGATAAATCCCACCGCAGCCGTGCCCTGCCGGCTTATTTTTTGTCATGCTTTTTGTGCCCTCGCTCATGCGGCACATTGCCCACTCCTTCGTCGGGATCAAAGAGCCGCCCGGCCCTGCAAACAAAAAGCATGGCCAAAAAATAATCCTCCAAAGCTATATTAACATAATGCGGCATTATAGGCGCTGCAAAGAAAGATCCTGCCAGAAAGAAGCTTTGTGGTGCAGGCCTATAATGTGACACTATGTTAAATAGCCGCTCAGCCTGCCCACTCACCAGAAAGAGAACTCCCGGAACAACCGAGAAATCTCGATAGTTTGCTTAAAACTTTGGCTTAGATAAAGGTAGCTTCCGCCCTCCCGCAGTCAAGGTCAAGCCCTTCGGGTTCCTGGCAAAAACTTTTTTTTCTTTCAACTGAAAGCTTTTTAATCGAAGATGGTAAAAAAACTTTTTGCCGGAAACCTTGATACTTCCCCTCCCGCTCGCTTCGGTCTGTATCTAAGCCAAAGTTAAGCCATGGTGTAAAGTTTTATTGGAACCATTTCCACAAAGAAAAAACCGGAAAAAAAGAAAGCTCCTCAGGATGCAAGCGAGGCAAAAAAGCAAGGCTCCTGGTAAAATTTTTACCTCTGAAATAAATCAATAAAAAATTTTAGCGGGACTCGTCTTGGCCTTGCTTTTTTACTGCGGGTCGGATGGTAGCGGAGCTTGCATACCTTTGCTTGCTTTTTTTGCGGTTTTGGCTCCCGTGTCCAGGCGCGTAGGGAGTGCGGCTATTTGGCGAAGCCCGGAGTACATAATGCCAGTTATAGGCAGCCGAAACACAGGAATTAATACCACTGAATAGACAGGCTGCGTATAACTTGCATTATGTAAATATAGCTTTGGGCAGTTATTTTTGGCGGGTGTTTTTGTTCCTGGTAGCGGTGGCGCAGCTCTTGCCGGTTTTGTTTTTACCTCTTAAAATCAATCAAAACAAAAACAAAAGCCGGCATGTGCTGCAAGAGCATCGGCCACAAAAACCCTGACAAAAATAAATGCAGAAGGGACGGCCGAGCGGTGGCCTTCGAGGCAAGAAAGCTGATTTTTTCTTTCAATTGAAACGCTTTCAGTTGAAAAAGAAAAATATGTATCTTTAGAGTAATAACGTTCTTTGAAAAAATACACTGCACCTGGTCATTGAAAAGTCGGGGCACTGGTGAGAAAAGTGGCTTTACTGGTATACCTATTGCGTGAATAACCCGTTTAAATATACTGATGCGAGCGGATATTCAATGAACTCTATGTATTACCAGTTTTTAAAAGATCATTACGGGTATGATGGAAACAATGTATACTACAGAGGACAATTTATACAATGGTCATCTGAAGTTGGTAATTTTGTTGATCCAATCTTTGGGAATATCAATGGATTAGGACCACTTGGCTATTATGATCCTGAGTCCAAGAAATACTACCCTAACGGCAAGGAATCTAAACCATCAGCTATGCAGGTTTTTGAGCTAGCGAAATCAATTGGTACCAGTCTCTCATTTGAGCAAGTAGGTTATGATAATAATGGTGGGTTGGCATATTTCGTTTATGGACCCAGTTATTCAATGGGATATTTAGCCTTTAATGTAACCACTAATCCAATTTTAATAAACTTTTCCTATTTTATTATTACCCCCTCAGGACAAGGGGGTCCGGAATGGGAGGCTTACGTAGGTGCAGCCGCTTCTGTTGGTAGCGAACTATACTATAGTAAGACTTATGGTACCTGGATGGGGAAAAATTTCAAGATTTATCAGCAAACTTGGGGTGGAAATGGAATCGCTGGAGGGAAAAATAAGTTTGGTAAAACCACATCGAATGGGTTCAAGTGGGCTGGTCGTTTGGTTGGAGCTTACAGCGGTTATAGAACAATTGAACAACGAGTTAACGGCGAAATCGGAACTGGTTGGATGTTAGCTGAACTGAGTACCACTGGAGTTTCTACCTTTGGAGGTCTATATGGTGCAGCCTGGGGTATTGGCTGGGAAGCAGGAAGGTTCATTACAAGCATGGAATGGTATCAGGAAGCAAAATTTAACTTCTGGTACAATCGCTGGGAGAGCCAAGTCGGCCCACCATCCCAATCCAATGAAGCCCTTTGGTATTACTTCTATCAAAATTACAAACCATGATGAACGTATTTTATTACTACTACTACCTTTTTTATACAAAGGTGTTACCAGATAATCAGCCGCATTCAACGGTTATCTTTACATTGAGTTTTACATTTTCTCTGATAATTAATGGCATTGTTAATGTAGTTTTTGCTTATCTATTTGGCGTTTCTTTAAGGAAATGGGAGATGATAGGAATCTTTGCGGTTATTACACTTTTGATGTATCTGGCCTACTATAGGAGCGGAAAAGGGAAGAAGATTGTAACGGAAAAGCCTAAATTGTTTAATAGTAACAAAATCTCAATAATATTAACAGCCTTGCTTTTTTTATTGGGAATATTAGCTCTTTTTCTACAAGCAGATATTACAAAGAGCATATTAGATGCGAGATAGCAAAAAGCCCGGCAAGTCCGGGCTTTTCTGTTATAATGCAGCAATATTTTTTGGTAGTGTTCCAATTAGTGTGTCCGGGGTGGCCAGGTTGAAACCCTTCCGCTGTTCTTTTCATTGATGTACCCAACAGTATCTTGAATTACTTGTAAATTCTGACAGAAAGAAAAAGGGCGCCCCATTTGTATTATGAGACACCCTCTTCACTGTTATGAATAAAGCTTACTTCCTTGAAGCCTTGATAGCTGCCTGTGCTGCTGCCAGCCTGGCGATGGGTACCCTGAAGGGTGAGCAGCTTACATAGGTGAGCCCGTTTTTGAAGCAGAACTCAACTGATGCCGGGTCACCACCCTGCTCTCCGCAGATACCTATCTTGATGTCCGGACGGGTTGCACGGCCCTTTTCGCATGCCATGGTGATCAGCTGTCCTACGCCATCCTGATCAATGGTCTGGAACGGGTCAGCATCCAGCATCTTGCTGTCAAGATACTCATGGAGGAAGCCTCCTATGTCATCGCGGCTGAAGCCGAAGGTCATCTGCGTCAGGTCATTGGTGCCGAACGAGAAGAACTCGGCAGTCTTTGCCATGCGGTCTGCCAGCAGCGTGGCGCGCGGTATCTCAATCATTGTCCCGAACTTGTTGTCAATCTTGCTGAGGTTGAATTTCTTCAGTACTTCGGCAAGGACCTTGTCGTACAGCTTCTTCGTAACGTCCAGTTCAGAAACGTCACAGGTGACCGGCACCATCAGCTCCGGCACCGGGTTCTTGCCTTCCTTCAGCAGTTCTGCCGTAGATTCGAACATTGCCCTGATCTGCATCTCTGAAATCTCGGGATAGGTGATGCCGAGGCGGACACCGCGGTGACCCATCATCGGGTTCGATTCATGCAGTGATTCGCCTCTCTTTACAATGGCTTCAACGGAAATGCCCAGTGCTTTTGCAAGCTCAGCCTGCGTCTCGGGGCTATGAGGAACGAACTCATGAAGAGGCGGATCGAGCAGACGGAATGTCACGGGCCGTCCGTCCATCGCTTCCAGTGTCCCTTTCAT
>Ga0302245_1000767_pt1 | contig 24563 bp, 22 predicted proteins | sample AAG_UR_Thr_MG_FD_193512 | JGI IMG/M metagenome (GOLD analysis project Ga0302245, IMG submission 193512) | Enriched activated sludge microbial communities from anaerobic digester in WTTP, New Holstein, Wisconsin, United States - AAG_UR_Thr | ecosystem: Engineered > Bioreactor > Anaerobic >... | reverse complement strand
TCTTTCTAATAAGCTTCTCTTGGGTGGTCATGATCTCTTACCTCCTGATATTGATTGTCGCCAACAATCCAGGAGGCATCTGACCACCTTTCCTACTGTAGTGTCAACTCAAGTCCGTCTTGTCACAGATAATTTCTTTCTCGCGAAATATGGACAGCCGGAGCGATTTGACACAGAGCCTTTCTAGCCTCTTCTATTGCCCTACCTATTTGTGCATGATTTTCCTCTTGGTTCTTCGATACGCTTCGTCCCAATCTTTTCCCACCATTTTTCAATTCTGCTTTGTTTGCTTTAGCCTCGATAAGAAGCAAGCCTTTCTTCCCGTCAACTACACAGCTTGCAGCAAGATCCCAATTGGGTACATTCGCACCTCGCCGATGAACAAGCCACCATGCTGCTAGCTCCTCCATCATTTTAGGAGTCAACACACCAAGGTCATTTCGATCGAGTTTCGCCTCCCTTGATGCATCGTACCCTATTGGCATCCATTGATCATGAACTGTAATGACCGCTCCGCTGTCCTGGATTAAGGCTGTCAATGAGCTTGAAAAAGCTTCACGACCAGTTTCAAGCCAGTCAAGAACATGTTTCCGACTACCCCTGTAACTATCGTGAATTTTTCCTATAGACTTCATTCTAATTAGTACCGACTGGTAAACGTTTCCCCTGCCACTTGAGCCACTGTTTGATCTCTGAGAGGAAGTCCTTCTTGAACTCCGGCGGGGAGATGACCCTGACATTGGGGAGCCAGGCCTTGAGGATCTCCCTGATCTCCTCGTACTTCCCGATTCTGAAACTCACAGTGAGCGACCCGTCCGGTTTCTCCTTCTCGATCTCTTGCGTCGGGAAGATCTTCCTCCGTTTAAAGTAGTCGGCCGCCTTCATGTTCACCTCGACCACCACTTCCAGGTTCCTCTCGGCCGTGAACCAGATGTTTGCGCTTTCCCGCAGGAGCTCGTCGAGGTTCTGAGGCACCCGGGCGTAGCAGTTCGGCAGGACCTTGAGGTCCCTTACCTTGTCCACAGCGTAGCGCTTGATGATCCCCGTCCCGTGTTCCTTGCCGATGAGGTACCAGAAACCGTCGAAGTGGACGACCTTGTAGGGGTCGATCATCGCCGGGTGGGATTTGACCGAGACGTAGTTGAAGCTCACGCACTTCCTTCCGCGGATTGCTTTGAGGAGCCGGTTCATCAGCCTCGTGTCCAGGGGGACCGACTCGTCCATGTGGATGAAGACGGGCTCGGATGTCACCGCCTGGTAGAGCTTGTTAAAAAGGGCATCGGCCGCATTCTGGAAGGGCTCACCCAGCTGGGAAACGGCGCACTTGAGGGCGATGATGTACGCAAGTTCGTTTTCGTCGAACACCTCGAGGTTTTTCAGTATCCCCTTGTCCAGCTTGTAGACGCCGGGGCCGGTCTCGGAGAGGGGGTAGCCGCACTGTTTCAGTATGGCCAGGTCCCGCTGGATGGTGCGTTTCGTCGTCTGGAAGGCGGTGCTCAGGGTGGCTGTCGACACCCTCTCCTTTTCCAGGAAAAGCTTGAGGATCTGGCCCATACGGCCCAGTCGGCTCTGCGTGTTTTTCTGTTTCATAACATCACCATAATATCAACTATATCAATTAGTTGTATCTGCAATGAGTGCCCTGTCCCGTGCGGCTCCGCGGCCCGAATTGCTGCGACAAAAGGCTGTCGCCCCACGATTGAATTATCGGCAGATCGAGCGATAATTTTCAATGAAAAGATACAATGGAGGGGTTTCTTCGCTTTTCGAACAGGGGGGTCAAAGAGGATTCTAATCAAGGAGTTTTTCAGTATGGACAGCGTTATCAGCGAACATCTGGGGGGTATCAAAATCGGGGAGAAGAAGGCATTCAAAAACGTCGCCGTCTTCCCCCTCTTCAGCGACACGGAAAAGGGCCCGGCGTACCTGACCATGAAGGAGGCCATGGAAGGCGGCTTTCTTCATGTGACCGAGGTGAGCGTTGGCGGGGCCGTGCCCGAGCTCAAGGTCGTCAACAGGGCCGACATTCCGGTTCTCCTCCTCGACGGGGAGGAGCTTGCCGGCGCCAAGCAGAACCGCGTGCTCAACACGACGATCCTTCTCAAGAAGAATTCGGAGACGGTCATCCCGGTGAGCTGCACCGAGCAGGGAAGATGGGCCTACGCGTCGCCGGAGTTCAGGGAGTCGGGCCACATCATGTCCACCCGTCTCAGGAGCGAGAAGGCCCAGCACGTCCACCGGTCTCTCGACACGAGTCGGCTGTACCAATCGGACCAGGGAGCCATCTGGAACAGCCTCCGCCAGGAGGCGCTCAAGTGCCGCGTCGAGTCCCCCACCGGGGCTATGAAGGACGTCCACGAGGCCAAGCAGGCGGACCTGGACGCCTATCTCGAGCAGTTCCCCTGCATGGCGGGCCAGAAGGGGCTTCTCGTCATTATCGAGGGGGAGGTTGCCGGCTTCGACATCGTCTCCCTCGACAAGGCATACGAGGTTCTCCACGCGAAGCTCGTGAAGAGCTACGTCATGGACGCCATCACCGCCCGCCCACGGAAGGGCAAGGAGGCGGACGCGAACGACGCCAGTCGATTCCTGATGGACGTCCTCGAATGCACAGAGAAGAAGTACGAGTCCATCGGCCACGGCCTGGATTACCGCTTCGAGGGCCGAAACGTCGTCGGCTCGGCCCTCGTCCACGACGGGACGGTCATCCACGCAGCCTTCTTCCGGGCAAGCGAGGCTGAGAAGGCGGGTAACATGTCCGGCTTCTCCCGGAGGAGAAATTACAGGACATGAACGTCATAGACCGCTATGAGGATATGAAGAGGAAGGTCGTCCTCCGCAGGGACGCCTTCCTCAGGTTCACGGAGTTCCTGGAAAAGGAAACAGCCTGGCTCACGAGCCCGGCAAGCACCCGCTATCACATGAACGTCGAGGGGGGTCTCCTCGCCCACTCCGTGGGGGTGGCGGAAAACGCCCTGCGGCTGAAGGGACTCCTGGCGCCGGACATCAGCGACGAGTCCGTGGTCATCGTGGGCCTCTTTCACGACACGGGCAAGGTCGGCCTGCCGGGGAAGCCCTGTTACCTGCCAAACGACAACACCTGGGAGGTCGAAAAGAGGGACATCCGCTACAGGGTGAACCCGGAGATCGTCAAGATGAACCTGGCCGTGAGAAGCCTCTATCTCGTGTGCCGGTTCATCCCGCTCTCCGAGGAGGAGGCTCAGGCGATCGTCGCCCACGACGGCATCTACCCCGTCCGGGGCGGCGTGAACAACCTTGACTATCACCACAACGAGTGCCGCCTGCTCATGATCCTGCAGTTCGCGGACAAGTGGGCGGCGGCCGTACAGGAAGAAATTAAAGGGGGTAACCAATATGGTTGAGAATGACATACCGACAATCACGCTCAATAACGGGGACGAGGTTCCCATCGTGGAATACGGCAGGATCTTCGACTACCTGAAGGCGACCTGCACCGGCAAAAAGGAGCTTTCGGAGAACCTCTTCGGCCTCTCCGACTTATCGGGCGAGAACGGGCTTTTAAGCATCTGCGCCCGGTACGCCAGGGGGGCGCTCGACTGCGCGGAGGAGCCGGAAATGAAAGCGCAGTGCTACCTCAGGCTGGGCCAGCTCAAGGAAAGCGAGGGAGATTACAGAGACGCCATGTTATTGTACGCGGAAGCCTTTTCCCTGGAGCCCGGCACGGACAACACGTGGTATTTCCTCCACAACAACTTCGGCTACTGCCTCAACCGGTTCAGGATGTACAGCGAGGCGGAGTATTATTGCCGCACCGCCATAGGGATAAACCCGGGGAAATTCAACGCCTACAAAAACCTCGGCCTGGCTCTCGAGGGCCAGGGGAAGTACGTCGAGGCGGCCTGGATGCTCATCCACGCCGCGCAGCTCTGCCCCGAAGACCCCAGGGCACTGTACTTCCTCAGGGACCTGCTCGAGACGCACAGGGAGGAAATCAGGAAGGACCCCGCCATACTCGTGCGCATGGACGCGCTTGAGAAGTTCGCACGGTCCGACAGGCCCGGATCGGTCCATTGAGGAGGTGTCAAGATGAAAGAGAGAGAAATGGTGTGCATAAGATGCCACACCGGCGGCGAACTGGTGAGTCTCGGCGTCCACGAAAACGGAACGGAGGTCGGTCTGGTGTACTCCTGCAAGGACTGTTTCGACACCCTGCGGCGGAGCACCCTCGATCTCTTCGTGAGACCGGTCAACGAAAACATCGTGATACGGAAACAAAACGTCTGACACAAACCGTTTGATTTGAGGGGGGGCCCGGCATTATGCTGTTACAAAGGGACGGAACATGACCACTCTGGAACGAATGACGCAACTGGGCCGTTACCGCGGCTGTCTCCTGGGCCTCGCTGTCGGGGATGCACTGGGTGCCCCTGCAGAGTTTCTGACAATCGAGCAGATCAGAAAGAAATACGGCCCCACCGGCATCACAGACTTCCAGGCGGTGGGCGGTCTCAAACCGGGCTCCTACACGGATGACACGCAGATGTCGCTCGCGACGGCGGCCGGCATCATCAGGGCCCGTCAAGGGGATAAAGACCCCGTAGAGGCCGTCTATGAAGCATACCTCGAGTGGTTCACAGGCCAGATGAACCCCTCCAACAGAAGAGGCCCGGGTCACACCTGCCTGTCAGCGCTGGGGAGCGGCAAAAGGGGGAGCCTCGAAAAGGCGATCAACAACAGCAAGGGGTGCGGCGGTGTCATGAGGACGGCGCCGGCCGGCCTCGCCTTTATGCCCGGCGAAGCTTTCCGGATGGGGGCAGAATTCGCGGCGCTCACACACGGTCACCCTTCGGGCTACCTGCCGGCAGGGTTCCTGCCCGAAATGATCGCGCACATCATATCCGGAAAGTCCCTGGTCCAGGCTGTCGGTCTGGCCGAATTGGAACTGGTCAAATACGACGGGCACGAGGAGACGATCGGGAAGATAAGGCTGGCGAAGAAGCTCGCAGGCGGGAACAAGGGCACCGACGACGCCATCTGCGAAATCGGCGAGGGGTGGGTCGGTGAAGAGGCCCTCGGGATTGCACTTTACTGTGCACTGCGGTTTCACAACGACTGGAAAGCGGCCGTTCTCGCCTCCGTCAACCACTCCGGGGACAGCGATTCCACGGGCTCCATCACCGGGGCCATCCTGGGCACCCACCTGGGCATCGCGGCAATCCCCGCTCGCTGGGTCACGGATGTGGAGGACTTTAAAAAGATCGATCAGATCGCCCATGAACTCTTCACCGTCACGAAAGATTGAAAACAGGGGAGTCTTAAAAAGCTGAAATGAGGACAGTCGCTGCTGTCTTAGTTTTCATCGCCTTCCTTGCGGCGTCCCTGCCGTCATGGGCCGGTGAGAAACGTGTTTACGACCGAAACTGGAACCTCAAATACCGCGTTGACGAAAGCGGCCGCATCTACGACAAAAACTGGAACCTGAAAGGCCGGGTTCAGGACGGTAAGGTCTACGACAAAGACTGGAATCTTAAATACCGGATCGAGAACGACCGGATCTATGACAGGGACTGGAACCGGAAAGGCCGGAAGGGCGGTGACCGGGTCTACGATAAGGACTGGAACCTTAAATACCGCATCAAGGAGGGTCGATGATATTCCGCGCGATCGAATTCGCCGCCAGGGCGCACCGCAACCACTACAGGAAAGGCACGAGGGTACCCTACATCGTCCACCCGCTGAACGTGGCGAAGATCCTCATCGAATACGGATGCGCCGAGGAGGTGGTCGTGGCCGGCATCCTGCATGACACCACGGAGGACACACCCGTCACGATCGGGGAGATCAGGGGGGAGTTTGGGGATAAAGTCGCGGCGCTTGTGGAAGCGGCCTCCGAGAGGGACAAGTCCGATACGTGGGAGCATCGCAAAAGCCACACCGTTGAGTATCTGAAGACGGCGCCCATGGACGTCCTCATCCTATCCTGTGCAGACAAGCTGGACAACGTGAAGAGCATCATCGAGGACGTCGAGAAAGACGGGGAATCTGTATGGGATAGATTCAATCGCCCGAAGGACGACCAGGAGTGGTACTACCGCTCCCTCGTCGGGGTCTTCAATTCGAGGGCGGGCGAAAACGAAACCGCTGCAAAACTCTTTCAGAGGTTCGCCCTGGAAGTGAAAATACTCTTCGGGTGATGACCGCTTCCCGGCAGACGGCTGGTGGTGCGGAGGAAAGATGAATAGACTCTCACGTGAAAATACGAAAATTCTTATCCAGGCGGATCACGGGGTGGGCGCAGCGATCGACGGGTTTCTGATCATGAAGAAGGTCGAATCTTTATCCTTAACCGATCCGATCTTTCGCTTTCGCAAACAAAGACAGAAGCTTAGGATCGGACTCCGTCATCATCAGAAACCGCTTCTAGCCGATGCTCACGGCACTGTAGTCGACCCCCAGCATCCTCCCTATCTCCGGTTGCTTCATCCCGCCGCACCGCGGCGGTAGAGTTGACCCGAGCGCTGGTACCGCCGATCTGATAGATCGCGACATAGCGCCCCAGCAGATCGAGAAAGACCAGGCGGGCGACATCGAAGGAAAAATATTCTTGCGGGCATTGCCGCGGCGAGGAGAAAAAGGGGACAGTCCCCTTTTTCTCCCCCGTTCTTCAGGCTGCATAGATGATCTTTCTGGTGGATAGAATGGACTCACGCCGGTAGGGATTACGAAGGGCTTCTTTCTCGACCAGATCGACCGGGCGCCCGAACACACCGGCCAATTCATCCGCCATGTTCACGAGATCGAACAGACTCCATCGGGCATCTTCGAAAAAGCTCACAAGGACGTCGACGTCGCTATCAGGCCGGAAATCGCTCCGCAGCGCAGAGCCAAACAGGGAAAGCTCTCGGACTTTCCAATGCCTGCAAAAAGAACTGATTTTGTCGGCAGGAATCTCCATAGATATATGCTCGTGTTCTTCTCCTATTCATCTATTATAAAATAGCTTTTGATGTCAATGGGTTCTTTAGTTTTCATGCAGCTACCGGCAGAAGCGATTGTCCATCGGCCTGCAGGTGAGTTTCTCCTCCCCGCTGACATCCGAAGAGCGGGAAGATCGAGAAAGGCCAGACGGTCTGCATCGGTGGAAAAGATACACTTGCGGGCATTGCCGCGGTGGGTAACATGGTAATAGGCGTTTTCGAACTGAGCCTGATTTTGTTTTGTCAAGGATAAAGATTCGACCCCTTCGCACCACGCAAGCTTTCCATAAATGCTTCCGGTTTGAAACGCACAGGTTTATTCTGTAATGTCTTAAGGTGACTGACAAGAACGGAAGGCCTTAAGCGTTTTTCCTTTGTCTTATCAATTTGAATTCCAAGCTCATTGGGAATGATTCGGATGAGGAAAGGATAACAATATAACCTTTCATCCTGTTCAAATATCCTTATATCTAACGTTTTAGATATCTCCAATATTTCTTCGAGATAGGCCCTGGAGCCTATATAGTTTTCCGCATCGAAGTTCCAACCATCCTTTGTGTTTGAAAATTGTTGCTTCAGCGCGGCGATCGACTGCTCCGACGAATCGATCGCCTTTTTCAATTCTCGGAGGCTGCCCGCTTTGATAGAACCTCTTAGTTTCTTCAATGAGCTAACGACTGCATTGGCAGCTTTCAATGATGCATCAGCATCGGCTTCTGTTTTTGCAAGTGCTTTTTCGAGGCCATTCGGATTTATGTATTCCATTTTCCCTCCTTTTTCTCCGTAATAATTGTGAATACGCATAACATGGCAGAATCCTTTCTATTTGACTCCTCATAAATTCAATCATGATTCTCCTTAATCATCTCCATCAAATTGACTGGCTGGGGCAAAATCGTTTGGCCCTGCTGGGATTTACCAGTTTCGAAAATTGTCTGCCAAAATTGATAATTCTGCTTACCACCAAATATAGTCTTGGAAAGGTCTTTGTTCATCCAAATTGGCAGTTTAGCGAAATTTCTTATAAAAATGCGTATAATGTCCCAAAGAGGTGTTGGAAAACGGTATTGAAAAAGCTTATCCTCTTGTAGCGGTTTCCCTTGCATGAGGAAGAAATTCTTGGTGATTTGATGGATGAAGCGTAGCCAGTTGTACATGATTTCTTCCTTACTCATTCTGAATGCGCGCAAATGTACCTCTGGAATATTTTCCCCCTTCTGGATTTTGTTTTCGATTCTGTCCGTCCCCAAATCAGGATCAAAACGTCCGATATAAATTTCCTCGGCAATGGTATTCATCAGTTTTAAGATCTGTTCCTTTTCCAGATCTCTGGGATTTTCTCCTTCTTCAAGTTGATAGGAAAGGGGGGTATCCAAAACATCTTGATAGATGAAAAAGGAATAGAAAGTCTTCTCAATGGAACTGTAAGAAAGCGGTTTCTCCTTGCCTCTTCCTCCGAAATCTATGAACGATTTCAGCTTGTTGTCCGGATGGTGCGTGATAGAATCCCTTACATCATCCAGTATATAGCGTTTCATCTCCCGAGATTCACCTTTGAAATATTTGACCAAGTCTCTTTCCGAAAAATCAAGGAAGTCTGAAGGAAGGTTGTGATCTGTTTGGTATCTTTCCAGCCTATCATCGAATAGGGCGCTCCCAAGATGACGTTGAATGGATTTATCGAAGGCAACCTGTCTCAGTGTTGTGCCAGCGTTTGTATTTGTTGTCAGCAAGACATCAATATCGGGATTGATGAAGATGCGAACCGGCAAGCTTTTTACCCCGAGCAGCACTTGGGCAGCCGCCTTGTGTTGCCCGTCAAAGACTTTTACGAATGATCTGTTCCCATCCCCCTCAAGTTGTATCCACGCCAGAGATATGTGCAGCTGAGGTCTTTTACGAAAGAATTCCTCAACGAGTCGAGAAATGCTGGCCCCTATGGCCCTGGGATTAATGCGGTCATCATGGAAAAGATAGTCGATAGGCAATTTTATAAAGAAATATTGAATGCCACTCAGATCATCGTGAAATATTGGAGAATTCCGAATGGTGTTGTCGCCCATTTCCGGAAAGGAATAATATGCCGTGCTATTTTCAATTCGGATAGGCAGTTCGTATTTTGCGCCACCATACTGCGAAAAAATATCTGAAAGATTTGGACCCCGATTCTCCTGGGCGCACGTATCTCTTATTTCAGAAAAACGAGCAAGTATCCTGGCAACTCTCAAATTAGCCGCTTGTTTTGACCGGTTACAGCTTGCATGAGTCAGAGCAAAATTTGATGGATCATCCTTTCCCCCTACTTTGATTGGTTCCACGTGGTCTATGTCAATGCTGTCACCATGTAATCGCAAATCGATGGGCTTCTCACAGATAAAGCAATTGTGTCCCTGGGATTCCCAAAGACTGTTCTCCAGGCTTCTTCTTTCATCAGCGGATAGTCTTGACAGATAAAGAGATGGCATGTTTCCCTCCGGATTTTTCAATAGGTTTTTGAACCCAATTCGCCCGTAAATTCATTCTCCTGCAATTCTTACATCCTTCTGAACGCCGGCCATTTGAGATGTTCACTCGGAATGTCCATCATTGTTCCTATTCCAATCCACCAAATCAAAAACAAACGTACCACTTCTCAAGTGCCCGAACCATTGCGGGTAATCGGCGGGGCGTAAAAGGTAGAAAATGTACTGTTGTTGAATGGCAGCCCGGAACAGATCGGGGAAATCCGCCGGGTTCGCCTCCCGGAGACGCTGGTTCAGAGCCGTGAAATGATCCCGGGCATACTGTTCCTTGGCCCGGGTTTCATCGCGCTGGTCATCATCGCTCTTGATTTCAACCACCAGAATCAGTTCCTCAAGCCCCTGATCTTCCAGATGCCGCAGCCGTTCCACCGCCGGCGCGTCTTGGGGAATCCGCAGCAGGCAGTCACGAATTTTTATCCGAATAAAGAAATCCGGATTGAAAGACCTCCGGACGCGGTCCCTGCCGCCCTTCCAGTATTCGTAATCGATGCTGTAGAAATCCCGGTCCGGCGATTTGATCCACGCGTTGACACACTTCGAGTCCTCGATCAGGCGGAAGACAAATTGCTGCTCGGGCTGGTGATTGAGGATGACAAGGTCCTGCGGTGTGCGAAAAAGAGAGGGATTGGCCGCGTAAAGATGCTTGAAGGCCACTATTTGCCGAATATATTCCGCGCTGAAGCCACCGGCAGTGAGCCAGGCTTCCTCCAGCGGCAGTTGCTTTTTGCTCCCTGTCAGCTCCTTGAGGATAAACAGATTCTGTTCATTCAGCTCATTTTCATAATCCTCGGACAGAAAGAAGGATGTGTCGTGATCGAGGCTGCCCGCCCGCACGCTTGATTGCTGCATATCCGTCGTGCTGATGCCTTCGATTTCGCCTTCGATGCGTTCCCGGATGACCTTTTTCTTCCCCTTGGGCAGGAATTGATTGAAAAAGAGGTCGATCTGCTGACGGTTCTCAAGAGATAGACGATCCCCTTCTATCCCCGCCCTGGCCATGGCCGAGGTTATGATCCTTTCAATCTCAGCACGACCCGGAACTTGGTCCAACACAATGTCGTCGCCGAAATCGAAGCGGCTGCTCTCGAAGACGGTATTCTTGAACCGGCGCTCCACTTCGAGCACGATCTGGTCCACCGTGAAAAATTCCTTGGACAGCTTGAAACGCTTTGTCCCCTTCAGGTAGGTCACCCGCACGTTCAGCCGCTCGCCGGATGGCGTGAGAATCAACTCCCGGCGAATCCCATTCCTCTGCGTTTCTTCGGGGCTCCTTTCTACTACCCGCATGGCCGGGAGATACTTCAGGTTGAAGAGGGAAAAATGATGGCCACAGCGCTTTTGGTTTGGATCGGTCAGCACATGAGAAGAGAGGCGCATCTCGCACTCCGTCACCTCATCGAGAAGTTCCGTGATGTGCTTGGCAAACCGGTCATGGTTGGTGACAGTTACGACAGGATAGTTCTGTTGCAGCTCGCCAAGGTTCACCTTGCGGGGCAGTCGCAAGCCGCGTCCGAGCACCTGGGAGATCAGGAGTTTTGAATTGAAGACCCGTTCCTCGGCCGGGACGATTTGAAAGACACTATCCACATCCCAGCCTTCGGACAGCTTATTCACGGCAAAAATGAACTCCACCTTGCCACCCACTTTTTCCGGATCGACCTGTTCCACCTGCTCCAGCTTTTGCTTGTACTCCGCCTCCCCCAGCTTGCTGATCACGCAAATCACCTTCTCCCGCGCTACCTGCTCCAGCGCGGATCGGGGCAGATCGCCGCAGGCCGGGTCTTTCTTTTTCAGGACATCGGCCAGGACTTTGACAAATTCATCGGTATTGCGTTGTGCGGCAGCCTGGGTCGGATTGATGAAGATAGTGATCGGCTTCACCTTGGATTTGCCGTCCTTGCCTGAATAACTGTACTTCTTCTTGTTGTCGGCATGGGTGTCGATGATCTGTTCGAACCGCTGCGTCCGGGTCAGTTCGCTGTCGCCCTCATCCGTTTCCGTCTTGATGATGGGATTGATCCGCTTGATGATCTTTTCGTCGATGGCGTCCTTGATCGAGTAGTTGCAGATCACATCGGGGAAATACTCGTTGGCGTTGTATGGCGTGCCGGTAAATCCAATGTGGCGTTTGATCAGCGGCTCTTCCCGTATGTACTTCATCCACAGGCGCTCCTCCAGCACATCGCCCTGGCCTTCGCGCCCGGCCGTGAAGTCATACCCCACAGCCTCTCCGGAGAAGGTCAGATGGGAATAAGCGTGATGAACCTCGTCACTCAGCACCAGTACCTCACCGCTGTGACTGAAAAGCGTATCGCCGATGGAATTGCGATCCTTCGTATAAATGGCGTTGATGTTCTCGATGACGATGGAATCATCCTCGATGACGTCATTGCATTTCAGCAATTTGATCACCTTGTGGCGGTACTGTTCAGGCAGGCACGGCTTCAGTTCGGCGCTTTTCTCTCCATAGAGATATTCATTGAATTTTTCCCTGAGCCCCGATTCGATCACCGTAGATGAGGGACCGACAACCATGACCCGGCGAACCTTGCCGAGAAGGATCGAAAGATAGGCAACAGCAAACATCACGTAGGATTTGCCGGTTCCCGTGGCCAGGTGGCAGACGCCGGAGAGGCGGTCGGGCAGCGGCAGCAGGCGCAGGAAATGCTCTTCGCTGTGGAAACGCTGCTGAATGGCGGATTTTTTCTGGTAGTTTTCGCGTGCCAGGTCGGTAATGCTTTTGTACATTCCGCCCCAGAGGTAGATGAGTATACGCTTTATAGCGTCATACTGGTATTCCCTGTCGCCGGTGAGCGCCCGAACGTACTCCTCGACCTCCGAGAAAGCGAAGCGCGTCACGTCGCACTTGCGCATGTTGATGTCGAGGGTGTGTTCGGAGAGGGAAAGCTTGTTGGGCATCGGTTTTATCCTGTCCTATTGTATTTTCATTACGCTGCTTTCGTTGCCGTGCTTGTCGATGGCGATGACGGCCGATTTGCTCGTGAGCCCAGTCACAGCCGCCTCGTTGGCCTTGATATCTTTCTGATAGATGACCGTATCCACAGTAAAGCCCTTATCCTCATCGTAGTCCGAATCGACGAGCAGCATGGCCATGCCTTCCATCCCTTCGTAACGCTTTTCGTTGCGGTCGAGGATGCTTGTCGTAAACCGATTGACCTTCAAGCCTTTGGCTGTCTTTTTGATCTCCGCCTCCACCGTCTCGTTGAAATAGAATCCGATGGAGGAAATCAGTTTGTTGATATTGTCAGGCGAACTGGGCTGTTCCTCGATGGAGAAGTTGCGGGCAACCTCCTCCAGAATTTTATAAGGAAAGGTCAGGGGCTTGAATGTGACACGATCGCCGCTGGCATTCTTCATCTTCGTCTCACCCACGCGGACGCACGTTTCCGGGGCGATGATATAGTAGTCGCCCTTGAGCTTGCCGCCGCTCTGGGCAAGGATGCCCCGCAGGTATTCCTCATCCACGCGCACGTTGCGGAGAAATTCGTCGTCCCAGACAGGATAGACTTCCACCGGGTTCCCCTCTTTAAGGGCGCAGACGTTGTTGATGCGATATTTTTCGGCCAGTTTGTCGTCACGCTCGGTCAGGCCGAAGATGCCCATGACAAAGCTGATGTAGGCGTCGCGGTTTTCCCGGAGGTTCATGATCTTCTGGAAGTCGAAGGCGCCCACGGAAACTACGCAGAATGGCTTGGGGGCCTCGCCGTATTTCTCTTTTTTCTTCTTTCCCTTATTGCCCAGCTTCTGTGATTCCGCGATCTGGCACATGCGCTTTTGCATGGTGTAGATGGCATGCTTGCCAAAGTCGCAGACAATCCAGCGGCGGCCAAGCTTTTCCGCGACGGCGGCAGTGGTTCCGGAACCGGCAAAAACGTCCATGACCAGGTCGTCGGGATTGCTGCTGGCAAGGATGATGCGTTCAAGGAGGGCTTCGGGTTTTTGGGTGGGGTAATCCTCTCTTTCATCTGAGGTATTCCCTATCCTTGACACATCGGTCCAGATATTCGTCAAGGGCGATCCCTTGGTTTCGTCGAGATATACTTTTAGACCGTCAAGGCGCGGAGAACCATCTTTCTTTGTCAGAATTCTTCCTTCGGCCCATAAGCGTTCAAGGTCTTCGATTGAATATCCCCAAGATCTGTTTTTGGGAGGTTTCACACCGCGCCATTCAAATTGACGCGACCGATTGACCGTGGAAAAAGTCAGGTCACGGCCTGTGTATAGCCTGCCTGTCGCGTCAGGTTTATATCGACTTAACTGAGCATCTCCATAATCGCCATATTGTCGATTAAAGATGATATTTGTCCCTTTAGAATAGAAAAGAATGCTGTCCGTTGTCCTGATGTATGTCTTTGTTGGCATATTATGAGCGTTTGTTCTCTGCCATACGATAGTATTCTGAAAATTCTCTCGTCCAAAAACTTCATCCAAGACGACCTTCATATGATGCGTCATTCTCTCATCGAGGTGGACATATATAACAGCGCCTTCGTCCATAAGCTCCCGGGTGAAAATCAAACGTTCCCTCAACTGCTCGATAAATTCAGCCCTATCTACACGATCCGCATAGCTATCCTCTCCACCCCTAGCTGCGAAATCCCCTTTCGTCGCAAACGGCGGATCGATATAGATCAGCTTGACCTTGCCTTTGACCTTATCCTTGATGACCGGGTCCTGGTTCAAATAGCAGGTCTTGAGAAATTGGAGGTTGTCGCCCTGAACAATGAGGTTACGCCAGTCGCTGTCGGGCTGCTCCTTACTTTCCTTGAAAAGATCCAGTTGGTTTTTACCCTTGCTGATCTTGCCGCCCTCGAAGTAACGCTCCAGTTGCAGGGGAGATCCGCCGCCAAAGGCCGAGGCTTCGTTCAGGATGGCCGCCTCGGACCGCTTCCCCGCATATTCGATGGTGGGAATCTTCGCATCCTTCAAGGTCTTGAAATCGAAGGTTGCATAAAGGCTCGGGAAAAGCTTCTTGGCCATTTCCGGGGGCGGCTCCAGGCCCTCGTTAAGGCACCGCTGCAAGGTGAGCAGGTCTTCTTCGTTTAGTTTGATTTCTGTCATCTATGGATTCCTCTTTCCTGGAATGCGCTCCTCTGTACTCCTCTCCTTAAAGTTCCAAAACTACACCTTAAATCAGTTAGCGCCTCATTGTTTTCTTGCCGTAAGCGGCCTGTTTTTCTTCAACCGTAAAGCCGATCTTTTTCCTAGGTTTTTCATCTATTTCCAGCAATTGCCTGATCGCTTCGAATACGATTTTAAAATTCTCGTTGTATTCTTTCTCCATGGCCTCGATTTTTTTCTTGAGTTCCTCATGCGTTGAAAGCATTTGCCTTAGTTTCGTGAATGCCCTCATAATTTGAATGTTGACCTGGACTGCCCTTTTGCTGTTGAGAACACTCGATAGCATTGCAACCCCTTGCTCAGTGAATGCCATTGGAAAGTATCTTGTGCCACCCCAACTTGAGGTCACAAATTGTGACCTCCAATTTCCGAACTCTTCGCGGGTAAGTTCAAACATGATGAACTCGTAAAAAGTCTTCTATGCCGTCACCCCGGCGAAAGCCGGGGTCCAGAACTTATTGAAAATACTAGATTCCGGCTTCCGCCGGAATGACTAATTTTATGGGATTTCGACTTTTTACGAGACCATCAAACATGAAATCATCAGGAAATCTATCGATATTTCTTCTAACCGCCTGTTTTAACACCTTTGTTTCGACTCGGTAAAGCTCGGCTAAATCTCTATCCATCATCACCTTGATACCGCGAATGAGATAAATTTTACTGGTAATCCGTTCTATAGGAATTATTGTATCCATGCTATGATTCCTTATCGCCTCATTTAGGCTTTTTGATATGGCAGTATGGTGTTATTCAAAAATCTTCTCCAAAAGATCATTTAATACGTCTGCCTGAGACCTTCCCTGTTTATCCGGGATAAGCGAATACTTGTTTATCCGCAAAAAGGAGTAACCATAACTTTCCAGCTCCAACTGCCGCTCGATATCGTATTCAAGATATTCCTGGTCGAAATTGTGGCGCGTCACGATCTCTGGGTTCCGGGTGTGGAACTCCACGCCGTCGTATTCCAGGACCAGCGACTTCTCCTTGCCGCCCTGCGATTTGGTCAGGAGGAAATCGACCCGGTAGTTCGGGATGTAGCGGTGGTATTCCTCCCGGATATACTTGCCGATTTCAAACTGGGCGATGAGGCGCAGGGAATCCCGGTGGGTCTGAAAAAATTTCGTCTGCAGAAGAAGACGGTAGAGTTCCTTTTCGGCAGGTGAACCGAAGACGCTTTCATCGGCCACGTATTGATCGTGAGCCGTGTTCAGCATCTTCTCATAATGCAGGAGCGCATTGCCCAGGCGGGTGTCGCTGTAATCAGTAAGCGGCATGCTGTGGACAAACACCATCGTGTCCTTGGCGCGGCTGAAACCCACGTTGAGCCGCTGCATCTTGAGCCTGCGGATATTGTCGGCTGTTCCTCCGATGACGGGGTAGATGTCCCGGAGGCTGCCGTTGTCGAGCTTTTTATCCTCGACGAATGAGTAGTAGATCATGTCCCGTTCTTCACCCTGCACGTCGCCCACAAACCAGACGGTGAAGCGGTGGTTGCGCACGAGGTCGGGATGGATTCTCATTTCCCTCCGGAAGACCTCTTCCATGCGGTCTTTCTGATCCTGAAAGGAGCAGATCACGCCGATGGTCCCTTTGTAGCCCTGAGCGATGACATTCTCTATGTCGTTTTTGATGGCCTCTATTTCGTCCAGGTTGACCCTTCGACCCGAGTTGCCTTTGGTTTCAACCTTGAGGAAGCGCAGGACCTCCCGGATGGGCTTGGTCCGGATCCGGTTGGGCACGAGTTCGATCTGGCTTTCTTTATAGAAGTATTCGTTGGAATAGCTGATGATCTCGGGAAAGCTGCGGAAATGGACGTTGAGGGACTCGGAATAGTTCGTGAGCGCCCTGGCAAAGGCAAGCGTCGAGGTCCGGATGCTGAAGGTCTTGAGCCATTCCCGGGTACCGGGCGTGATGGGAATGAAGCGGGAGGCCTCCTGCTCGTCCTCTGTCAGTTCCCGGGACGCTTCCTGCGCAAGCCGTTCTTTTTCTTCATCGGATATGGCCTGATTCCGGTCGATGGCGTAGTCGCGGAGGATGTTTTTGAAATAATGCGCCGCATAACGCTCCGACACATTGACGGCGCTCACTGCGCCATATTGCAGCTCGTCGCCGAAAACGACGGTCTGCCTGGCCCGCAGCATGAGCGAGATGGACTCGGCAATCGAAACCTGCGAGGCTTCATCGATGATCAACAGATCGATGATATCCGCCTCCATGGGAAAATACTGGGCAATGAGACCGGGCTCCGAGATGATGCAGGAAAGATGCGAGGTCAAAACCTGGGCCTGCTCCTGTGAGATGCGGCGCCCGGCGGTTATGGCGGTCAGGATTTGCTGGACATGACCTGCGTGCTTCACAAGACCGCTGAATCGGAGGTCGGCTGTATTTTCGATCAGTTTTTGGGTCTTGCCGAAATAATCATCGAGCAGCCGACGGGTGGGCGGGACGGTATGAGGCGCTGAAGAAAGTTCTGCATGAAGCTGGAGATAACTGAAGAAGCGTTCAGAGCGATCTGCCGGCACCAGCAATTGTGAAAGCGTTGCGAGATTGTTTTGGTCAATCTCCAATTTTTTTAAGACAGGAGCGTAATGCTGGAACAAAAGCGAAAGTGCGGAGATATCCTCCTGATCGGTCTTGTCCACGACCGCCTGCGCTTTTTTCAGGATTGCATAGAGAACGGCAAGGTCGTGACTCCCTGAATTGAGGAGATCCGCAAAGAACTCGATGTCTTTGCGTAGCTCATGGTATTCCCTCAGAACTTTGAGCTGGGCAAGGGCTGCCTGGATTTGACCGAGGTCGGCCTTTGTAAAAGGCATGCCGAGAAGATCGCCAATGACATCGGTAGCGGGTTTGAATTTGAGACTTTTCAGGTTTGCTAGGCCTTGGGAAAGAGATTCGGGACTGCAACTTTTGAAGCCGGAAAGAATATAGTCCCTTGTGGGGCCGGGACAGGCTGCAACCGCCGAATCAGCATAGGCGACAGTCTCATGGAGTTTCGCCAGGAAGGCCTGGGAGCCGTCGCGATCGATTTGCTTGAGCGCTTCGGGGTAGCGACGACCGATATTTTGCCGAACCGCCTTGATGTCTTTGCCCTTCAGGAGACGGCCCATGCCCAGCAGTTTGGCTGAAAGCACAGCCAGCCGCGTCACGTCTTCTTTCAAAGCCAGTATGTCTTGATAGGTGAGCGTTCCAAAATCGTGGGGCGGCTTGAGCTGAAGCTTGTCGAGGGAGATGCTGCCAATGGGCACATCCTTTTCAAGGCATGCCGCCAGCTCGCAGACGATGTGATCCAGATCGTCGAGGCCGGCCGGAACGGAAGATATTCGGGCAATTACCGCCGCGGGAATAGATGCGCTCAGCTTGTTTAGTTTGTCGCATTTTTCCAGGACCTCCGGCAGCTCCTTGCGCCTGGCAAATAACGTCGAAAAGGCGTCCAGGGAAACCGACAGAGGATTATCATGAAAACACCCGGCAAGTTTCCGGATGCGGTCGACAGGCATCAGCGTTCCCGCAGGCAGACGGATGGGTTCGACAGAAACACTCCTGAACAGAGCTTCTTCTTCCTGCGCCAGGGCGAAGGCCTTCTGAACCGTGTCTTTATACCGAGTCGTGTTCTCCCAAAAATGTCTATTGTCCTGATCGATCTGATTGAAGAGAGTGGTTCGATCCGCAGCAACTGCGTCACGGTTTATGCCGTAGGCGCGGTTTCTCGCGCCGTTGATGACCTGTGTGGAAAGCGTGTTGTCCATGCTGTTGAGCGTTGCCGGTCCTCCCGGTTTTTCAAGACGAAGGACAGCGGGCTTGGAACGGAGGTGAAGCTTCTTGAATCGCTCCGTGAGCATGTTATCGATGACATCCAGGGCCTGTTTCTTGTGGGACGTAATGACCACGGACTTGTTCATCTGATTGGCAAGATAGACGATCGCCGCAATGGCGTAGGACTTGCCGGTGCCCGGCGGTCCGTCGACCACGATAATTTGGTTCTTCGGGTTCTGAACCGCCGTCAGGATCTTTTTCTGCGTCTCGTTGAGGTTCATCGGAACGGATAAGACCGAGGATGCGAGTCGCTCTGTAGATTTACGGGGGAATGATTCCGAATAGGCCCTCTGCACCTCGTCCGCCGTGCTTTCGACTTTGCCGTCCACATAGCGGCTCACAAGGTCTATGAACTTCTGACCGGCGCCGTCATCAAGCCCGGTAATCAGCTCCGAATAATCGAGGATCCTCCTGTCTTCATCCTTAACCGCTTGCAGTCCCAGGCGATAAGCCACTTGGGGTAGATCTTCCCGGATCAGGGGCCGGAAAGGTGAAGCGAACATGAAACTTTCGGTCACATTGAACTTGGCTTGCAGGAACTTCTCGATCACCGAAAGCTCACTGGCGGCCGCCTCCAGCTTCGCCGCCCTCGGCGTTGTAAGAATGGTGTCAAATTCAAAGCTGTTGATGGCCGGGGTGTTCAGCATGACGGCATCGCGCAGGGATTCGACAACGATGCCCCGGTCCCGGTCCTGGATGTGCACTTCCACGGTAAAAAGCGGATACTTCCGGCTGTCTCCGGCAATCTCGTGAAAAAAGATGTAGAGGGATTGTGAGGTCACCAATTGGAGATACCGGCGGAGCAGGGCATGGAGATCGAAAATGACAAGATTGAACGTCTGACTGTCAACAAATGCCTTTACGGCTTTTACGTAGTCAGCAATGGGCGGAGAAGCGGATGCCATTTTTTGCAGTTCCTCAAAAAGCCGCTGCACCTCGCGCTGCGGATTAAACGACGAGACCGGCACTTTCATGACGGCGTATTCGCTTTGGAGGGCCTTGATCCTCTGATCCTGGAGGCCGGCCAGCGACTCCAGCGCTTTCTTTCGAAAGACCAGGTTGTACTCACGGAGTCCTTCTACAACAGCCCTGGTTTCGACCTCGGAAGGGTCCCTCTCGGGGTCGGCTTCCCGGAGCTGCGTGCGGCACTGTTCAATACATGACGCCAGAAACGCGGTGTCTAAGTCGGTTTCAATACGTGCAAGCAGAACTTTCTTGAACTCGCCGGAATCCAAACTGACGATGTACTCGCCCTTGTGGATTTCAAATCGAAAGGGTGTTCCCAATGAAATGGAGTCCAGGAGTTTCTTTTGAAAGACGGGGAAAACGGAAAAGTCGAGAGTAAAGGAGTCATTCGACCATTCATAGGATAGCTTGCTGCCGAAACGAAACCGCGTCTCATTAAAGGCGGCAAAATAATTGAGAATGCTTTTGGCAAAATTTTTCATGGAGTTCCGTTTCTTCTGCCGTTGTTGAAGAGGGAGTCAAATCTTTATCCTTGACTGATTCGGCCTGGCTCGGCGGGCATCGGTTTTCACCTTGGTGCCTTTAAATCGTGCGCGTGGACCGGTCAGTATGTCGATCTTGATACTGCCTGCCATGCCGCCGTCCGGCCCAGGCCTGACGAACTGGTACTTCTCCGCCCCGGGAACAACGATGTACCCCATTCGGGAGATAGCCTGCGCCAGCGGTTTTACTTTCCCGGCGTCAATCAGCAGCTCGGGCCGCAGGAACAAGTCGAGATCGTTTGTGGAGCGCGGCTCCGGCCACTCCTGAAAAAGGGTGCGCTGTCTCAACCTTCGAACGTGTCCCGTTTTGAGATAGATACCGTAGCCGCCGCCGATGATGATGGCCACATCGGTGCCCCTTACTTCATACAGCAAATCCAGCAGCGCCGTTTGCAAGCCGGGCATCGTGGTCATTGCATCACCTGCACAGACTCCTTCAAAATCAGCTCTCTTACCTGCTCGGCTGTTTCCCTGTCCCGCTTGTCGCCGGCCATCAATTCCAGATAAACCTGAATGGGGGAGGCCCACAGAAAGTTACCGCCCGGCCGCGCATCGAAAAAGAAGGTTTCATTGTCCGTCTCCAGGAGCTCGAGATTCGGAAATCGATCCTCTTCTTTCCCACCAAGCCGCTCCAGCAGCCCCTCGAGGCGCGGGCAATAGACGGACAGCACGTCCCCTCTCTGCATGGCGGCGTACTGCGAAACGGAGGAAAGCCCGGTGGCCACGAGGGGCAACATGAGTTCCCGGGACAGTTTGGCCAGTGTGGCCTGCAGCGCATCCCCTTCCGTCTCGACCTTGAGTCTGACCTTTTCCCGGATGGGCGGAGAGGTGAAATTCCTCTCGAGGGCATCCAGAAGTTTTTCAGGCTGCACAAGTCGAATGGTATCGTTCCTCGAGATGACCAGGTCTTCCTCCAGTGTTTTGAGCGCTTTCGACACCGTGGAGAGACTCATGGGATTCTTGCCCCAGCGGCTGACGAGCAGGTTCAGACGGTTGATTTCAGCACCGATCTCCTGAACGGCGCTGAAACCTGCGCGAAGCAGGAAAACCCGCGCCACGAGGGAGCTGTTCTTCCGGTAGATATTCTTGATCGGGGCGGAAGAGAGAAAACGGTTTTCCCCACCTGTGCGGAATACGGAAAATACGCCGGGCACGACGACAACGCCGTTGCCGCAGAGGTCAACCCCGCTGATCCCTTCCCGCTCCAGTTCCCGCAGTCGGCTTTCGCTGAGGAAAGGTAGAAAGAGCATGCGAAGCCTGCCCCTGGGAAGCGACGCCGTTTTGAGCTGATTCAACCCGGCCTGGAATGCCTTCGGTGTCGACAGGCTTTTACATTCCACCAGAAAACTTGCGCGTTTGTCCCCCCAGGTCGCCTCAACGACGGCATCGGAGCGCGGCAGTCCACCTGTCCGGGGCTCGGCTTCAATCAGCCGTAAGGAAAGAGGGGGCAGCTCGACCGTGCCCCTGCGGAGAAGATCAAGCATCTGACTGGTTGTCGGCGTTTTCCTGTATTCATTCATATTCTTGATTAGGAAAATACACTATTTCAGGAAAATAGCAAGCTTTTTCCTGCCTGAAATTTCTTCAATCTTTTTATTGCCGGATTTTCATCAGGCTCTGAATTATATCGGTGCCCGCCGCAAACGGGACATAGAGCCATTCCCTTGCTCTTGTGATCGCCACGTAAGTCAAGTTCCGCGCCACCTCTGCCTGCCACTCTTCCACCTTCGGCGAATCCAGCCCCAGAAGGAACACGCAGGCGTAGTCCAGGCCCTTGGCGCTCTGGATGGTGGAGATGGTCACGCGATTGGTGGTGATGTCGTAGCTCTTCTTGGCCTTGTAGTCCTCCGAGATCCAGTTGGAGAGGATGCCCTTTGATTCGAGGGCGTGGCCGATGAGCTGCGGCAGGGGCTCCTTTATGTTTTCGTAGGGCTCCTTGACGGTGTAGAGGACGGCGATCTCGGAGAGGGGCATTCCCTCGTCGGCAAGCGCTTTGACCCTGGCGGCAACATAGTCGACGATGGCTTTCGTGTCGGTGAATTGTTTTATCTCGGGCTGCGGGCCGTGGCAGGAGATCTTCGTCTTGCCCCTGATGTCGGGAAGGTACCAGGAGAGATAGCGGTTGTCAGGCCGGGCGACGCGCTCGAGGAAGCGGTAGAACTGCCGCTCCCCTTCGGTCTCGAATTGTTCAACATCGCTGGGGATCATTGTCGCCATGGCGATTCACACCCATCAGAAAAGAAAGCCTGAGTCAGGAGTTGTCATCTCTTCCGCCAGACTAAATTCCCCTCTCCCACAACTGCAAGCCACGTCTTTTCCTTTTCCTATCACAGATCGCTCAGCTTGACTGATAAGTATATGTATTCACAGAAGATTTTTTATTTAAAATACGCTCCTTTACGGTTTGAGATTTAAGCAAAATTCGTTCCTTTTTCTGATTTAAGTCATTAAAACTCTTATTTATTTGACTGGGGCAAGGGTGCGCGAACGGCCGCTTAGTAATGAAACCAGGCAAGTCGATTTGAAGTGAGATCCCCCCTTGTGTAACCGATGTTACAAATACCCACGATCTTTATAAATATCAAAAACTTTTTTAATTTTCTCTCGATTTATTGAAAAACACGGGGTTAGAGAGTGGTTACTTCTCCTTAACTCTATTCGGCCCGCCCGGGCATATGATGACACCGGTCAGTTTCTTTTTCTTTGCCGTTGTCTTCCCCTCGCACCACTGCTTCGCCACATGGGCATAGTGCTCCGAAAGGCCGGGGTAAAAAATCGAGTAGACCTTCGTGTACTCCAGCAAATATTCAGGTGACGCCCATTTCTCACGTTCGTAATTTTCGATCGTGAAACAGAGGCCGAGACCGCGGTATTTAAAGTCTTCCAGCTGCGCCCCATCGATGAGATCCACAAGTTCCCCCAGGGTAAGCGGAAAGACGCTTTCATGGGGTGAAAAATCGACATCGCGCCAATAATAGTCCACGACCCTGTATTGAATTTTATCCCCTACCCTTTTTGCCCGGACACTTAATTGGTCCTGGGCTTCCGAGTTGACTTCTATCCAGGCAATGACCACCTCTCCCGGTTCGTGGTCATCGGGATAGCAGTTTTGATTCACTCGTGTGCAGAAATCGTGTAAAAAGTTTTTTTCAACGTCATCCAGGGTCTCCTTTCGCAGCTTCAGATCCCCGTATACCCCGGTTTCGATTGCCGCCAAGGCCATCGTGGCATCGCAATCATCCCGAGAGTTTCTCAGGGCGTCTACCAACACTTCGTTGAACTCCCAGTAGGTTTCCGGTCGAAAATCGTAATCGATGATCTTGATGCGGTCTGTTCTCATGAGTCTTCCTCCCTGATCTGATTTCCAATGAAAAACCCCGCGGCCAAACAAACGAGACCGCGGGGTCATCGGCTGTTTAGCACCTTGTTGAGGCGGCTGCAAGTTGCCCGTAAATCAACCCGCCAATAAGATTGTCAAAAAACAAAAAGCCCGCGCTAAAAGCACGGGCCCCAAAAACCAGCCGGCCTTTAGCACATTTATATAGCGGAGCAAGTAGCCTGAATTAAATCACCGCTTGGTTATTTTTGTAACATATAGATCGGCCGATTTCAAGAAAACCTTAGGTCGCGGACCAAAGGTCCGCTCCAATTTTGAGTTTTGAAGTTTGAGTTTTGAAGTTTGAGTTTTGAATTGCTCTGGGCCATCCGGTCAAAGGCCCAATGGGACGAGCATATTAAGCAGGATGGGAGGCCTTTTCATCCCGGGTATCAAGTTCTTCGAACTGTTTTATTCGCACCGCTCCTTGAGGAAATTTGGCTACGATTTCCAGTTCCCCGCCCATTGCCTTGATGAAGTTTCTCAGCGTGCTGATATACATGTCCGTGCGCTTTTCCAGCTTCGAAACAGCTGCCTGTTTAACGGAAAGCGTCCTGGCCAGCTGTTCCTGACTGAGATGTCTCGCGTGCCTTAACTCCTGAAGCGGCATTGCTTCAAGCATCTCTTTTGTTTTTTCCGCTGCTGCTTTTCTTGCCGCAGGCTTCATCTTTTTCCTGAGTGTATGATAAGGCTTTGCCATCATTTGCCTCCTTTCTCTTTCTTTAGTGCCTTGAGATGCTCGTCATAGATTTTATCAGCAAGTGGAACATATTTCCTGTACCATCGAGCATCCCCGCCTTTCTTCCCGCCGATCAAGAGTATTGCCGTCCTGCGTGGATCAAATGCATATAAAACCCTGTATGGCTCACCCTTGTGTTGGATTCGCAACTCCCTCATGTTACCATGATTTGAACTCTTGACACCCGAACTATGGGGATATGGAAGAGCATGGCCCAAATTCTCCAACAACCCGACAACAGCGTCGATTTCAATCTGCTCTTCTTCGCCGAGCGTCTCCCACCATTCCCCGAACTCGTCTGTATACTCCACTTCCCATGCCATGGATGGAATATAACCTACATGGAATATTTTGTCAACCATTTAGTCGCAGGCGAATTGCCTCACAATAAATGTTACCGGAGGTGAAGATGCATAATGGTCGTTGACTCATAATTCATGTTACCGGGAGAGAGACTTTCTCCAGGAGCCATGACGATGAGTCCGCGAACCAAACGCG
>Ga0302245_1000761_pt1 | contig 24600 bp, 18 predicted proteins | sample AAG_UR_Thr_MG_FD_193512 | JGI IMG/M metagenome (GOLD analysis project Ga0302245, IMG submission 193512) | Enriched activated sludge microbial communities from anaerobic digester in WTTP, New Holstein, Wisconsin, United States - AAG_UR_Thr | ecosystem: Engineered > Bioreactor > Anaerobic >... | reverse complement strand
GTGGTGCTCAGCCCCAGGTGACTTCCCACGCGGACAATGGCATCTTCGGAGATATATCCAAAGACTGACTGTATCTCCTGCAGCAGGGGTATCAGTTCCTCGCGTCGCCCCTGCCTGTACTTGCCAAGAATATTGTCAATGTCTGCTGCCATCCTGTCAGATACTGAATATATTTCAAATATAAAGAATTTTGTTGTTAAATAATAAACATTGTTATTTTATTAACAATAATTATCTGTCTGCCCCTCACCAATATCAAGCTTCAACGAATGTTTAAAGAGGCACACGGATTATAGCCCGAAAAATATTATTACATTTGAGTTTTTAACCGTATAACATTAGCACAGAGGATGCCGCAAAAGATTGAAATGCATATATGCATGGGTAGTTCCTGCTTCTCACGAGGAAACCGCGATGTAGTCAACTATATCAGGGATTATCTGAAAAGGAACCATCTTGAAGACAGAATAGTATTCAAAGGCGCCAGGTGCATGAATCTTTGCAGCAACGGGCCGAATCTGAAGATAAATGACAGGATAATAGAAGGGGTTACTCTTTCTAAAATCGATGCCATACTTGAAAAGGAGTTCGGGAATATAAGGTAGCATTCCAATCATTCGGGATTTATGAACGACAGAAAGCCAATCTTTTACATCAACGACCAGCTTTGCCGGAATGCCTATTCCTGCGTAAGGGTCTGCCCTGTTAATGCCATTGAGGTAAGGGCTCAGAAGGAACACCCGACTATAGTAAATGAAAGGTGTATCGGCTGCGGCCTGTGTTTTATAGAGTGCTCTCCCCGTGCTGTGGAATTCCGTGATTCGAAGGAAGAGGTTAAGAAGCTTCTGGCATCGGAGCGTAAGACTGCCGCTCTGGTCGCCCCCAGTATAGCTTCGGAATTTGATGATATCACCGATTACAGGAAATTTGCAAGCATGCTGAAAGCCCTTGGTTTCGAATATGTTCATGAAGACTCCTTCGGTGTCGATCTGATCGCATCTCAATATGCAAACCTGTTTGAAAAGGCCGAGGGGAAGTATTATATTACAGCTAACTGCCCGGTAATAGTCAAACTGATAGAGAAGTATCATCCGGGACTTGTTACCAACCTTGCTCCTCTGGTATCACCTATGATTGCCACGGCAATGGTTGTTAAGGAATTGTATGGCGATGATGTTGCGACCGTCTTCATAGGACCCTGCATCGACAACAAGGATGAAGCAATGAACCACCGGGGAGGCAAACTGGTCGATCAGGTTCTCACCTTCATAGAGCTGAGACAGCTTTTTGAAGAATTTGATATTCAGGAAAAGAAAGTCAGGATGGATGATTTTGATCCTCCATACGGTTACTGGGGAGCGCTATATCCTCTCCCGGCCGGCATACTCCAGGCAGCAGGCATCAAGCGCGACATTGCTGTCAGCGGCGTAATAACCGCTGCAGGCAAGGAAGATGTATTCGAAGGAATAAATGATTTCGAGAACTATATTGACACCATCCACCATCATTTCAACCTCTTCTTTTGTCCTGGATGCCTTCTAGGCCCCGGTATGGAGACTCACAACGAAAGATTCAAGAGAAGGGCCCTGGTTCGTCTCTACACAGAGAAAAGGGTTGGAATGCTCGACAAGGAGAAATGGGAAACGGATATGAAGCACTGGTCGAAACTCGACTTTTCAAGGGATTTTTACCCGAACGACCAGCGGATACCCGAACCTCCCGAGGAAGCTATGGCAGAGGTGATGAAGATCATTGGGCGTGAAAACATGAATGACACGCTCGACTGCGGAGCCTGTGGCTACAAGTCGTGCCGGGAGTTTGCATCGACAGTCGCGAAGGGACTCGCGGTTCCGGAAATGTGTCATACCTACAACCTAAGGAACAAGCAGGAATACATTGAAACCCTGCGGCAGACCAACAGGAAGCTTGCCGAGACAAAAAAAGCCCTGAAGGAATCGGAAGAGCTTGCCATGAGGGAAAAGGAAATGGCCCAGAGCACATCGGACATGATGAACAACATGCTTGAAAAGCTTCCCTCAGGCGTTGTGATAGTTGACAACAACCTGAAAATTCTTCATTCTAATCTCAGCTTTGTGAATATCCTTGGCGAAGACGCCAAAGCCATATCTGAAATTATCCCGGGGCTGGTCGGAGCCGATCTCAAGACGCTTCTTCCCTTTAACGTCTACAACATGTTCTCCTATGTCCTCAAGGAAGATGAGCCGGTGGTTAGCAAGGACATTCATTATGAGGACAGCATGCTCAACGTTTCGATATTTCCGATAAAGAAGAACAGGATGTGCGGCGCCATAATAAGGGATCTCTACTCACCCGAGGTCCACGGTGAAGAAGTCATTAACAGACTTAGCGACGTTATTGATAAGAACCTTGAAATGGTTCAGAAGATAGGATTCCTGCTTGGGGAAGGCGCCTCGGAAACCGAGCAGATGCTTAATTCCATCATCGAATCGTACAAGAAAAAGTCGCTTATCAGAAAAGAACCCCGTTAATAGCTAGAGTGTACAAGGATTTTTACATAGAAGTAAACAGCCAGCAGAGAAATCATGATGGTGAAAGAATCTGCGGCGATGTCTTCCTGAACAAATACATTAAGGAGGAAGACAGGGTCATCGCCGTTCTGTCGGATGGAATGGGGCATGGTGTGAAGGCAAATGTGCTAGCCACGCTGACAGCAACCATGGCCCTCAACTTCACCAGGGAGCACAAGGAGGTGGACCGTATTGCCGAAATAATCATGAACACCCTTCCCGTATGCAGTGAGAGAATGATAAGCTATTCTACCTTTACCATAGTGGATATAGAAAGCAGCGGAAGTGTTAACATCCTTGAATATGACAATCCTTCGACAATAGTGCTCAGGGGAACCGAAATGTACGAACCGGAATGGAAGCAGGTAGTGCTTCAAAAGGGAAAGAATGCAGGTAAAATACTGAAGACTTGCACTTTTATGCCTTCAAAGGAAGACAGGATAATATTTTTTTCCGACGGAGTGGCCCAGAGCGGCATGGGCAGCGAAGCCTTCCCCTTTGGCTGGGAAAGGGATGATATTGCATCCTATGCATCTGCCCTTGTCAAAGGCGATACTTCGATATCGGCGCTGAACCTGTCAGGAAAAATAGTCACCATGGCCCATAAGAATGATGCATACAAGGCAAAGGACGACATATCATGTGCCACCATATATTTTCGTGAGCCGAGGAAACTGCTTCTCAGCACCGGTCCTCCTTATGAAAAGGAGAAAGACAAGGACCTTGCAGCCAAGGTCAGGGATTACAGGGGAAAGGTTATAATTTCCGGGGGCACAACTGCCGATATCGTTGCCAGGGAACTCAACAAACAGATCATTGATGAGCTGATCTTTGAGGACCCCGAGCTGCCGCCCGAAAGCTTTATTGAAGGCATCGACCTTGTTACCGAAGGCATCCTTACTCTTCAGAAGGTAAGTGAGATCCTGAAAATATACAATAACAGTGTCAGGCTGGGCAAAGGGCCGGCCGACAAGATAGTGAGGCTCCTGATGGAGAGCGATGAGATCCATTTCGTTATTGGAACAAGGATCAACGTGGCTCATCAGGATCCGACACTGCCTGTCGATCTGGAGATCAGAAGAACTGTGGTGAGGAGGATTGCCAGGCTCCTTGAGGAGAAATGGATAAAGAAGATAAGCTTCGAGTATATCTGATCACAACCGGGGAATAGTCAGTTTTTTTACCACGGAGAACCCAGATAATGCACGGATTGTCTTAAATATTTGAACAGAATGTCGTTACGTTTAAACAACATTCCTGCAGCCGGGCCATCAGCTCCGAAAACTATGATCCACCCAGCATGTGTTTTTGTCCGGATAGTTAGAGTAGCTTTTATGCTAGGACAACATGTACTTCCCCTATTCCCCTCCTCACCACCATACATGACAGGGAGCCAACTTATAGAGCCATCCATATCATCGTCCCAATTACCGTGTAGATTTAAATAATACATTTCGCCTGGAATAAAAGTAAAAGGCTGATTATAGGTTGGGTTATAGATATATCTTACAGGGATTTCCCAGTCTTTGTCAATTTGAGTAGGATTTAACACACCGTCCATATGCGGATTATCATCACCATCCGGGGCACCTACTTTAATAGTAAATAGTCAATTTGATGTGTGATATTGTAATATTATATACAGTTTCTAATTTTTTCCTGTATATCTCTTCCTAGGTATGTGTTGTTTATTTCTTCCAACTTCAAAGCAAAAACAATTGTACCATTGGATTCTATTTTATTGATTAAAGGCTGAATTTCGTCCCAAAATATTTCTCGAGTAATTATCAGGTAGTAATTTTTACCGGGGGAACTCATAAGCTGTTTTGAAGGTATTAGCAGAAAGATTAACCATAAAATACCAATACAATAAGTTTTCATTTAGGCTATTATTTATTGTGAGGTTATTTTGAAATTCATACTTTCTTTGCATTTATACAAGAATTTGACTAGGTTATGAGCGAAAGTCACACTTAATATTCTATCTATTATTAAATTACGCCCAAATATGACCACCACTAATAAAAGCTAATATCTGAAAATAACTATTTGGAAAACAAGCTTTTTTATAAAATTTCTCAATCCTTTATACATCGAACTGATGCTCCACCAATTTTAAGCACAGGAAATTTATCTACTTTGCTCCAGAGATATCCTATTTCTGAAACCCATGCGTTATTAGAATCATTTTCGGTTGAAGTCCACCAATACCCCCAGTATCTAAGATCACCGAATGATCCATCATAATTACGTGAACTACCGGATAGTGCTGTAAAGCCCGATTCATTGGTTGCTTCAATATTGTGAGTTATCCAATGTAGAGTGCCAGTCTCTTTGAGTTTTCCACCTGCATTTTCAGCGCCTCCTAAGTAATTTATCAAAATAGACCATTCATCATTTGAGGGGACATGCCAGCCAGTTGGACATATTTTGCGATTATCTGCTATGGCATACCAATTATACAATTTGCCATAAGTTAAAGCAATTGTTGAAGAATTATCAAAATCACAATATGCACCTGTGATTAGGCTGCACCAGTCTGTATTATCTGTCACATTTGAAATATTGTCACCATTGTTGTACTTAGTAACCTTAAGGTTTTCAACCATCCATACTTGCGATCCTATAGTTACTGTATGATATGTATTAGCTTCAATATCGCTTATGGTATTTTCATTGTAGGTGGTAATAATCAATTGATTACCATATGAAGTTCCAGTGCTGCTTGTCGCATATGCCCTTATGTAATACTTGGTATTTGGTGATAATCCTGTTATGTCGGCTATAAAAATTCCATCACCAGAACCATTTATAGTAAAGGAATTTGAAATAGTTGGGGACGGTGATGTACTCCAACATACTCCACGTGAAATTACTGATGAGCTACCATTACAAATGACATTTCCACCAGTAGTAGTAACTGATGTTGAAGTGATGTTTGAAATTGCCTTTGTATTAATGGTTAGTAAGGGTTGATTTTCGCCCTGCAAACACCGAACTGAATAACCCCATTCCAGTTGACTTGAAAAGGGAGTTAGGAAGTTATTACCATCACTCATGCTGTAATACCACGCCTCATATCCTTCATTTTGTGTTGAACTCCACCAATAGCCATTTATCCCAATATATCCATAATCATAATGCATTGCTGTATAATCATATATACGAAACCCACCTGGAAGTGCTGTGAAGCCTGACTCATTAGTCGCCCCATAATTCCTATCCAACCAATGTGTAAGGCCAGTCTCCTTGAGCTTGCCACCTGCTGTATATTCTCCGCCTAAGTAATCCGATAGTATAATCCATTCATCCTTTGAAGGTACATGCCAGCCCGTGGGACAGAGGTTACGGCTATTCATTACTGCATACCAATTGTATAATCTACCATATGTTGGAACATTATTTGAGGTATTATTGTAGTTGCTATATGCACCAAAGGATAAATTGCTCCAATCAGAATAGTTGGAAACCAACGGAATTGTTGAGCCATCACCATATTTTGTGGTCTTAAGATTCTCTGCCATCCAAGTCTGTGTGCCAATTTGAATTGTTTTATAGGTGTTCCCATCGACATCATTAATAGAACCATACGTAAGATTTGGATTAAATATAATCCCGGTATTGGTTGGATTAACAGTGATATAACTGTTCTTGGTTTCTACATCTGATCCAGCACTATTCGTTGCCGTTAAAGTTACAGTATATGAACCAGCAGTATTATAAGTATGTGAAGGGCTTTTTACCGTACTTGAACCTCCATCTCCGAAGTTCCAACCCCAGCTGGTTGGGGAATTAGTCGACTGATCAGTGAACTGGACGCTTTGTCCTACCATAATTGTTCTTGGTGTGCCAGAGAATACTGCCACAGGGGCAATAACTGGGAGGGTTACTGTAATGTAGTTACTTTTGATTTCCTCATCAGATCCAGCACTATTGGTAGCTGTCAATCTCACGGTATATGTTCCTGCAGTAGAATAAGTATGTGATGGGTTCTTTGTTGTACTCGTTCCTCCATCTCCGAAGCTCCAACTCCAGCTGGTTGGAGAGTTAGTGGATTGATCTGTAAATTGAACGCTTTGCCCTGCATTAATTGTCCTTTGATTGCAGATGAAATCTGCAATCGGCGCGATTACAGCAGTCTTAAATTTCCAGACTTCTGACCAACAAGATTCTCCATAACGGTTTTTAGCTCTCATTCGCCAGTAATAATCTGTCCCAGACTTAAGGGTTGAAACCACTGTAGTTGTAACAGTTAAGTCAGCTTTTTGAAAGTCAAGTATCGAAAAATCATTTCTCGTAGAGACTTGTATTTCATAAGAACCAGCTCTATCTGCCGCAACCCACTTAAAGGTGACTGGTAAAGACACCATTTGAGAGTTATTCTCAGGTTCTGTCAACAAAGGAAACATTGGGGCCTGATTATAGGCCACCACACTAAACTTAGTATAATCTTCTAAGGCTAAAATGCTACTTGCAAAGGCCCCAAAATTAAAAGCCCCAAAAGCTGCAGATACAGTTGCTAAAACATAACCAGCTGCTTGAGCAACAACAGTGCCAGACATTGAAGCCAAAATACTAATGATAGTAAAAGTGTCGTCAATGAGGGCAATTTTTAAACCAAGTTTTGTATTAGCTGTCACTGTTTTGTAAGTAGCTTTTTCGAGTTTTAATTTATTCATTATAACTTTAAACTCAACGCTACTAATACCAAGTAATTTACTGCTGCCTGCCAATAAATCCATAATAGCAAAAGCACCGTAGTAACCGATTGTCTCAACTATGGGACGATATAAATTTTGGACACTTGAGGGTACGGTTTCTTTTGTTTTTCTACCTAATCCACAAATCCAAAACTCTGAGTATGACGCGTTATTAGCCGGAGAATAGCTAATTAGCTCAGTTGTAGGAGATAAAAGCGTATTAGTAAACAAAGTACCCCAACCAAAGGGAGTAGCTCCTTTCATATCAGATAGATGTACTTTTGTCTCCAGTTGATTTTTTTCTTTGTCAATATCTCTTTCAACCACACTTACATACCTATAACCTTCATTTTTTATTGATAATAAGTTTTGAGCCAATTCTGTTAAGGTAACCAAATTGTTGGAATAAATAAAACCCTTGGTGTGCTTCTTATTTGAAATAATGTAGGTTTCATAATACTCATCAACACAGGCGCTTAATAACGTATCATAATTTGAGGTTGATATTAGACTCTCTAAACTCTTAGAGTGAAGGTTATTCTTTAAATAGGTCTCTAAGGGCTTGAAAGAAGTAAGATTCTCAATGTTTTCCATTATCTTTTTGGATTCGTCTGGATCAGTTGATAAAATTCCAGGTGAAATAAAAACGACTGAAATTGCTGTAGAATGAGCATTTATTTCCATAATATCACTTCCTGAAGTAGAAGGAGTTGATAATGTCAATGCTCGCAACTCATCTTTTGAATCTGTTACTACTAATAATTGTTCACCTTCCTTGGATACCACAGTATAAAATGAACCTTTATAAATTGGAGAATCATCATCTCTGAAGCTAAGTAATTTCAACCCATTCCCACCTATCTCGTTGGTTTTGACATTGACAACCACGGCTTCTGATACTTTTGTATCAAAATCACGGTTTTCTTGCTCTTCTTTTACACAAGAAATAATAATAACAGCTATAAAAAAAATATAAATAGCCTTCCATGACCAGCTTGTAGTAATATTTTTCATGATACAAATTTGATACGGCAACTAAAAAGAATCAATCTGAGTTTAGTATTCAAACATTTAAAGATCTTTGTGTATTAATTCTTAAGCTATTTGTCATCGTTTCTGAGTAGTTGGTCAAATGTGAGGTCAATATTATTCGTGCTTGAGTAACATGGGCACACCATGTTGGTCCTCTTTGGTTGGCAAAGGGCATTTTTCACGTCAGTAATTGACCGTACAGGTCCTTTTAAATCAGTCAACATACAGCCCAGTACCCTACTCTCTTTTATATATCAGGTCGCCCGGAGTCTTATTTAACATTCTCCAGATATTCCACGGAAGAACTATCAGACTTGCCAGGACAATTGCAGCCAATGCAATATATGTTTTGATATCATTTAAAAGGTTAAAATATTGGGTGTTCTCATCAATAATTGTTCCTGATATCCGGAATAAAAACCGGAAAAATCCTGTTTCGCCAATTAGTAATGATATAACTAATGCAATTACTATGGCATAAAATAAAAACCTGAGAGATAATAAGGAATATATTTTAACTATTACGGAATTACTTAATCCAAATGCCTTAAATGTCCCAAGATTCGGTTTTATCTTGTTTATATGCACTTTTAGCAGATTCGACAGGAAAAGTATAATGCTAATTACACTGAAGATAACAAGGAATCCGGAGATGAAAAATGTGAGTTTTGAAACAAAGTTATAATTCTCCTTGGATTCAATCTGTGACATGTCAATCCTAAGATTCTTAAGATCGAAAAGAAAATTAGAAAATTCTCTGATCCTGTCAAGTGAAATAAAATTTACAGACAGGTTATCAAAAGAACTAAACTCATTTTCAAAGCCTGAAAGATCATATTTGTATATTCTTAAAATATCTGAGTTGTTAAGAAACTTCCCATTTTTTATTTTTTCAGCAAAAGAGTTCAACAAGTTTGTTTCTGCAATGTCAGGATTAAAGCTATAAGTAACATTATAACCGGACTCAAGAGTCGAATAATTAGGCAGAATTAAAGTATCGATAAAATGATTAAATAAAGTGTCATTCCTTAGAAGGTTAAAAACATCCTTTGATAATTGATTGATTTTTGATCTGTTACCACTTGCAAAATATATAAGTTCCTGTTGATAATTCATTGAAGTAATATCAAAAGGGAAATATCTGGAGTTTCTTTTTTTATAAAAATATGGTGTACATGCAAATAAATTATTCCCCGGCAAGTCATCAACAATTGCAACAACAGGTATTGGTACATCTATATACTTATTGTCCATAACCGGATATGACATATGAATATAAGGCGGATTTTCATTTGTATAGCCCAGATCATCAAGCAATTGTCTTGTCAGAATCAAGCCAATATCGAATTCGTCTTTCCATCCGCTTCCTGCAATACGGTTTTTATCTGAAAGAATGCTATTTAATATAGGATTACCAATATTAATGGTCCGTCCGGTAAATTGTTTATCTCTATCTGAATTTTTATGAAAGAAATATACCGTTAGTTGATTATAGCCATTGCCATCTATATAGTAAAAGAAATTTTTTAAGGAATCTGTATTTATAAGTTCGATCAAATCTGGGATCTGATTCGCCAAAGTATATGGAATTTCAACATCGACCCATTTAATAAACGGATCATCCATTTTCTTTTTCAGGTAGTCAAGGCTTCCGTTGGCGAATCCAATTGAGATAAATGTTATAATTAAAATCAGAACGAGATAAAAGAAATTTAATAGTCTCTTCCCAAATAGTTCTTTACTTTCCTCCCTGTAAAAAATTTTATTAAAGTCCTTATTAATTTGTCTGATTGGCATTTCTTATTTCATTTATATTTTGTAAAACAATCGTCATCTTAACAGGATCTCAAGTATTTATATAATCAGACATGATTTTATTATTTATCAAAACATAATCCAGTGTTATTATAAACCTTTGTTTACCGAGAAGACCCTTAAGATTTCAGCTTTCATCCACTCGCTATCACTCCAATCAGTCAAAGCATGATTTTTCCACATTTTTCTTCCATTAATCAGTCTGGATTTGTAGACATTATTTCCTGCTATATATCCATACGAAAAAGAATCTCCATTAATGTCATTTATTTTTTCTTCAATGAGAATAATGTCATCTGCAGACTCAACCGCAAGATTTATATCATGAGTAACAATAATTGCCGACTTCCCCTTTGATTTCAGGACATTAGACAGATTCTTGAGTACTCTGCCTGCATTTATAATATCCAGATTCCCTGTTGGCTCATCCCCAAATAGAACAGTAAAATCAGGTGCTACAGCTCTTATAAAAGAAAGTCTCTGCCGCTCTCCACCTGAAAGGTTATAGATCATAGTGGAATCAGAGACTTTTTGATCCAGTTCCATATCGTGAATATATTTCTTCACAATTGCTCTGGCATTTTCTTTTGTCTGATTCTGAAGCAATAAAGTAATACAGACATTGTCGAGAGCAGTAAAATTATACATCAGGTTTGATTCCTGAAAAATAAAACTGAAATGTTCTTTCCTGATACCGGAACGGATCTTTTCATGTGCTTCATACCAAAGCCAGGCATAATCTATAGGCTTGGATCCGGCATAAGGGTAAAAGTTCACCTTCGATTCTCTGGGAAGCGTTTTATTCATCAATCCAAGTGTTTCGAGAATAGTACTTTTTCCAATGCCCGACAGCCCAAGAATAACTGTAATTCTTCCTCTTTCAATAATAAGGTCCCTTACATACAGTACAGTTCTGTTTCCTGAATATTGACATTTCAGTTCATCAATTTCAAAAAGCTTATCACAGTGTTCGTCAGAAATGAGCATAAAAATCAAATTATGGGAATAATTCCAGTGGTATCCAGTAATAAGTAATATTATTCGATACAAACGATTCATTATAATCCTGGTCGTTAATTATTGACCTTAGACCTGTCAGTTTGTTACATATATAGTCTGCATACATTTCAAATACAGTGTCATCTATAACAGTTGCTTCAACGATATCGCGCAAACGAACTTGTGCGGTTAACTGACTTTGGGATGGCAATCCAAAAACAACATTATGGAGGTCATCAACTGTCATATTCATAATTTCTTCGCGTTTTTCAGACCCGATTATTGATTCTAGAATATCAATCCATATATTTTGCATTTTTAATCTTCTGTCAGACATACTGTTTCCACCTATTCCGCAAAGTGAATTCAATCTCATTATAGTTTCAAGAAGATCTTCCCTGGATAAAAACAAAGATTCTTTAAAAATGGGATAGTTAAGATTTTTTACATTTTTTGCTGTATACCCTTTCATTGAGAACTGGTAATTTTTATTTTTCATCATTTCGATCTCTTCATTGCTTAGGCCCTGTAATTTAGACAGGAAATTAATTACAGCAGGATGGTATTCATCGGTTTCTCCCTCATCAATATCCGGAGTACCTGCTCCTCTTATCACCTCATAAGCTTTTGCCAGCATTTGGCTGATACGTGTGTCAAACTCATTGATTTTAATAATTATTTCTTTCTCAAGGATTTCGTATGACAATGCCTGCCCTATACCTGGGAACAGGTAACTGCCTACTATTTCCTGGGGGTTTAAAGTAAATCTGTTAGGAGCAGTTGATAAAAATATGGGGTCTTCGAGAGCAGAATTTTCATTTATCCATTTTATCTTATTGTCTTTTCTGATATTTCTGATTTTTAATGCACTACCTATTATTAATCTTCTCGATTGATCTATAAAATCCTGATATGTTGGATAGAATCCATTGTTAACCTGATAAGATATCAAACTTGATTCTGTTTCTGCCAGAAGATCGATAACTTCATTGATGGGAACCTGAGTTTCATCATTTCTGTAATGGCTGCCACAATCACCAATCAATACAATGAAATTACTTTCCCCCCTTCTTATTCCAAGCTGTGTTAATGCAGTTTTCAAACCATAGAAAACTGCTTCTGGTAAATCGTTATCACGGCTGTAATCTGTTCTTGCGCGATTGAAAAATTCAATAATTTCCCTGTAATTCTCTGTCAACTGATGTAGTTCAATCTTATTTTCACCTTCAAGAAAATCGCGATATATAACAGCTCCAAAAGAGAACCGATTTTGGGTATCTTCAAGTTGCAGATTGTTTACGCTGGTCTGAATGCCACTTGCAATAGATTTGTAAAACTTTCCCATACTCTGCGTACCATCCACCACAAAGACAACATTTATTTTTCTTGTTTTCACTTCGAGAGCTTCAATTGCTTGACGTATTTCCGCCATTCTCTCCGGATCCATAATAGTTGATTCTGAACGTATCTTCCCCATCACACCTGTACGATGAATTCCTGCATTCCTTGTCTCAAGGATAGGAAATCTCCTCCATTGGCCAATATTTCTTTTAGCTCCCGGATCATTCTCCCAAACAATAAATTTTGGATCAACTTTAATACCCGACTGATAATCCATGGCTGCCTTCTCATCAATAAAAATTGCAGGCTTTATATTTTTATTCTTCCTTTCTTCTGCAGCAGCCTTTTCCCAGTTTGGTTCAAGTGTTATTCTGTGATCCCAGAATGTCACATTTTCAATAGGTACCCAGCCTCTCATATTAGACAACACGTCAATTTCATTACCCTGAAGCTCCATATTTTCTCCCAGCAAAACAGCATCTTCAGTAGCTTTGAAAACAAATAAAATTTCAAATAATCTTGATTTTCTATCAGAATCAATAGTCAATTCAGGATTCTTTTTATATGTAATTGCTTCTTCTTTTGATTGAGCATTTGTTGTACCTTCGAAAGTGCTTAATATCATTGCTTTCTTGTCAATAAGGCTTGATGCATTCCTGAGGCAGTGTTCCCAAAGCAAAAGTCTGTCTTTGTCAATCCACCCATAATCTTCCGAATTAATACTGATCTTTGGCCATACTGTCGGTTCAAATTCTTTGTAGATATGGACATATGAGTCAACACATTCAGCAACCCGGAACTTCTCCATAAAAGTTAAAGTGTTTTTGACAGTGGTTCCTCCGGGCGTAGTAAAAGTATGGTTGTTGTCTCTGTCTGAATATACAATCCAATATCTGTTAAGGGCTTTATAAGAGGAGTTAATATCGGCTTGATAAACCGGTATGAAGAAAATATCAGGTTTACCAACAGCTTTTATCGAATTTAACGACTGGGAATAAACAGTTTGTTGACTCAGTATTAATAATGATATTAATATACCATGTAAGCGATTAATTGTCATTTTTTTATCCTTAGTATGGTGTAAATGAATAATTATATCCCGTCCAGTTGTTTTTAGCCAATTGATTCTTACGTTCAATAAATGCTTCAGAATCGTTTCTACCAAATAATAAGTCAATATTTATTTTTGTCGGGTCTATATGTTTTTTTGTAAGGTTCTTAATGAGAAGAAACCTGTCAATAAGCTCAATCTCTTGTATTCTAAATAGTTCTGATGATATAAAAAAATGAAGATAAACTGATTTATACTTTAATTCCAGATTGCCGTTGTTTTTGATGCTTATAATATCATTTTTATCCCAGATACTTAATATTGTATCTTTATCAAACATGATTACCGGTGAACTGGTATTTAAAGTCTGCAATGATGATGCTAAATTTTGAATATGAATATTTTGTATGTCATGAGAATGCAATATTTCTGGTTTATAACCATTGCTTAGATAAATCAAAAAATCATCCTTACCAGTCCTGATTTCATCTATTAATTTTATTAATCTATCTGTCAGGTCTTTTCTTTCTTTGCTACGGCTAACATCAATATATACCAGATGATAAGACTTATTATTCTTTTCATAATTTGTCTGAGGCAAAATTGCATCCATGTTGAAAAGAACAACTAGTACACATACAATAAATTTGTGGATCATATTTACAAGTTTTCCTTTAGTAAAAAAATCACAACCAGATCTCCTCCTGTTACAGTACTTTTATGTAACGATCTGGTATTTGAATTCCAATGCACTACCTCATACAGAATTTCTCCCTCAGGTGTAGTGACAGAGGAAGAAGTCAGAAAATCACAATCATTTTCAAACCACCGGCTTTCAGCTAAATTACCATGGTCCTTTTTTCTTTGAAGCTGATAACTAATCTTATCAAGCAGTTTAATTATCTGGTCCAGCGATGGCAGCCTGGTTAATTTGTCTATATTATTCAGCTTAAAACGATAATATGTTGTTGGGTTATCTTCAAAAAACTCCCAGATATAATTTGATTCAGGATCAATTATTGCATTGTCCTGATATATAACAAATTCACTGTCATTTATCTTTTCACTGATATTTCCACTTTTACTGGCGGATGCGCAACCTGTAAGTATCAATATTGAAACCAGTACGGTTATGCAGACAAGAGTATGTAATTTTTGTTTCATTCTTCTTCAATCAATTAGTTAACAATACTCTGGTTTCCATAATTTTTAATTTGTTTATGCGGTTCATATTATCGTAACCTATATCAAGTACCTGAATCCTTTTTGATCCTGGCTGTCCTTCGTAACGCCTCTGGAGAAACTGAAAAAGCTGATACGGAGTGTTTGGAGGAATTCCTATCAATTCGCAATCTACATTCATTGTCTGATTCGCAAAAAAACTTTGTAATGAGTCCCGCAGAATATTATTATCGGGATCTGAAAACAGTCTGTTGAGCAAGTTTTCAACGTGGTTTCGCGATGGAGCTTGTGATCTTCCTTTTTCTGTTTCAGCAACTCCCTGATTTATCATAACAGGATCAGTCCATTTGTCAATATGAGAAGCTTCATCTACTACTGAGATAGAGTAACTATCAGGTTCAAGGTTGCTGAAAATGCTGTCGGCTGAAAATGAAAGCCCTCCGTCTATAGAATATCTGATTGGTTTGTTACCATGGACTGTATGGATTATTATCTGCCCATCATTCATGCCTTGAATACTTTCATTTACAGTTTCCACCCCTGTAATCTGGGGCGGATAATTAAATGAAGACGTAGCTATTGATTGCGTATTATCAGTATCAAAATCTTCATCATTAAAAGTTACAGGTATATCCCATTCATGCTTCCTGTTCTTGTCATCTCTCACCACTATTATATATGTACCCGGTTTCTGAACTTTGAAACTATTATTATTCTGATATGTTTTTCCATTATCAAAAGAATATTCAAGTCTTCTTTTTAGGAAGGATGATTTTACAGTGACATTGATAGAATGATCTTCTTTATCTGGTTCTACTTTAGTAATTATGGGACCATCAAAGCTGAATAAAGAAATTGCAGCCACAATAAATGCTATAAGTAATATTTCTGAGATGATAAGCTTCTTGAGCAAAGGAGTGGATACTAAATAATCACTTGATCTTTTTGAAACATTTATTGACCCGCATACAGGACATATAGGATTTGATTCAGATTTCCTGACAGTAAAACAATGATGACATACATTGCATGTTAAACTAATGCTCATAATTGTTTCTTTAGGTTAATTGAATTAAAATTATATTTGATGCCAAATTCCATTGTCATATTTTGGATTTTACTTTTGGTATAAGTATTCAGAATATTGTTAAGCTTCTTATCAGAGGAGAGAATCTCGCCTGAGGATATCTCATTTTCTAACCAGTTTTTGTTGTAAAGGAATATCGTTGGTCCAGCATAGATTTTCAATGAAGGAAAGATTTCTTTACTTATTGTTACGCCCAATTGATAGGTCATGAATTTGTTTTCCGAGTGAAAGTTGTAATAATCTGCTGTAAGTGCGTCAACATCTTCATAAAGTCCATTAACTGCATAGCCTGATTTTACTGAACAGCTGCTTTTGTTCAATCTGGAAAACCGGATTCCGGAAATTGCATTTATTTCGAAATCCTTGAATTTTTTGTAATCAAGAGATATTAAAAGAGGCAAATCGGTAAAATTCAGTGTAAGCTTTTGTTTAAAATTATAAAGATCTTCAATTACGAGAGGGAGGTTTGCAATTCGACATGTATCGAATTTATAAGATGCTCTGATATAATTCTTTTCAATGCCCGTGTTTAATGATAAATCAACACTTCTTGTTTTTAACATGATTATGCCAAACCGAATCCCGAATCTCGGACTAAGATTTCCGCACTCCCTTAAGCCTTCAAACTTTAGTTCACTACTACAACCCTCACTTACAATGGTTTTCAGACCCGGAACTCCAAAAGATATAAGCGGTGTAAGAGTGAAGTTTAAGGTATTCATGATAAAGATGGATTCATTCTGATCATAATACCTTAGTTTTAACTTATGGTGGTACCTGTCAGTATTTCCTTCAATAAATTCATCAATATCAATTTTTGAGTATACAATAGGTCTATACGAATCATGAGAAATAATAAGATTATGCTTTTTGAGAGGATCAATATCATCAATTCGGGCAATGCCCCGGAAGTCAGTCCGAATAATTCTTGAATCAATTTTTATAAGAGAGTTTTCAATGGGTTTCAACGTAAGAAACTTCAAAACTCTTAGTTTCAAAAACCGTCCTTTACGTTCTCCTGAAATTCCGAGTATTTTAATATCAGATATCTCATTGCCAGATATGCTGAAACCTAATTTCAATACAAGCGGGATAGTATCTCGATAAGATACATTTGTTCCAGTGTAACCATAAATTTCTTTGGATAATTCAGCATTTACTTCATATTTACCATTACCCAGATAAGAAGGTGCATCAAATAGAATATTGTGTAATCTTATCCCCACTCCGGAGGGATAGTATTTGTTAAATATGCTTATATATTGCGAAATACTGACAGGCTCGCTTACTTTGTTCGAAGGTACAATATCATTATATAAGGAGGCATTATCATCAAATAAACCTGAAAAAGAGGAAATATAAGATTCATTTATTCTCTTATTATCGGATGTGAACCTCGAATAACTCTCGTAATCGTTAATCACTTCAAGCAATGCCTGGTTAACTCTTCTGATCTGTGCCCCATCTAATGGCTGGCTTAAAGATCTGTTTATTGGTAAAAAGAGGTAAATTGATAATAATATGATGGAGTTTCTAGTCATATATGTTTCTTTTACATATTCATACCATTCTTTCGATGCGAACCGGATTCAACTATTTTGTTAATCGTATAATTACATTAGTGAATTTCTTAAACGTCAATATATGAATGCCATATAAATTCCAAGAATAACCAGGATTACAAATAGGATTATAAATATTGCTATATAAAATGGCCTGTGTTTATCAACAGTATTACGATCAGTTCTTTTCCTCTTTTTAAGTTTTATAAATCTTCCTGAATCATTATTTCTATTATCAATCCAGTTTGTATTAAGTTCAGACTCCCTTAGAAACTCATTTGTTTTGTAGACAGGTATTTTCTTATTCCATAGTGCGTCGGCAAGAATGTAACCGTCGGGAATACGTAAAGAGCGGTCTTTTACCAGACAGCAGGCAACTATTTCAGCTAACCATCCTGGAACCCGGTTGTTGAACTCTTTAACTTTTGGAGGATCTTCATGGATTATCTGGTGCAAAGTGGCTATATGGTTATCACTCCTGAAAGGCAGCCGGCCTGTTAAGCATTCGAACATAATTACTCCAAGGCTGTATATATCGCTTCTGCCATCTGCTTTGATCTTTCCTTCTGCCTGTTCGGGACTCATATACTCAGGTGTTCCTAAGATTGCTCCATACTGGCTTAGTGATTCCACACCTTTGGAGTACATAATACCAAAATCCATTAAAACAGGTCTACCATCAGTTGTAATAAATATATTTGAGCTTTTAACATCCCTGTGTACAATTCCTTTTTGATGTATATATCCAAGGGCTTGTGATATAGGATGCAAATAAAGTATAGTATCATCAACCCCAATTGTTCCTCTTGATTTAATTTTTTCACGCAATGTTACACCTTCAAGATATTCCATTGACATGTAATGGACTGAACCTACTGATCCAAAATCATATACTGTGACGATATTCTGATGTTTAAACTGACCGCAAATCTGTGCCTCACGAAGAAATCTTCCGATAAATTCCTTATCATGCACAAGATTCTGATGAATAACTTTAAGTGCTACAAGCCGGTTAAGACTGTTTTGAATGGCTTTGTATACTGTTGCCATGCCTCCGCGACCTATCACAGAAAGGATATCGTATTTATCTCCTAAAGCTTCCCTGATTAATACTTCGGATTCCATTAGTCTCTTACATTTTAATTGCTTTCCTCAATGGTGAAAAAAATATGATGTTCATATTATATAGGAAAAGAAGAATAAACCTCTGTTTGAACCATAATTAATGTCAGTTTTAAGTTCAGTGATTTAAAACTTATTAAAATATTCTTCATGTGTATTTACATTTATTCCACTGCTCAATATGTATTACCTTCTTTATCACCAGAAGTCTCTCAAATTATATAATTAAACATTTGTTTCGCAGCTAATAATCTCTCCTTAAAACCTGAAAATGAATCCCAGATCAGCTGCAATAGTAAAATTCTTGTAAACATTAAGATCATAACTTCCTCCAACTGCTACATTTAGACCAAAATGGTCTGAAAAATACCAGTCATAACCAATCAACAAACTGGGACCATACATTAAACTATATTCATTAAGGGAACTGTTACTATTTACTTTCCCATAAACACCAAAAGCTCCAAATTGAAGGTCTGAATAGAGGTAATTCCAGAAATATAACTTTACCCCACCTGAATATAGAAATGAAGGATCATCTCCAAATGGTAAATAGCCTGCACCTCCATGAATTCCAAGTCTCATTTTACCCGGAGTCATGTATTGTAATTCCAGGCCAAGACCTCCATAATTGTTTCCCCCTCCTAATCCTATAGAAAAATAATTACCCTCTTTCCGAATTTGTTTTATTTGCTGCTTATTTAATTTTGTAGGCTTCTGAGTAACTGATTTCTGATCTCCGGTAGATGAAACTGTTCTATCAGTTTTTGTTACCGGTTTATATACTGTCTTTTCCTCTGGTCTGGAAAATATTTCACTTGTACCATTCTTATATATGATCATATTAACTTCAGAAATATTTATTTCTCTGGCAATGTTATCGGCCCGGCTATAATCAATATATATAATTAGATCTGGAGTTATTTCAAGTACTTTTGATTTTATTTCCTCCCCATTTCGCTTAAAAATTATATCTTGAGCAACTTTTGATTCTTCTTCATGTTTCCCAATAGAAATGACTTCAGTTTCTTTGATTCTGTTTGTAGCGTTTGCATTTTGTTTAATACTTTCTTCCTGATAGTATTTTTCTTTACTATCTGTTGACTTAGTCTCGGTAACAGCCAATTTTTCTTTATCTGCTGTAGTTTCCGGAATTGACTTTTTCTCTGACTGTGTCTTGGATGCAATATTTACAGGTACTATGCCGTAAACTTCAAAAGGTCTTTCATATCTTTTTATATCATTGCTGGTATGGGTTCTATATTCAATAACCATTTTATATCGTCCTTCTTTATCAAGTTTTGGTACAGTAATCTCATTAATGTCTCTATTGATCCAGGGAGTCCAGCTTAATAATGATTTGTTAACTGATCCACCACCACCTTGGGGAACTTCAAGCCGGTACCTGTATTGAAAAACAATTGACTGATTGACATAGAAACTCAGGTTCACTTTCTCCATGATACGGATCCTTTCAGGAATAGGACTAGTAAAATTAAAAGGGGTCTGTTCAGAAAAACTTGTCTCTGAGAAAGATAGATCATAATAAGGCTGAGGTATACCTAAGCCATAAGAATTACTTCCGGCAAAGAGTATTATAAAAAATACAAAATTCTTTAAACTGTTCATATTAAATACTGATATTAAGTTTCGATATAGATAGAGTGTTTTACTTTAATTATTAGCTCATCATAATGCTATATGTTCTTTCATCATCCCTGATCATTCTTATTTATAGTCAAATCTGATCCGGTTTTATTCTCTGGCAGTATTCTTATGGTATTGTCATCTTCTATTGATTTTTGTCTCTTAATTGGACCAAATCGTCCTATAACAACACTGATATTGTCATCTGAGCCATTATTTAACGCCCAGGTTATTAGTTCTTTAGTTATCTTTTTCAGGGATTTTCCATTGTATATAATCTCTTCTAATAATTCTGAATAATCCTTTGTTTTGTCAATTATCAGTCCATCAGAACAAAGCAAGAATATATCCCCTTTGTTTAAAACTTCATAATCTCCCAATTCCGGGAAAATATCAGGTTTATCTGAACCGCCATCAATAATCTTTGTTACAATGTTTTTATATTGATTAATAATAGTGGTATTAGCATCATATTTATAATTTTTAAGATAATCCTGAATGTAACTATGGTCTTCTGTTATTAGTTTTACAACACCATCACTAATCAGGTAAATCCTGCTATCACCCAAATTTCCCCACACATATTTTCCATCTTTTATAAGAACTGCAGCTAATGTTGAGCCCATACCTTTGAGTTGCGGATTAGCAGCGATTTTATCAGCGATACATGTTTGTGCAACAAGGAATGATTTTTCAAGTAAATCTTTGAGAATGATTTGTGAATTATTCTTCTTTATCTCCTTTTTAATAAAATCAGTTACAGATGACAGTACACTTTTACTTGCAAGATCTCCTCCGATCATACCTCCCATTCCATCGGCCACAGCCAGGAAATAGGTACGTCTGGCAAGTTTTATGTCTGTGAGATTATCCTCATTGTTGTTTCTTAAACCCTTATGTGATAATATTTCAGTTTTAAACCTCGCCATCTTTAACATATGTTGGTTGTTGTTGAATATAAGACAGATACATGCACTTTATCAGGCGTTGATTTCGCATCTTCATTCAAAGCTTTTATATCTTATATTTCATTTCAACCTCCCCAAATGTCAATACTGAACCAGCATTGAGCTCAGCAGATGTGTTTGGAGGTAAGTCTTTGCCATCCAGTTTTGTATAATTTGTTTCACTGAGGTTTTTAATATAGAGTTTAGCATCTTTCAGGATAACTTCTGCCTGCTTGCGCGAAATAGTCCTTTCTTTTAATTGAATATGTGCAAAATCACGTGGCCCGATAACACGTTCACGTCCAATAGTAACTATACTTCCCTCTTCGGTCGGGTATCCACCTATCTTAATAATTCGTCCTTTATCGTCACCTGTCAGTACCTCGAATTCTCCAGGGATGAATTTCATCGTTTTGGGAACTGATACAGGAATGACCATAGTTTTAAGGTTGTCTTTTTGTACAGACAGATCTATTCCATTTAATGGAGATTTCAATCCGGTTTCAGGGGACACGGGAATTTCATCTTTTTTCCGTTTACCCAATAAAACAATGATTAAAATAAGAACCAGAGCAGATACTCCTACAATTAATATCAATAACCAATTATTTTGCAACCAGGAAATAGGAGGTTCTGAAATTGGTTCCGGTACAGGCAAATCAACCTTGGTTTTTGATCTTTCACTAATAAATGGCAGATCGGTTGCGGAATCAATGTATAAAATCCCATTAACAATATATTTTACATTTGTCTCCGGTTTACTCCCAGCAGTGTGAACTTTAATAATAGCCCCATAATCATCTTTAAGATAATAATAGGATGTTGTTTTTTCAGTGGCCTCTACATACTGAATTGCAAGTCCGGTAACTTCTATTTCTTCCTGATCATAGGCAGCAGGGTCTTTTAGTATGTCTTTTAACTCAATCAATTGTTTGCCCTGGGCAGCTATGCACAGGCATGAAATGATACAGATACTAACCAATAATCGGAATGGCTTCTTATTCATAACAGTTCCTCCATGTATTTGATAATCAGTGATAATGAAAATTATTTAGCTTTTATTTAATAACAACTTGCAGGGACTAAAAATAGCTTATAGTTAACTCCATTAGAATCACTACTATTAAGTATATACAGTCATTACCGTTAAGTATTTTATCCTTTCAAGATATTGTGTAATATAGACTTGAATAAGCTTTACCTTATTCTTAACTGCAGGGCATTAATGATTTTTAAAAGATAAAATACAAAATAAGGAAGGTAATTTGCCTTCCTTATTGTAAATTTGAAGATACTCCTATTGTGTTATTTTGTTCTGATCAATAATTTTTTGTAAGATTTCTAAAGTCGTATTTCTCAATTTCACAGTTTCTGATTTTGTTCCTGTTTGTAAATCAAAATGTCCTATCCACATCCACCAGATTTTTTCAAGTGATTCAATATCGTATTCACGGTTAGTTGTGGTAACTTCTGTAACAATCGATATTCCTTTGCCTGACAAATCTCCATTATTTAGTTTTATCCCTGACATTATAAATGCAACATTAAATGTAATGTCATTGGGCAACCCTGTCTCACTACCGCTTTGTTTAGATTCTTGCCAAATGGTAAACTTTCCATTATCTCCAGTAATATATCCACCACTACCCCGTGCTGTTAGTCCTCCAACTTTTTCTTGTAAGTCAATTTTCCCAGAAGCAGTTTGATTGTATAACTTGATTTCTGAATTAATAGGTAAGCCTACAAGGGAGTTAGCAATATGTGAAGCAGCTACTACTTCTCCAACTAAAAAGTATGTACCTGCTAATGGGGGAGGATTATCCCCTTCATTTATAGTTATGCCAGATTCATTTATAGCGGCTGCTACAGAAGGATTCTCAATGTACTCTTCTGGTTCAGAAAAATTACTCTTTTTGCCTTTTTTATTTGCATCATCCTCTTTATAACATGCAGAAAATAGAACCATAAAGAGTAATATTATTGGAATTATGTGTTTCATGTTATTAGTTTTAAAGGTTTTTAAAATATGTAAAAGACAATGAAATAACGTTATTTCGAATTTTATCATTATCATAATTGCAAAATGATGTAATTGACCCGCTATAACCACCCTGTATTTGCACATTTCCAAATTTAAAACCTAATCCTATATTAAATCCTAAGTCAATTGGTTTAAGTTCATCATTTTCTGAAGTGCCAATTTCAATAGATTCAGTTTCATTATCCTCGTCTGACAAATACTTATATGTTGCATTGACACAATATCCCAAATATGGCCCTGCAAATATTTGTAATTTACCGGTGCCTATATCAACATTTAAGATTCCATTTAACGGCACTTCAATATACTCTAAGGTAATTGCTTCTTTATAACCCTCTCCGAAATTGAATGTTGTTCCTTTACCTGAATACAATAACCCTGGCTGGAAAGAAAACATTTCATTTAGGTCTAAATTTAATATCCCTCCTATTTGGGTGCGTAATCTAATTTGATTGTCGGTTACATTTCCTCCCAAATTTGCGAGATTTAATCCAACTTTTGGAGCAAAGGACACTTTTGCAGCTTTCCTATATCCATAATTATACCTGTATGCATCTTGTTGTCTCTGAAAATCTGGATCCTTTTTGACTGTCTTACCGGTCAATAAGCCACTAGGTTCATTGTAATGCTGGAGCTTTTCTTGGCTTTGCGTTTGAATGGCAGTTTTATCTTCCAGCTTGATTACCTCACGAGTGCCATCTTCATAAATGATCATTAACACCTCAGGTAATAGTATATTTCTAATAGGGCCATCCAAGTGATCATATCTCCTATATTTTATGGTTTCATTCGTCAGTTCAATTATCATGGCTTTTATTTCTGAACCATCTTTCAGATAGATAAGATCCTGACAAAAAAGTGTTTGCATACACACTAATATTGCTGAAGTAAGCAGTAGTTTTTTCATAAATCGTAATGTAATTAACTTTTGATATATCTGTTTCGGTGATAGTATTTTTACCTGTTTAGCCCTGATTAACTTATTGCTGATTGTCTAAATCATGTTTGGCAAAATAATGTTCAAATTTCAATAAAGAATGCCAAACCATCAATCATTAGCACTAGGTATATTGGCTAATGATCGATAGGTATTAATAGCTGTACGACAGAATTATTCAGATATTTACATCAGGATTTGAGAACGGGAAGCTCAATTACAGCCCTGGCGCCTAAGACTTCTCCGTTCTGACCGGTGATATTGTTCATGGAAGTGCTTATCCTGATCTTTTCAAGCTTATGAAATAAATCAATTAGTTGTTTTACAATAACAAATCCTTTCCCGGTACTATTAGTTAAGGTTTTTGTTGAATTTAATCCCGGTCCGTTATCTTCAATAATAATCCTGATAGACCCGTTAACATACTGTATGAATATTTTTAAGAATCCGCCTGATAGTTTTCGCCTAATACCATATTTTATCGCGTTTTCCACATATGTATGAATGAGCATTCGCGGTATCCTGGATTTCAGATCAACATTCGGATTAATATCAATTATGAAGCTAAAAGAATCACTATTACGAAAC
>Ga0302245_1000755_pt1 | contig 24769 bp, 26 predicted proteins | sample AAG_UR_Thr_MG_FD_193512 | JGI IMG/M metagenome (GOLD analysis project Ga0302245, IMG submission 193512) | Enriched activated sludge microbial communities from anaerobic digester in WTTP, New Holstein, Wisconsin, United States - AAG_UR_Thr | ecosystem: Engineered > Bioreactor > Anaerobic >... | reverse complement strand
TTGACACAAAGCCTCTGTAATAGCCCATAAGGAGGCTGCTCAGAATGATGATAATGGCAATGAGGTCAAATCCTGTCATCCCGGTATATTACCATATAACCATGAAAAATAAAAGAGGGGAACGTGTTCCCCTCTTTTATTTGTTACAAGCTGCAGGCACTCTTATTCAAACTTCCTGCGCCGGTCACCCGGTTTTTCCATTCCGGGAGGCGCGTTTTTCTTTCCTTCAAACCTCCGGTTCTTCCACTCTTTTTTCATTTCCTCGTTCTTTCTTTTAAGTTCCATGTACTCAGGATTGTCGGATAGCTTTGAATTGAGCTTTTCCCTCATCTTCATGTTCAGAGATTTCATCTCCTCTGAAAGGGCCTTCAGTTCAGGATCGTTTTTAATGGCATTCCTTTCTATTTCTCTCATACCCTGGCCAATCTTGAGAGCCTCTTTAAGCTGTTCTCTTAACTCCTGGTTGGCCGGTACTTCCTCTGCCGGCAATACGAACGCGCAGCAGAGAAACAGAAGGGCTGAAATAAGTATCATCTTGCTTTTCATCTGCCTCACCTCCTCTTCTTTGAGTTCCTTCTTAAAAATCAGGGTTCCCGCGCTTCTTTTACGCAATACGGTCTGCAGCGAACGGCTCTTTCTTCTGCCTATCCCTTAATCTTAGACGATTGACATTGGCTGAGGTTTAGTGTAAAGTTATATTCCAAATGAAAGAAAAGAAAAAGGCAGCCATATTCGATCTTGACGGGACGCTGGTGGATGCTTACCGGGCCATAACCTGCACTTTTAACGATGCGCTGGAAACCATGGGATATCCCCCGGTTCCCATTGAAAAGGTGAGAAGGTCCGTAGGCGGGGGAAGCGCCGGTCTCGCCTCAAGGTTTGTCAGGAAAGAGGATGTCCCGAAACTGATGGATCTGTACGGTAAAAACTACGCGAAATTTCTCGCTGGAAGGGTCGGCCTCCTTGAAGGATGCGAAGGACTTCTTGAATTCCTCTCCGGAAAGGGGATTAAGCTATGCGTGGCAACCAACAGGTCCCGGTATACCGTTCCGGGATTGCTCGACGAATTGAAGATCGGGAGATATTTTGATATAATATGTACGGCTGATGACGTGGTAAACCCCAAGCCCGATCCTGGAATGATCATCAGCATAATGGATGCATGCGGGGCAAATCCCGGAGAGGTTTTTTATACCGGCGACATGGATATAGATTTTTTCACCGGCCGCAATGCCGGGGTTGATACCTACATAGTTTCAACCGGATCGACTCCGCGGGAGGATCTTGAGAAGATTGGAGGGATAAACCTCTTCGATAACCTTGTTTCCCTGAAATCTTTCCTGGAAGGAAGCATGTGAATATTAAAAAATCAGCCAGGCCATGTTCGACTGTCTGAAAACACCAAACGGAGGCACAGATGGAAATAGTGGATATCTACGCGAGGGAAATACTTGATTCGAGAGGAACTCCGACCGTCGAGGTCGAAGTTTCCCTTGAGACCGGAGAGGTTGGAAGGGCGGCAGTCCCTTCAGGGGCTTCGACGGGAGAAAGGGAAGCCCTGGAACTGAGGGACGGCGGCAAGAGGTTCCTTGGCAAGGGGGTACAGAAGGCCGTTGACAATGTTAACGATATCATCGCTCCGGAGCTTGAAGGTTTTAACGTTTTCGAACAGAGGGAGATAGACAGGTTTCTCATAGAAATAGACGGAACGGAGAACAAGTCGAGGCTTGGGGCGAATGCAATGCTCGGAGTCAGCCTTGCCACTGCAAGGGCGGCTGCGGAAGCCCTCGGTGTGGATCTCTATTTCTACCTTGGCGGGCTCAGGGCAAACCTTCTGCCCGTTCCCCTTTGCAACGTGATAAACGGAGGTATGCACGCCGACAATAACCTGGACATACAGGAATTCATGATAGCGCCCCTGGGGGCAAAGACGTTCAAGGACGGGTACAGGATGGTTGCCGAGGTTTTCCAGGTGCTCAAGAAGACATTGAAGGATGAGGGACATATCACATCGGTTGGGGACGAGGGAGGTTTTGCACCCAACCTGAAGACAAACGAGGAGGCCATGCAGTTCATAATAAAAGCCATTGAGAAAGCGGGCTACAAGGCCGGCAAGGATATAAGCATAGCCCTCGATGTTGCCGCTTCTTCCATATACGAAAAGGGATCTTACTCCTTTGAAGGGGGAAAGAAATCTTCCGACCAGTTGATCGGCTACTACGAAAAGATCATAAAGAAATATCCGGTCTTTTCAATAGAGGACGGCCTTGCGGAAAATGATTGGGACGGATGGAAAGAGATGACTTCCAGGCTGGGAGATAAACTCCAGATAGTCGGTGACGATATATTCGTCACCAACCCGGCCATATTCAAAAAGGGCATAGATAAAGGCGTTGCCAACTCGATACTCGTGAAAGTGAACCAGATAGGCACCCTGACAGAGACCCTTGAAACTATAGAGATAGCCCAGCGCAACGGTTACGGCACGGTAATCTCCCACCGAAGCGGGGAGACTGAGGACACCTTCATAGCGGATCTTTCCGTGGGGGTGAACGGCGGCCAGATCAAGACGGGGTCGCTGAGCAGGTCAGAACGTCTCTGCAAATACAACCAGCTTCTCAGGATAGAAGATTCTCTCGGGGAAGAAGCTGATTACGCAGGCTGTTACCTTTTGAAATAAGGGGGCACATGAAAAGGCGGAGCAAGACAAGGCTGCGCATATTGCTACTCTGTCTGTTCTTTTCGCTTATAAGCCTGCCACGGCTTGTGAATATGGTCAGGCAGGAGAGACTCTTCCAGCATTATGCGAGCGAGGTGAAAAGGCTCGAGCAGGAGAACACGTCTCTCCTGGAAAGGATAGAAGCCCTCAATTCCGACCCTTATTATACCGAGAAAATCCTGCGCGACAATTTCGGATACATAAGGGACGGCGAGTATGTTTACAGGATAAAGGATTGAACCATCTTACCGCCGGCGGGTTTACTGGTGCGAATACATATCGTATTCTCCCGCGCATTGGCGGGAAGGCGTTGATACCTGAAATCCCCACCGGAGGGGTATTGGATATTGTCGCAACTATGACGGCGCATGAAGTTGCGGTATCCTGCTGCCGGGCGCGGCTTTCGGGATGCGCATATCAATAAACCGGAGAAGGAAAGATGTACCCAATAAAATTCGTTCGGGAAAATATGGATCTCTTGAAGGCCGCCGCATTGAACAAGGGCGCCCGGGTTGAATGGGAAAGGCTTGAAGATCTTGAAAATGCCAGGAGAAGGATCATCTCCTTCGTAGAGGAGAGGAGGAAATGGCAGAAGGATATCAGCCTGAAGATCGCCGACAGGAAGGAAGCAGACAGGGCAACTCTCGGCGACATGATAAACCAGGCAAAAAAGTATTCCGATGAAATAAGGGAAAACGAGAAGGAGCTTGGAGAGATTGAAAAGGAACTTGAGGCTATTATCTCGATGATTCCCAACGTGCCGCACGAGTCTGTTCCCACCGGTAAAAATGCGGATGACAACGAGGTGGTGAAGGAATGGGGCAAGCCGGTGGAGCCTTCTTTTGAGATCCTGCCTCACTGGGACATAGGGGAAAAACTCGGTATTCTCGATTTTCCGAGGGGCTCGAAGATCACCGGAAGTTTCTTTCCCGTTTTCAGGGGCCGGGGAGCGTCTCTCGTAAGGGCGCTTATAAATTTCATGATCGAGAGCCACACGGAAAAGGGCTTTACCGAGGTTTGGGTTCCGGCCCTCGTCAACAGGGACAGCATGTTTGCCACAGGGCAGCTCCCCAAGCTTGAAAAGGACATGTATTTTGTCAACGAGGACGACCTGTTTCTCATTCCCACCGCCGAGGTCCCGGTGACAAACCTTCACAGGGGAGAGCTGCTTGACGAGAAAGATCTTCCGCTGTACTACGTGGCTTACACGCCCTGTTTCAGGAGGGAGGCCGGAGCATACGGCAAGGATACCAGGGGGCTTATCAGGCTTCACCAGTTTGACAAGGTGGAGATGGTGAAATTCGTCAGGCCCGGAGATTCATACCGGGAGCTGGAATCCCTGCTCTGCGAGGCTGAAAGCATCCTGCAGTCCCTGGAATTGCCTTACAGGGTTCTCAAGCTTTGCACGGGGGACCTCAGTTTTTCTGCAAGCAAGTGCTATGACATAGAGGCGTGGTCTCCCGGGATAAAAAAATGGCTGGAGGTCTCTTCATGCTCGAATTTCGAAGCTTTCCAGGCAAGAAGAGGAGATATAAAATACAGGAAAAGCGACGGAACCAGGGATTACGTTCACACCCTTAACGGTTCGGGCCTTGCCCTGCCCAGGATAATCATATCCATACTGGAAAACTTCCAACAGTCCGACGGTTCCGTTTTGGTTCCCCCGGTCCTGAGGAAATACATGGGCGGCATTGAATCCATAAAATAGTTGATGCCGGAAGCCCCGGGCGGGAGGAGAGACTTCCGGGCCAAAAAAAAGGAGATGATCCAATGAAAATATCCCTTTGCACAATCAGCCTTATAAACCATGCAGGTTCACTGGAAGAAGTCTTCCAGGTGATGAACAGGACGGGAATAAAGTATGCCGATGCGAGGGCATCGGATCCGAAGTCCCATGTGCTCAGGTCCATGGACAGGGAAGAGCGCAGGGGCGTCCTGGCCCTGGCGAAAAAGTACGGCATAAGCATATGCTCTCTTGCCGGTTCGATAGGAGGCAAGCTCTCTTCCGAAAATGAAGAGATCAGGGACACGGAACTTGCCGAAATGAAGAAGGAGATAGATCTTGCCGCCGAACTCGGGGCAGGAGTGATAAGGGTGGGGACAGGCGTGCCTTACAATCCGGATCCCTGCCTTGTTTACGACAAGTCTATCCTGGAGAGGGTTCTTCCATACCAGAAGGAAGCCGCTTCATATGCTGAGAAGAAAGGGGTCAGGATGGGAGTCGAAAACCACGGACTCAATTTCAGCGCATACACCGACAAGCTCGCAGATTTCTGTTCGAGGGTCGGATCCAGAAGTTTCGGGGTGATATACGAGCCGGGCAATTTATTCGGGAATTCAAAGGATTACCGGAAAGGTTTTCATGACCAGAAAGATTACATCGTCCACGTTCACCTCAAGGACGGGTACCCGTTCAGGTTTCCGGGAAGCATAGAGGCGAGCTTGTACTGCACGGTTTACGGCCAAGGGAAACTGGATATACCCTGGGTGATAAAGAACCTCAAGGATATAGATTACAAGGGATTTGTTTCAATAGAGTACGAGGCATGGCATCCCGAGTACAACCTTCCGGCGCCCGAAACAGGCATTGCGGAATGCCGGAAATACCTGGAAAGGGTAATCGGCCTTGTTTGAATACCGTATTGAAGTTAATATCACGACCGTATTCGGACGCTTTGTTTGTGCGTCCCCTGCGGCAAAGGAGGCATAATGGAAAGGCTGAAGATGGGAGTAATAGGAGCTGGCTTTATAGGGACCTATCATGCCCGAATATACGCCGAGTCTTTCGGCGCTGAGCTAAAGGCCATTGCAGACGTGGACAAGAAGAGGGGCCCGGGACTGAAGAAGGATTTCGGGTGTTCTTTCTACACCGATTACCGCGAGATGCTTGAGAAGGAGGATCTGGATGCTGTCGACATCTGCCTTCCCGATGACAATCACGTTGAACCGGCTGTAGCCGCTGCAAACGCCGGCAAGCACATACTTCTTGAAAAGCCCATGGCAAGAACGGTAAAGGAATGCAAAAAGATCCGGGAGGCATGCGAGAAAAACGGGGTCAGGCTGATGATAGGCCATGTTGTCAGGTTTGACCCGGGATACAACAGGGTGCACGATGCCGTCAGGAAAGGCGAGATCGGCAACGTTATACATATTTCGGCCGGCCGGAGAAACAGCAAGCTTCTTGCCCAGAGGATTAAGGATTCCACTTCCATGCTTTACTACGTGGGCATACATGATATAGATGCCGTACAGTGGTGCGCGCGTAAAAGGATTACCCGCGTTTTTGCCCAGCGGGTTGTCAAGGAAAATAAGAAATGGAAAAGTGAGGACTGCATTTTCGTTCTCGCAAACCTCGGTCCGGATACGGTTGCCAGCCTTGAATTCAGCTGGGTTCTCCCTGCCAACAGTCCCTGCGGCCTGAAGTCAAATCTCGAGATCTACGGTTCAAAGGCAACCGCCATGCTTCACAAGTTCAACCAGGGAGTCGAGATATTCAAGGAGAAGGACACGGATCTTCCCTACGAGCTTTACGATATTTCCCACTGGCCCGAATGCAACAACCGGATTGATGGCGCGCTCAAGGCTGAACTCGACCATTTTGTAGATGCCATCCTGCATAAAAGGAAGTTTGTCATGGATCTCGATGACATGATTAGCGCTGTCAATGTTATCGAGGCTATAATGGAGTCATACAGGAAGGATGTCCCGGTTGACGTCAAGCCTCTTTGAAAAAAGTTTAGAAAGAAGCAGTAAGATGGAAACTCCTTGCTGCTTCTTTTTTATCCCGGCCTCCAAAGGACCGGTTTTCCATGCCATGTCTTACCTCAGGGATAGAAGGAGGTGTTTATGATTTCAGAAAAATCAACATTCGCTCTTTTTTTCGGCAACAGGGGGTTCTTTCCCGGGTCACTGATTTCATCTGCAAGGGAAGAAATGTCAGGGGTTCTAAAGAGAATGGGACATAAAGTCATCATGCTCGACGAGAAATTAACCCGTTTCGGAGCCGTGGAAACCCCTGCGGAAGGGATGAAATACGCTGAATTCCTCTCCTGCAACAGGGGCAGGTTTGACGGGGTCATTCTTTCCCTGCCCAATTTCGGGGACGAGAACGGGACGATAGCCGCACTGAGGGACTGCGGCGTTCCCATACTTATACAGGCCTATCCCGACGAGCTCGACAAGATGGGTCCCCAGTTCAGGAGGGATGCTTTCTGCGGCAAATTCTCCATAATGAATCTCTTCTGCCAGCACGGTCTTCCCTTTACCGTCATTTCACCCCACACTGTGCGTCCGAAAGACGAAAGGTTTTGCGGCCATGTGGATTATTTTGACAGGCTGTGCAGAGTTGTTAAGGCCATGAGGCGCATGAGGGTGGGCGCCGTAGGTGCAAGGACGACGCCTTTCAAAACGGTACGCATAGACGAATCCGCGCTTGAAGAACACGGAATAACGACCGAGACTTTCGACCTTTCATACGTCTTTTCGAAAATCGAAGGAGTAAAGATTTCAGACAAGCCGTTCAAAAAGAAATCCGCCTCGCTCAAGGATTATTCCAACTGGCAGGGCGTTCCACGTTCCAGTTTTGAAAAACTTGTCCGTTTGGCGGTTGTCTTCGATTCGATGATTGAAGAGAACGGCCTTGATGCGATCGCCGTGAGGTGCTGGGACGAAATGCAGAGGTTCGTCGGCATTTCTCCATGCGTGGTGCTGAGCGAAATAAATAACAGGGGCATTCCCGCAGCCTGCGAGGTGGACGTTGGCAATGCCGTTACCATGTTTGCACTGGGAAAGGCGGCAGGGAGCCCTGTCACGTGCCTTGACTGGAACAATAATTACGGAGAGGACGATGATAAGTGTATCCTCTTTCACTGCGGCCCGGTGCCCAGGAAGATGATGAAAACCGAGGGAAGGATAGTTGATCATGCCATCCTTGCAAACTCCCTCGGGCAGGGATGTTCCTTCGGGTGCAACCAGGGGCGCATCACCGAAGGTCCATTTACCTACGGGAGTATGCTTACCCGCAAGGGAAACCTTGAATTCTACCTCGGGCAGGGTGTTTTCACCGACGATCCCATACCGGATGATTTCTTCGGTTGTGCCGGGGTTGCAAGGATTGAAGGGCTGCAGGAAGTGGTCAGGTCAATCGGATGCCTGGGCCACAGGCACCATGCGAGCGTCGTTCCCGGACACGTGATGGCTCCGGTGAGGGAAGCATTCGAGAAATATCTCGGATTTTCCCTGGTGACATTCTGATACCTTTAAGGCCTGTAAAATAATGGATATCCGTTTCACTTTTCCTGGAGTGGTTTTCGCAGTGATGCTTTTACTCTGCAGCCCTTCTTTTTCTTCCGGCAGGGCCGTCTATTACACAGCCGACAGCATGAACGTTGAATTTGATACCTTTGGAGAAGCTGAAAAACTGGTGCTTTCGGGAAATGTCAGGATTTCTCTTGAGGAGGTTAACCTGGCCTGCGGGAAAGCGGTTTTCAACAAGGTGTCCGGCGAGATTGAGGCCAGTGAAGGCATAGAAGCCGAGACTCTCGAGGGGAAATTTACAGCCGAAAGACTTTCTTACAATGTTTACGAAGGCAGGGGAGTTCTTTTCAACGCTTCTTTTTCCGCCCCTCCCCTGTACGGCAGGGCGGAAAAAATCGAGAGGGAAAAGGAAACCCTTATTCTTCACAACGGGTATGTCACGACCTGCGACAGGCCTGAGCCCCACTACCGTTTTTCCGTCGACAGGCTCACATATGTTTACGGGGAATACCTGAGGGCGGAAAGGATGAGGTTCTTTTTGGGGAAAAATGTCTCAATCTTCTATTTCCCCAGGATTACCATTGACCAGAAGACGGGAGAGCCCCCTTTAGCGGTTTCTTCCAGCAGCAGCGCCAGGCTCGGGGAAACCTTCGACATGTCCTTCCAGCACCGTGTCTCCCGGGATGGGAGCCTGATACTAAAGGAGAGGCTCAGCCTTGGCAACGAGGCTTTCGGTGTCGGCGCCGGGATCAGGTCTGTGAAGAATAACCTGGATGTTTCGGCTTTTCTTGCACACAGGTGGGACGGAAGCGATTGGCAAGGCGGCGGATGGGCCGGGCTGATAAGTCCAATCCCCTTTTTCGGCTCCCAGGGCAGACTGGTTGTTGACTGGCGGTGGATGGATGACAACGAGTTTTTCTACGACTTCTTCAGGGATCTTTATTCCGAAAAATTCAGGTCTTACAACCATTTTTCAGTTACATCCCTGCTGGGAGAAAACATTTTCAATATCGGGATAAGGGAGAACGCGGGAGACCCTTTTCTCGGAATTGAAAAAATGCCGGAGATAAGGTTTTTCACGCCTGAGCACAGGGTTCCCCGGCTTCCGGTATTTTTTGAAAACGACCTGAGGATAACCAATTTCCGTAAGGAAGGCGAATACTGGCAGAGGAGCATGGATACGGCCAGGATCTCGGCGCGGAAGAAAGCCGGCCGCCTTCTCCTGTCGCCATACCTTTCACTTACAGGGGCCGATTACAGGAATTCTGGAGACTCTATTTTCAATTTCAGAGGGGAATCAGGCGCTTCAGCGTCCATGCTCCTGCGCAGGAATGAAGGCGATTTCACCGGGTATATAAGGCCTTCATTATCCATTTTCCGCAGGGACTCGAAGTACGATCCCGGCGAACTTGAACCCTTTGACAGGGAAGAAACCCTGGATGACGGAACTTTTGCGGCACTTGGCATGAGCTGGTCATCCTGGGAAAAAGATTCCTGCCTGGGAAGCGTTTCCATGGATAGCGTTTACAGCCTTGATGACGGCAGGTTCAGGGAAACCATTCTGAGGTACAGCCTCCGTATCGGGGAGAGGATAACGGTTTCCGGCGACAATGAATGGGACTTTGGCTCCGAAGGATCTTCTTTTGGAGTCAACGATATTATCTATGAATCGGGAAGGTACCGTTTCAACCTTGGCACCAGGTATGATGACCAGGGAGACGTGTTCGGCCTTGCTGCCGGATTCCGGCATGATGTTAACAGCATGTGGCGTTACTCAATGAAGCTTTTCTACGATGTGGAGGAAAATTCATTCAACAGGCAGTCCCTTGACATCCGGAGAAAGCTCCACTGCTGGGAACTCAACCTGAGAATAGACAGGGATGACGACGGTTTTTCTTTTTACATCTTTGCATACCCTGTTTTCATATGAAGCTTCCATGCCGGAAAAGGCCCGGGGATACAAAAAAAGGAAAAAGGGCGGGATGAAAATGGAGATGAAAAGAAAGGGAAACAGGAGCAAAACGGGCATCAGGGAGATCCGCATGACAAAGGGATTTCTCAAATATGCCCTGGGTTCGTGCCTGATCGAGATAGGGGATACGAGGGTTCTCTGCGCCGTCAGCCAGGAAGAAAGGGTGCCTTTTTTTCTAAGGGACACGGAAAGCGGCTGGCTTACGGCTGAGTATGCCCTGCTTCCTGCCTCCACGAGCGAAAGAAGCCAGAGAAATTCAAACCTTACCGGGCGCAGCCAGGAAATACAGAGGATGATAGGCCGTTCCCTGAGGGGGGTTCTCGACCTGAAAAAAATAGGCGAAAGGACCATTTACGTTGACTGCGATGTCCTGCAGGCAGACGGGGGAACCCGGACCGCTGCAGTGACAGGCGCCTTCGTTGCCCTTGTAGAAGGTCTCTCCAAGCTCAAGAAGGCAGGTATGTTAAGGCTTCCGCTCCTGAGGGATTACCTTGCGGCCGTCAGTGTAGGCATAGTCCACGGAAACAGGTTCGTCGACCTTGATTACCAGGAAGATTCTTCCGCCTCGGTTGATTTAAACGTTGTAATGACAGGAAATGGCGAATTCGTGGAAATCCAGGGTACGGCTGAAGGCGTTCCTTTCAGCAGGAAGGAACTTGATTCACTCCTTGAGATTGCAGGGGAGGGCATCAGAGAGATAATTGAGATGGAAAAAGGGGTGCTCAGGGATGAGATTCAATTTTTACTTGGCAACTAAGAATGTCAACAAGGTGAACGAAGTCCGCAGGATAATGTCCGGCAATAACATTGATGTCCTTCCATGCCCGGAAGGGATAGATTTTCCCGATGAAAACGGCGTGACATTCGAAGAAAACGCCCTTCTGAAGGCCGCCCATCTGAGGAGCCTGCTTCCGGGGGCTTTCGTTGCGGGGGAAGATTCCGGGCTCGAGGTTGAAATGCTCGGCGGCCAGCCCGGGGTCAACTCTGCAAGGTTTGCCGGCATGCACGGGGATGACCGGGCCAACATAAAAAAGCTTCTGGAATCCCTTTCGTCCTTCCGCAGGATGGAAGACCGCAAGGCAAGGTTTGTAACATCGGTGGCCTTCATAGGTTCCGGGTCGCCAGTATTCTTCAGGGGGGAAATAGAGGGTTTCATATCCCTTTTCCCCAGGGGCAGCGGAGGTTTCGGGTACGACCCTGTTTTCATTCTGCCATCTTCGGGCAAAACCTTCGCCGAGATGACCCCTGAAGAGAAGAACCTGGTAAGCCACAGGGCCTCGGCATTCAGAAAACTTTCTTTATATTTGCAGAAAGGCGGAGAAAAAAGGTAAAATAATAGGGTTCTTTAATGGCGGGGTAGCTCAGTGGCAGAGCAGTCGGCTCATACCCGGCGCGTCTGGGGTTCGAATCCCCATCCCGCTACTCCATCCTTTGATCCGATCCAAGAGCCCGGGAGTAAAAAGTGTTTGTCAAATTGAACGGAATGCCCTATCAAAACGGCAGGAAGATGGGGTTGCATTCAAAAAACATCCTTAAAAAAAGAATATTGCAGGTAGAGTCGATAAGAAAAGCCGGCAAGGTTTCTTCCCGGACCCTCTCTTCGCGCGTAAAAGAATTTACATCTCTTCTCCTGAAGGTCTCCCCTCACTGGCTGGATGAAATAAAGGGCCAGTCGGAAACCTCCGGGCTGGATATGAGCAGCCTGGTCGGATTGAACTGCCTGCCCGACGGCTTCTTTTCAAACATGTCTCCCGGTCCTGTAATTGATACAAGTCAGAACTGCTCCTCATTCTTCCTGTCGGAGCCGTCAAGGAATATCCTGTTCAAGATAAGGGACGAGAAGAACTTCCCTCAATCTTTTCTCGTGCTGCATAGCCGGGGTTTTTACTCGTCTCAAGCCGGGCGGGACATAGGGAATGCCGGATTTGCACATTTCTTCAACGAGAAGGCCCTGGCCGGGGCAAATAACACCGGGTCCCATACCAGCCATCCCACTGAAAGACCTCTCTTCAACGATTGCCACGTTATGAGATACGTATCAGAGAGGGCGGGATCTGTCCGGGAGATTCCAGGCCTCATAGAGAACCTGATAGAAAAAAAAGCAATGGGCGGCGCAAACGGGGAAAGGGGAGCCATCTTCCTCTTTGCCGATCCCGTCGAGGGACTTCTTGTCGAGTGCGATTCACGGGATTACACGGCAAGGTTCATCTCAAAGGGAAAATATGCCGTGACCAACCATTATACCACGGCGAAAGCCAGAAAATGGGAATCCCTGCCTCCCGGAAATAATACGCTGACCAGGAGGAAGAGGCTCAGGGATCTTCTCTCGAAAAGCGGCGGAATTCTTTCGCCTGAGCGGGTATGCGAGATTTCGAGGGATACCAAGAACCATCCGGACAGCCTCTGCAAGAGGGCAGGCTCAGCTTTCTTCACTACCGTATCTGTCCAGTGCCAGTTTATTGACAGGAAAAATATCTCCGGATCGATTAACCTTGTATCCTGCGGGAATCCTCTCACTTCCGTTTTTTTGCCGTTGGCCCTGCCTTTCGAACGGACCTTCGTGCCCGCCCTTTCGGGGGATTACTACATGGCATCGGAGGCAGCAGGACTTACCGGAGATGAGGCCGGGACTTCCCGCGTCAGGCATCCCGGGTGGGAGATCTCTGCATTTGACAGGACGGGAGAGGCCGGGGCGCTCTGGGAGGAAGCTTACTTAATGCTCAAAAGGAGAAATGATATTTCATGACATACAAAACCGTATCGGAAAAGATCCTTCTTAAAACGCTTGACAGCCTCATACTGAAAAGCGTCACTGCCATTCCCGGGGACGTTAAGCTCTGCCTCGAAAAGATAATGGAAGCAGAAAAGCCGGGAAGCATGGCCGCCGAGAGTATCAGGGTGACAATGGAAAACCTCAGGATGTGCGAAAAGGAATCCCTTCTTGCGTGTCCCGACACGGGCTATCCCCTCTTCTATTTCAGGGTAGGTAGCGGGATCCTTCCGGAAAACGGCATGGAGTCACTTTACGGGGCGTCGATCCGCTGCGTTGAAAGGGCCACCGGCAAAAACCGCCTGCGCAAGACTATGGTCCATCCACTTACAAGGTTCAATCCCGGAACCAATGTCATCCAGTTCCTTCCCAAGGTTGAGGTTAAATTTTCCGGGGATATAGATTACCTGGAAGCCACCTTTGTTCCAAAGGGAGGGGGATCGGAGATATTCGGGACTTTCTACAGAATGATGACGCCGGTTGACGGGATCAGGGGGGTAAAGAAATTTATCCTGGATTCCGCACAAAGGGCAATGGAAGCCGGCAAGAGCTGTCCCCCGAACCTTGTCGGAATCGGCATAGGAGGCACTGCCGATCTCTGCATGAAGCTTGCAAAGGAATCCGCATTGCTCAGGCCTGTCGGAAGCCGTCATCCCGAGAAGATAATCTCCGACATGGAAAGATCTCTGATGGATGACATAAATTCTCTGGGTATCGGTTCAATGGGGACAGGGGGCAAAATCTCCCTGCTTGATCTCCATATAGAATACGCCGCCTCGCACACCGCGGCCCTCCCGGTGGCGTTCAACTGCCAGTGTTCGGTATGCAGGAGGGCGACTGCAAGGATATACCCTTCAGGAAAGGTTGAAATGCTTGATTACCCCGACTGGTTCGGAAGAGGTGAAAAATGATCAAAGAGATTACCCTGCCGCTTGAAATGAAGACACTTTGCAGCCTTGTAGCCGGAGATCTCGTCACCCTTACGGGCAGGATATTTACCGGAAGGGAATCCTTTTACATCAGGGCGGTGGAAGAAAAGATCTTGCCGGACCTTGACTACGAAGCCATAAACGTCATGATGCACGTCGGACCCGTCATGGAGAAGACGCAGGGAGAGTGGAAGGTCCTCAGTCTCACCCCTACGACAAGCATAAGGATGGAGAAGTATGCAGGCCCAATGATTAAAAGGCTCAGGACCAGGGCCCTTATAGGAAAGGGAACCATGGGCAGGAAGAGCATGGAGGCCATGAAGAAAGAGGGGGCCGTCCACCTGTCTCCCACGGGCATATATCCTTCGCTTCTTGCAGGTCAGGTCAGGAAGGTGGAGAAGGTCTTTTTTCTCGAAGAAACAGGGCCCACTGAAGCAACCTGGATCTTCGATGTGGCATCCTTCGGCCCTTTCCTGGTTGACATGGACTGCCATGGAGGTAATTATTTTGAAGGCATCATATCCCGTTCCATGGAGCAGATGAAGAAGGTTTATGCAAAACACGGCATACCCCAGGGTTACAAGTACACTCCTATTTGAGCCTGGGATTTGACTTTCGTTTTCATTTTCACAAAGACGGAGAGGAGATTACATGATAAGCAGGGAAAAAGCCAAAAAGAATATATGCAGGATTATAGACGAAGAGAGCAGTCATATCATTAAAATCGGGGAAGATATACTCAGGATGCCTGAGAAGGGATTCCAGGAATTCAAAACTTCCGCCTACGTGCAGGAATGCTTCGGAAAAGAGGGTATCCCTTTCAGGTCGGGGCTCGCCGTAACAGGCGTGCGTGCGGACCTCGGGGGCGGCAGTAAGGGGCCCCGGATAGCCCTCATGGGAGAGCTCGACGCCCTTTCCGTCCCGGAACATCCTTTTGCGGACGTTGAAACCGGCGCCGCCCACGCCTGCGGCCATAACGCACAGCTGAGCGGTATGCTCGGGGCTGCCATTGGCTTGAAGAGAAGCGGGGTGCTGGAACATCTTGCGGGTTCAATCTCCTTCATGGCCGTTCCGGCAGAAGAGCTTAACGATATGAATTACAGGCTTGACCTGAGAAAAAAAAGAAAAATATCCTTCATGTCAGGCAAGCAGGAGTTCATAAAAATAGGATGCTTTGACGATATAGACATGGCTATCATGATACACGGATCCGAGGGCCGCGGGGCGGGGGTTAGTGAATCTTACAACGGCTTCCTGTTCAAGGTTTCACGCTTTACGGGCAGGGCGGCCCATTCCGCGGCGTCTCCGCATCTTGGCGTAAATGCTCTACAGGCGGCTTCTCTCGCTCTTTCCGCCCTGAACGCACAGAACGAGACATACCTCGACGAGGAGCGTGCAAGGATACATTCCATATTCGAAATTCCATCTGCGGCAGTCAACGTGGTTCCGGCCGGCGTAGTAATGGAAACCCAGGTCAGGGCATCTAACGTGGAATCTATCCTGGGCGCTTCCAAAAAGGCCGACAGGGCGCTCAAGGCAGGAGCTCTCGCTCTCGGGGCAAAGGTTGCAATACAGACCATACCGGGCTATATGCCTACCATTCAGAACAAGGGGCTGATAGAGATTTACAGGCAGAACGTCATTCCCTTCATTCCCGGCCAGAAGTTTTACTTCAATCCTCCAAAGGCGTCTTCAACGGACATGGGAGACGTTTCTCAGATAATGCCTGCCATACATCCTTACATGGGAGGCTGGAAGGGATCTCCGCACGGGCGGAATTTTGAAGTGACAGACAAGAACCTTGCCTACGTCGTACCGGCAAAGGTCCTTGCCCTGTGCGCCATAGACCTTCTTTGGGACAAAGCCGGGCAGGCCATGTCTATACTCCGGGAAACCAAGCCGGCCCTGACGAAGAAAAGGTATCTGGAGATACAGGAGAAGAACTTCAACAGGTCTCTCTACGATTATTCCAGGTAGACGGCCTCATTCAGCCTTATGCCCGGCGCTCCTGGCGGCAGGGGTCGTCAGCTTACGATCCCGCCTTCTTCGCTCAGGAAGATGCCTCTCAGTTTCATCTCGACGCTCTGGGGATTCTCGGCGTGGCTTAAAGCCGTTTCCTTGTCGATATACCCGTTGTTAACCAGGTTAACAATGGAATTCTCGAAATCTATCATCCCGTCTTCCTTGCCCGCCTTTATTGCCTTTACGATTTTCTCGTCCTTTTCTTCCACTATCAACCGGGCAATAAGTGGATTGATGAACATGATCTCGCAAGCCGGGATCCTCTGGATGTCGGGTTTGATGGAAGAAAGAAGCTGCTGGGAAACTACAGCCCTCAAGTGGAGGCTTATATCTTTCCTGACCTGCGGCTGCCGGTTCTGGGGGAAGAAATTGAGGATCCTGCCTATGGTCAGTGTTGCATTTGAACTGTGGAGCGTGCCGAAGACGAGGTGGCCGGTCTCTGCGGCGTGGAGAGCGAATTCAACGGTCTCTGTGTCCCTCATTTCCCCCACCAGGATGATGTCGGGATCTTCCCTTACTGCAAATTTGAGGGCGATTTTGAAGGATTCCACGTCTATCCCGATCTCCCTCTGCGTGATGATTGCTTTCTTGTTGGTATATAAAAACTCTATGGGGTCTTCTATACACAGGATATGGCATGCCTTCTTTCCGTTGATATCGTTTACCAGGGCGGCCAGGGTTGAGGATTTGCCGCATCCGGTCGGCCCCGTTACCAGTACAAGCCCGTTAACATAATGAGATATGTTTGCCAGTGTTTCCGGAAGGTTGAGGGACTTGAATGTCGGAATCTCGTCGGATATCCTTCTTGCCACGATGGAAGTCGAGCCTCTCTGCCTGAATATGTTGACCCTGAACCTTCCGATCCCCTGCATCGCGAGGGCGATGTCTATGCCGCCGTTTTCCTCCAGGGCATTCCTGTCCCTCTCCTTGACCAGGGTGTCCTTTATCAGTTCAAGCATCTCGTCTGACGAAAGCATGGGAAGGTTGTCCAGCCTTACCAGTTCTCCTTTTATGCGCAGTATCGGAGGAGAACCTACGTGAAGATGTATGTCGGATGCGTTCATCTCTTTCGATTGTTTCATGAGGAATTTCAAGATATTATTTTCGTTGGACATGGCGGTACTCCCGTGTTAAAATTGAAATTTTACCACATGTATATTAACATATATGCATGAAAATTGCCATTGTATATTTTTCCCTTTCGGGACGGACCGAACTTCTCAGCGGACTGGCCGCCTCTGCTGCCAGGGAAGAGAAGGCCGGGGTTGCCGTTTTCAGGCTTGAAACCGGGGATACGGGATCTTTTATCAAGAACTGCATGGATGCTTTCGGCAAAAAAACGGCCATGCTTAAGGAAGTCCCTGATACGAAAGGGTTTGACATGCTTTTCCTTTGCACCCCCGTCTGGGCATTTGACATAACCCCCGCAATGCGCTCTTTCATAGGGCTTTCTGACTTGAGGGGAAAAGGAGTCTTCCTCATGACGACTTACGGCAGCGGGAAGGGAAAGGAGAGGGCCATGAAGAGCTTTGAATCCCTCGTCCGGGAGGCCGGCGGCGAGGTGTTAGGAAAGTCCGAACTTAAAGGAAGGAAGGTCATTGAAGAATTCGATTCCACAAAAGGAGGGATAAAGAAATGCTTAGAACAATTTCGACAGACAAAGCCCCCTGGGCGATAGGTCCTTATTCCCAGGCGATTGTTGCCGGCAACCTTGTTTTCCTCTCGGGGCAGATACCCATAGAACCTTCTTCCAACGAGATGGTGAAAGGCGATATCTCTGTCCAGACTCAGCAGGTCATACAGAATATCATCGTCATACTGAAGGAAGCGGGATGTGGCATAGAAAACGTTGTAAAGACAACGGTCTTTCTGCAGGACATGAAGGATTTCGAGAAGATGAACCTGGTATATGCAGGGTATTTCAAGCATAAGCCGGCAAGGAGCACGGTCCAGGTTGCATGCCTTCCAAAAAAGGCTCTTGTTGAGATAGAGTGCGTTGCCGTCATGGGAGGGTGAGTCTATTCGCCTATTATCTTTACCAGGACGCGCTTCTTTCTTCTTCCGTCGAATTCCCCGTAAAAGACTTGTTCCCACGGGCCGAAATCAAGCCTGCCTCCTGTTATGGCTATGACCGCTTCCCTTCCCATGATCTGCCTCTTCAGGTGGGCGTCTCCGTTATCTTCCCCCGTGTTGTGCTCGTACCTCGAAACGGGTTCGTGGGGGGCAATCCCTTCAAGCCATTTTTCAAAATCCCTGTGAAGGCCGGGCTCATCGTCGTTCACGAATACGCTTGCGGTTATGTGCATTGCGTTCACAAGGCATAATCCTTCCCTGATCCCGCTTTCATCGACCGCTGCCTGTACCTGGCTTGTTATGTTGACGAATCCTAACCTGCCCGGGATATTGAAAAAAAGTTCTTTCCTCCAGCTTTTCACGGCTTTTTCTCCTTTCCGGTTCAGCGGGCGGGATGCATCAATACATTCACGGGACAAGGACGGCCTTGATTACCGGTTTGGACCCGTCAATTATCGACGACATGACATCCCCCGCCTGCCCGAACCCGAACCGGTGGGTTATCAGGTCCTCTGCGGGAAGGAGTCCCTCCCTGAGAATGTTTATTGCCACCGGGAAGTTGATCGCAGGTTCTGCGAATGTCGGCCTGAGGGTTATCTTGCGGAATATCATGTCATTTATATCCACGCTGATCTTATTCTTTCCCCCGAAGTGGAGCCCGTAAAACGTAATGATGCCTCCGAAACGTATGATCCTGAAAGCGTCGTAGATGCTTTCGGGAGGGGAGGAAACTATAATCCTGTCAACCCCGTCAGGAAATTTTTTCCTGATAGCGCCTTCTATGTCGTCTTTGCCCTGTTCAAGTACGAGGTCGCATCCCCACTTTTTTGCGAGTTCAAGCCTTGCCTTCTCTCTCGGGTTGGCGGCCTGCATGCCCGTGATTGCAACGAAACCCGCCCCTCTCAGCCTTGCCATCCTGGCAGACATAAGCCCGAGAGGACCAGGGCCGAGAACGAGGACGCTTCCCCCGAGCGGGATATCTGCGTTAAGAACGGAGGTCAGAGATACCGCGAGCGGTTCGGTCAGGGACGCCGGGACGTAATCGAGCCCTTCGAACCTGTTTAGGCAGTTGAAATTGACTGAAAGATATTCCCCCATCCCTGGCTGGTTCTCCATGTTGTACATGTTCCTGCAGAATTCCGGGTGGCCGCTCTTGCAGTCCCTGCAGACACCGCACATGGTGCAGTCTTCGACTATGACCCTGTCCCCGGCTTTCACGTTCCTGACATTCTTCCCCGTTTCGACGACCTCTGCCGCAACCTCGTGGCCAAGCGGCATGTATCCTTCTTCCCAGTCTTTCACGAAGTTGATATCCGTTCCGCATACCCCGCAGGCCCTTATCCTGACTATCACGTGGTTTTCGTCGGGGGGAGGGATCTCCCTTTTCTCCGTTTTGATATCCAGATATTTTTTTCCGTACAGTCCCTTGCTTTCCATTGGTTCTCCTTTGTCCAGGCGTCCCGGAACACGGTTGCGGCCATTTGAAGATCCGGCGCCCTATGCCGCGCCGTAAAGCTTCCCGTCGGCACCCGGGAAGATATTGTCGTCCACGTGTTCCATGACCGTTGAAATATCCCCGAAGACTTTTTCAAAAGCGGACGCAATTTTCTCCATCAGATCTTTTCCGTTGGGGGCATGTATGCCGTGGACAATGGTGTAATTGTCGCAAAGGTCCCTTGCAACCGGATAATTGTCCACGCTGTAATCGTACCTGATGCCCCTGCTTTCGTTTACCGACCACGGATAGCTGGAACCGCCGTAGCCGAGCTTACTCTGGAAAATATCCTGGGCGGGTACGGGCATCGTCTGCCACTGTCCAACGAGTACTCCTTCCATGTAAAGCGCTTTCTCAACGGCTGTCCTGAATTCCCGCGGAGTGCACTTGACGCCCGCCTCTTCGGGGTTGAACCTGACGTTGTACATGAAGTAGACATGCTTGCAGTCGTCCGGCCTGTACGGAGGCACGACACCCGGTATCTTCCCGATCCTTTCTGTGAGGTACCCGGCATTACTGATCCTCGTGTCGTTGTATTCGTCAAGGTGTTTCAGCTGCCCCCTTGTAAAAGCTGCGGGAAGCTCCTGGTTCCTGTACATGTAACCCAGGATGGATGCGTTATATTTCCTCCTGTGGCTGACTTCGTCCACCTCGTCTCCGAAACACCTGATAAGGCTGCCTTTCCTGAGAAGCGTTTCGTCGTTGGTAACAAAGAATCCTCCTTCTCCGCCGGAAAGGTTCTTAAAGTTGTTAAGGCTGAAGGCGGCAATATGTCCGATCGTACCTACTTTCCTGCCTTTATATGTCGCTCCATGTGCCTGGCAGGCATCTTCTATTACAAACAAATTGTGTTTTTTCGCTATTTCAAGGATGGGATCCATGTCGGCCGGAAGTCCCTGTATGTGGACGGGAATGATGGCTTTCGTTCTTTCCGTTATGGCAGCCTCGAGTTTTGCGGGGTCCATGTTATACGTCCTTTTGTCTATATCCACGAAAACAGGTATGGCGTTCTGGTGTATTGCGCATGATGCCGAGGCAAGGAATGTAAAAGCTGATGTTATTATTTCATCGCCCGGCCCGGCGCCTATCGCTGATAAGGCCATGTGAAGGGCTGCGGTACCGCTGCAGGTCGTAAGGCAATGCTTTACCCCGAGGTATTCCGCCCATTCTTTTTCGAGAGATGTAACCTGCGGAGCCGTTCCTCCCGCGAAGATGCCGCTCTCCATTGTTTCATTGACAAAAAAACGGGTTTCCTCGTTGACCACGGGCCAGTTCTTGTAGTCGTTTCTCTTCAATACGGGCGTCCCGCCTTCAATAGCCAGTTTTTCTTTCATATTTCCTCCGCTGTTGTTTGACCTGCCGTCGTGATGTAAGTCTTCCTCTCCCCGTTGGGCATATTTTGGCTGACAATTCAGTTTCAACGATGCCATTGCAGGCATTGCCATATTTGCTTTTCCTGCCGGGGCAAGAATAGTCTAACCAATTTAAGCCCGGGTGTCAAGGGGGGAGTCAAAGGGGGTAACGGCAGGGCAGCCTCTTTATCATGACTTCATTTCATCCGTCCTTTTCCGGCAATCCTTTTTCATCCAGGATCCATCTCGGCCGCCTTATGAATGGGCCGTTTTCAAAGACCTGTTCTATCCCCGTACATTTTTCCAGGTAATCAAAACAGCTTCTCATGCATCCCCTGGAACCCTCTATGCCGAGGGCTCCTTCTCCCCATTTCTGTATGTAAGCGTGTCCCGGAATGATGTATCCCGAAGGATGCTCTGAAGATTTTCTCCATTCTCCTGTTGACATCGGCCAGCAGAACTTGTAGGCCGTTTCCTCGGTTACCCGCTGCTTATTTGCATCGAAGCTGTAACCCGGCAAGGCTTTGGAAATGAACGGCGACACCCTGGGATCTCCGCCGTGATAGGCGAGGGTGCATCTTCCCATGTCAACGTCAGCCCATCTGTAAGTTTTATCCTCTATTTTTATTTCAACGAATTTCTTCTCCCTTATATGCGGGATTGCCCCCGGACATCCTCTTACGCATGCCATATCCAGTTTGCATATGCTGTTGGGTTCCACGAGGGGATCCGGTTCCAGTTTCAGATCGGTCAGGATGGCTGCAAGCCTCTGTCTCGGACCGAACCTCCTGGTGAGGAATATCTTTGACCATCCAATCTCCCCTATGCCGGCGGCCACCCCCGCGATTCTTATTGCAAGGTTGACTTCCGGTGCAATGCCGCCCTTTCTTAGGAGCCCGGTTTCCGGGGGGCCTTCAACGGTTATTCCCGAATAAAGGGGAACGGCTTCGTAACCATAGTCTTCTATGAAGCAGGCGGTTTCGTAGAGAGGCATCTGCAGGAAAAAGGTGTTCAGGAGGCCGGAATAATCAAAGTAGGAGTAATTTGGCCAGTATGTTCCTTCCTCTATGCCCCGCCATCCCCCCCTGACGATCCGGCGCCCGACGACTATTACCGATCTTGCCCCTGGGAATATGCTTTCAGGATGCATCCTCTCAGGGGCGCCTCTGAATCTCTCCATGCTTGCCACCCCGAAAAGGTCGAGCCCTCGGGATAACGCGAACTCCCTGATCTCCTCTTTTCCCGGTTCCCGGAAAGACATCTTTTTCTCCTCCTTACATTCTGTAAAGGTCTTTTTCTTCCCTTACTGTCCAGGTCTCTCTCTGTCTGAAAGGCAGCCTGAAACGGCTTTTTATCCTTCCGCTCCTTTCGAGATAATCCATGCAGGTTCTTATGCACACGGAGGCTATCCTGTCAGGCCTGCCTGCCGGGTGGTGAGGGTTCTTCACCGCGCCGTTTTTGCATGAGGCGCATTTACCGTAATCAATTTCGGCCACCCGCATCTTCCTTCCCGAGATTTCAAGCTCCCTGTCTCCGTTGAAAGCCCCGAGGGGGCAAAATCCCCCGCACTCCCCGTTGCGCGGGCATATCTCTTCCGCGGGAAGAGGGTCGGGCTCAAGTACTGCGTCGGTGAGGATCATCTGGAATCTCTGCCTGGGGCCGAATTCAGGCGTAAGGAATATGCCGCAGTAGCCTATTTCACCAAGTCCCGTCCTGACCGCCGCATCGTCGAAATCGAGCATCACGTTTGGTTCCGGAACGCCTTTTCTTACCGCGACGCCCATGGGAGGAACCTCCGGAGGGAGGTTTGGCAGGGGCACTGCTTCCCATCCGTTGTCTTCGAGGAATTCCGAGACCCTGAATGTTGTCATTGCAATGAAACGGTTCTCGAGCCAGTTATATCCGTGAAACATGTAATTCTGGAAATTGGTTCCTTCCTCCACTCCCCTGAGGGTTCCCCTTGTTATTCTCCTGCCAATCATTATCACGGATCTTGCCTCCGGGAATATGGACCTTGGATCCTTTCTCCGGGTAAGGCCGTCGAACCTGTCTATCCCGGATATGCCCGCCAGGTCCGCTCCCGCCGAGAATGCGTATTCCTTCAGTTGTCTGCTCTCCATTTTTTTTCTCCGTTTTGGGACTTTCACGTGAAGCGTCCAACCATGTATGTTATCACATAAATCCTTCCCGATACAGAGAGGGGACTGAATGGAAAATTGACTCCGGCCTCTGGAAAACTTATAATAATCACCATGGGAAATGTATGGATTTCTTCGTGGAATCATTGCGATGCAGCCGGCAAGGCAATCATGGTAGGGCTTCTTTTCCTGTCCGTATATTCATGGTATATCCTTGTGGAAAAATTCCTCGTCCTGAAAGACGTGGAAAAAAAGAACAGGCTTTTCGTTAAATCCTTCAAGAAGGGCGAAATCCCCCGGCGGATCAAGTGTCCCCTTAACTCTATTCTCGAGTACGGCGAGGAACTGAAGGTCAGGTCGGGGGCGGAATATGCAGAGAAGCATCTTGAAAAGGCATTTCTCAGGGAGCAGGGGCTCCTCGAGAAGAAGATGACATCCCTTGCGACCATCGCCACAATTGCGCCTTTTCTCGGCCTGCTGGGCACCGTCTGGGGTCTGCTTCTTTCATTCATGGGGATAGTCGCGGCAGGTTCTTCTTCTGTCAAGGTGGTAGCCGCGGGTGTTTCTGAAGCCCTGGTCACAACGGTTGCCGGATTATTGGTAGCCATACCTGCGGCAACAGGTTACAACTACTACAGGGACCGTATATTCAACATTCTTGAAGGAATGGAGTACCTTTTTCCGAATATCATTGATTACCTGAAGAGGAAGGATTGAAGAGAGAGACACTGTCTCGCCGGGGAGGGAAAAATGGAGGGCATGACAAGGAGGAAAAGCAATCACACGCTTCCCCAGCTCAATATTACCAACCTCGTTGACGTTGCGTTGACTCTTGTTGTCATCCTGCTTATCATCTCCCCTTTCATAGAGCAGGGAATAGATGTGAAACTTCCTTCGTCTTCCCCTTCCGAAATCAGGGTCGAAAAGAGCCTGGTTATAACAGTTGCGCAAAACGGGGTTTATTACGTTGAAAGCAGGAACGTGACCCTTGGAGAAATGTCCGGGATCCTCAGGGAGAAGAAGGCGCAGCAGGAGGGTCTCTCCGTAATAATCAAGGGAGACGGGAACGTTCCTTACAAGGATATCGTCAAGGCGCTTGACACGGCGAAAAAATGCGGAATAGAGAAAATTGGACTTGCCACCCAGGCAGAATAAGGAAGCAGAGCCTTGGAATAACTTTGTTTTTACACTGCGCGGGGCTTCTGGCGCTTACAGTAAACCCGTGGAAAAAAGCGAATCCCTCCCTGATGCAGGTTTTCGACATCCAGCTTGTCAGCATTCCCCTTTCCATCCCCTCCGTTCCGGAAGCTGCGGGGAAGCCCGAGGAGATACCCTCAAAAAGAGAAACCCCGGGCAGGCAGGGGAACCAATCTTCCGCAGGGCCGGCGCGCAGGGCAGAACCCTCTCTGGGAAAGGCCGGGGAACCGGACTCTTTTGCAAGCGCCTCTTTCAGGGAAAGGCTTGCTTCCAGGATCCGCACCTCCGGACAGCCCGCAAGCCGGAAGGATCCCGTTGAGAGAGAACCGGTTGGCATCAAAAGGATAGAAAGACCCATTCCGGAATTAAATCTTCCCGACACGGGCGGAGGCATACCCGAATGGTATCTTTCTCTCGTCCAGTCCAGGATAAGGGAAAACTGGATCCTGCCGGCCATGCCGGGAAGAAGGTCGGCCACGGTCTCCTTCAGGATTTACTCCACAGGACGGATTGCCAACGTCTCTCTTGAACTTGCGTCCGGGAACGCCGGTTTTGACAGGTCTGTGATGGATGCTCTCAAGTCCGCGGGAGGGCTCCCTGTGTTTCCTGCCGGGATAAGACAACCTCATCTTGATATAATCATGGAGTTTAACACGGAGGGATGAAATGAAAAGAATCTCTGTTATAACTGCTTTATTTTCTTTCTTTATCGCCAGCCTCCATGCCTCTGATCCCATATTTCTAAGGATAACCAGGGATCTCAGGGAAAAGGTGGAGATATCGGTTCTTCTTTCGGCCCCGAAGGATGCTTACTGGGAAGATTTCCTCAAGACGGTCTCGGGGGAC
>Ga0302245_1000749_pt1 | contig 25022 bp, 22 predicted proteins | sample AAG_UR_Thr_MG_FD_193512 | JGI IMG/M metagenome (GOLD analysis project Ga0302245, IMG submission 193512) | Enriched activated sludge microbial communities from anaerobic digester in WTTP, New Holstein, Wisconsin, United States - AAG_UR_Thr | ecosystem: Engineered > Bioreactor > Anaerobic >... | reverse complement strand
CGCAGTATCCCTGTTGCCGGTTATAATCGATTCTGAATGCCTTGTGCCATGCATGTTTATGTGCTCCACCGCTTCGTCCGCCGAATCTACGACCTTTACAGATATAACCAGGTCAAGATACTCCGTTGACCAGTCGGAATCAACCGCAGGCTTGATACCTGGCAATATCTTTCTTGTCTCCCCGCATCCCCTGATCTCAACCTTTTCAGATCTGAATATTTCGGCTATTTTCGGGAGAAAATCCGGCGCTATATCTCTGTGAACGAGAAGAGTTTCCGTGGCATTGCACGTTGAAGGCCTCTGCACTTTTGCATTGACCGCAACCTTTATTGCCATTTCCATATCCGCATCACTGTCAACGTAAGTATGGCATACTCCCTTATAATGCTTTATAACGGGAATCCTGCTGTTTCTCACCACGGTTTCAATAAGGGACTCCCCTCCTCTCGGTATAACAAGGTCTATCAGGGCCGACATTGAAAGAAGGTACCTGACAGCCCTGCGCCCGCCCGTAGAAACCAGGTTGACCATTTCTTCCGGCATGGAGACCTCGAGCAGGCTTTTCCTGAGGATCGAGACAAGCATCCTGTTGGAATGCCTGGCCTCCCTGCCTCCCCTGAGGATAACGCAGTTTCCGGATTTCACGCACAGGATTGCCGCCTCAACCGTAACATCAGGCCTCGACTCGTATATGATCCCTATCACCCCTATGGGAACTCTTACACGCTCTATCAAAAGCCCGTTTGGCCTTCTTGTTTCCCAAATCTTTGCTCCGACCGGATCTGGAAGGAGCCTGACTGTATTGACGGCTTCTGCCATCTTGTCTATCCTCTTTTCCGTCAGGGCAAGCCTGTCCATGAAAGCCCCGGAAAGTCCTGATCTCCCGCACCTTTCAAGATCTCTCTGGTTTGCTCTTATTATATCCTTTCTCTGCATGTCAAGGTTTACTGCAAGCCTCCCGAGGAATAGGTTCTTCAGCCCTGAAGAAAAACCTGCGGCGTTAAAGGAGGCTTTTTTTGTCTCCCTGACAGACTCCAAAATTTTATCCTGCCAGGACATGCCGATCCCTTCTTTATCTCTTTTTTCCACTCTTTATCCTTTCGGGATAGAACATCGTCCCAACGCTCTCCCCGCTGGCGGCCTTTTTCAATATCCACATCTTCTTGCCGTTGAGTATAATGCAGAATTTTCCACTCCCGACTGCATGCTTCGCCGCGGCGATCTTGCTCTGTATACCCCCGCTGCCCTGCCTGGAAGGACCTCCGGCCACAACGCCGTTTATTTCATCCATATTCCTCACGTCCTTTATGACCTTGCTCTCTCTGTTTATTTTGGGATCGCTGTTGCTCAGCCCGTCCACATCCGTAAGTATTACAAGCATGTCTGCACCGCAAAGATCGGCAACGAGACATGAAAGCGTGTCGTTGTCTCCGAACTTTATCTCATCGACGGCAACACTGTCGTTCTCGTTTATGACGGGAATGACTCCCAGCTTGAGGAGGGTGGATATGGTACCTCCGGCAATGCTCTCCCTTTCCCTTGTGACGAAAAGGTCTCTCGTCAGAAGGATCTGTCCCACGTTGATGCCCTCCTCCCTGAACAGCCTTTCGTAAACACGCATGAGCCTGCTCTGGCCTATGCTCGCTGCCGCCTGCAGCTTGTTTATGTCATCCGGCCTCTTCTTCCATCCGAGAACCTGCATGCCTGCTGCTATGGCTCCGGATGTGACTATTATTATTTCTGATTCCTTCTTCTTTACCAGGTAGCATACCTGTTCCACTATGTGTTCAATCACCGAGACGTCAAGCCGGTCGTTTGTGGAGGTGAGAACCTGTGTTCCAATCTTGATGACCATCCTGCGGCTTTTCCTGAAAGCTTCAATTCTTTTCATCGGCTTTTTCCCTTATGGTTCTAAGGCTTTTAAGCCTTGATTCCAGCTCTTTACGGGAACCTTTAACCAGCAAACTTTTCATTTCTTCCAGCGATTTCTCCATCTCCCCTATCCAGAAACAGAGGTTATCCCTGTTTGCCATAAATATCTCAGACCAGATGGACGGACTGCTCTTTCCTATCCTCGTGGTATCCCTGAAACCCGTTCCAAGGCATTTGTAGAGTGTCTCAGGACCGGCTTCCTTCTCCAGCAGGGATATGAGGCAGTATACAGCCAAATGGGGCATGTGGCTTGTCAACCCGACCATCCTGTCATGTTCCGATGGAGACATCAGGATTGTCTTTGCTCCAAGGGATTCCCAGAATCCCTTGACGGACTCCAGATTTTTCTCGCCTGTATCTGAACCGGGAGTCATTATCACATACCTGTTTTCGAAAAGGTTTTCCATCGCCTGATCCATGCCGCTTTTCTCAGAGCCTGCCATTGGATGGGAAGGTACAAAGCTGTTTCCCGGCCCGAGAAGATCGAACGCTTCGCGGCATATTTTCTCCTTGACGCTCGCCACGTCTGTAACCAGCACTTTGGAACCATGCTTTTTAATTCTTTCAAAATACTCCTTTATTATATCCACGGGCGTTGCCAGAACAAGGAAGTCGAGTCCGTCGAGACCCTCATCGAAATCCGTGTAATACTCGTCTATAAGTCCCTGGGATTTAGCCTTTTCAAGCGTTTCAGGCCTCCTGCTAAAACCGGTAATTTTCTCCGATATGCGCCTCTTCTTCATGCCGAGGGCAATGGAGCCTCCTATCAGGCCAAGACCGACAATGCCTGTATTCTTGAATTTTGCCATTTTGCGCCTGTAAATAAAACAACAACCCGGGAAAACGACTTCACTCCCTTCCTTGAATTTTCCTCTCCTCAAACCTTTCCGCGATCTTCTCAGCCTGTCTTCTTGTCATTTTTTTCAAAAAATTTCAGAAGCTCTATGGGCAGGGGAAAGAGTATCGTTGAATTCTTTTCAGCGGCTATCTCGGCAGCCGTTTGAAGATATCTCAGCTGTATGGAAGAAGGTACTTCCGCAAGTATCTTTGCGGCATCCCTCAGTTTTTCGGAAGCCTGGTATTCTCCCTCGGCATTTATTATCCTTGCCCTTCGATCCCTTTCAACCTCGGCCTGCCTCGCCATGGCCCTTTTCATCGTATCGGGAAGTTCGACTTCCTTTATTTCCACTATGCTCACTTTGATACCCCATGGATCAGTCTGCTGGTCGATTATCTGCTGAAGCTGCTGGTTGACCGTATCCCTTTCCGAGAGTATCTGATCCAGCTCAAACTGTCCGGCTATGCCCCTGAGGGTTGTCTGTGCGAGCTGCATGGTTGACATGTGGTAGTTTTCCACTTCAACAACCGCCTTGTTGGGATCCATAACCCTGAACCAGACAACAGCGTTTATCTTTATCGGAACGTTGTCCCGGGTCATGACCTCCTGGGGAGTCACGTCAAAGGTCACTGTTCTCAGGCTGATTTTTACCATCCTTTCAACCATGGGAAAAAGGATTATCAGCCCCGGCCCTCTTGCGTCGACCAGCCTGCCGAGCCTGAATACAACGCCTCTTTCGTATTCGCTCACAATCTTAACCGAATTGAAAAGTATAATTATCGCCACTACAAGAAGCATCATAATGCCTTCCATTTGGGTATCTCCTTTTTGTGCAAGGCAAAATGCCCTTTGCCTCTACGGGATTTTTAGCCCCACTCAATTTAAAATTAGCATATGCAGCCTTTCTTGTCAACGGACTCCCTCACATCCGGTGGGTCAAAAAAAGCCATCCTTTGGAACAAAAGATTCATGAATTGACGTCTGCGGCCTTACCGGGCGGGGGTGAATCTGAAGACTGGTTTTTCGTGGCGAGGTACCGGACGATGCTCCTGGCAGCGGTCTTTCCCATACCCATGGCGCTTATAACGGTTGCGGCGCCTGTCGCTACGTCACCGCCGGCAAAAATTCCAGGGACATTAGTCTCGCACGTATCTTTATTTACGATTATATTTCCTTTCCTGCCTGTAGCCAGTTTTTTATAAGTGGAAGGAATCAGCGGACTGGGATTCTGTCCTATGGCCACGATTACAGATTCAATCCCAATGAATTCTTCCGTTCCTTCGATTGCAACGGGGCTTCTCCTGCCGCTTTCATCAGGATCCCCGAGCCTGTTATGGACAATCTTTATGCCTCTTACGTACCCTTGTCCGTCTCCAACGATCTCAATCGGCTGTACAAGGAATCTGAAACCGATCCCCTCTTCCCTGGCATTTTCGTATTCCTCCGCTCTTGCGGGCATCTCTTTTTCGGTCCTGCGGTACAAGACTGTAACATGCTTCGCCCCGAGCCTCAGGGCGGCCCTTGCAGAATCCATGGCTACATTCCCGCCCCCTATGACGGCAACCTTCGCTCCTATGCTTACGGGAGTATCGTACTCCGGGAAAAGGTACCCTTTCATAAGATTTACTCTCGTGAGAAACTCGTTCGCGGAATAAACCCTCAGAAGATTCTCTCCGGGTATGCCCATGAAAGAGGGAAGGCCGGCGCCGGAACCTATGAAGGCCGCCGCATAACCCGCCTTAAAAATGTCTTCAATGGTGATGGTCCTTCCCGCAATTATATCGGTTTTTATCTCAACCCCAAGCTTCTCAAGGAGACGTATCTCCCTTTCCACTACCCTTTTGGGAAGCCTGAATTCAGGTATCCCGTAAACCAGCACTCCCCCGGCAACGTGAAGCGCCTCGTAAATGGTAACCCGGACACCGCATTTCGCAAGCTCGCAAGCGCACGTCAGGCCGGCGGGTCCGGCACCAATGACGGCAACCTTTCCTGTTTTCGCCAACCCGTGGGAAGAACATCCGGGAGTGTAAACCGTCCTGTCGCCGGCAAACCTTTCAAGCTTTCCTATGGCCACCGGGCTTCCCCGCCTCCCCAGAACGCATGCCGCCTCGCACTGGGTCTCCTGGGGACATACCCTCCCGCATATGGAAGGAAGCATATTCTTCTCGTATATCTTTGCCAGCGCGCTGTCATGATCCCTTTTACGGATCTCTGCAATAAAAGCAGGTATATCAATTCCGACAGGGCATCCTTTCACGCATGGCGGCTTCTTGCACTGCAGGCATCGGCCTGCCTCTGCAACGGCTTCATCCTCCGTGTAACCGAGGGAAACTTCTTGAAAATTGCACCTTCTCAAAACGGGATCCTGTTTCTTTTCCTTTACCCTTTCCATGACTGCTAATCCTGTATCCTGAAACCGTTCCTGCTGACTATTATGTGTTTCTTCCACTCAGAGTTATTCTCTGCCGGGTAGTCCCTCCGGAAATGGGTTCCCCTGCTTTCCTTCCTGAGGGAAGCGGCTTCAGTGATCAGGGAAGATATTATAAGCATGTTTAAGGCCTCGAAACCCGTTATATCGGAAAACTCCTTCAGGAACGCATATTTTTTCCAGTCGTCGAATTTTCTTATTGCCGTAGTGAGAACGGCTTCCTCTCTTTCGATGCCCACGTTTCTCCACATGAGGCTCCTTATGGACCTCTTGAGGTCTTCCCTGTCTATGAGTATATCCGCCCTCTGTGGGAAATTGTACTTTATGTCATTCCTGCCGATCTTCATGCCTGACTTCTCAGCAGCCTTCCTTCCGGCCCTCGACCCGAAGACCAGTCCCTCGAGAAGGGAATTGCTTGCAAGCCGGTTGGCCCCGTGGACTCCGGTGCATGCTATTTCACCGCACGCAAAAAGGTTTTCAAGGCTGGTCTTGCCCCACATGTCCGTCTTTATTCCGCCCATGAAATAATGGGCCGCCGGCCTTACAGGCACCATCGACTTCCTTATGTCAATACCGTAATTCATGCAGAACGAGTATATCTGGGGAAACCTTTTCGGAAGGTTATCTTTTATTCCTGAAAGATCGAGGTAAACACAATTTGTCCCCGTCAGCTTCATATGGTCTATTATCGCCCTTGTAACTACGTCTCTCGGGGCAAGCTCTCCCGAAACATGGTAGTCAGGCATGAACCTTTCGCCCCTGGCGTTCTTAAGGATGCCGCCTTCCCCTCTCACGCTTTCGGAGATAAGGAACCGGGGTGCGCCGGCAAGGTAAAACGTGGTAGGATGAAACTGGTAGAATTCCAGGTCGGCAAGCTCCGCCCCTCTCCTGTATGCGACAGACATCCCGTCTCCCGTGATGCCTGAAGGGTTGGTTGTCTCCTGGAATAGATTTCCTGCTCCTCCCGCCGCAAGGATAAAAGCTTTCGCCCTTGCGACAAAAATCCTCTTATTTTTCCCGTCATAAATCAGCGCGCCGGTAATCCTGTTCTCTGCAGAGAGTAAATCTATCAGGAAATGGGAATGAAATATCTTTAAATTCTTCTCCGACGTTGCCTTCGAGTATAGAAACGACATAAGGTTCCTGCCAACCGAATCTCCTTCTATGTGAAGGATTCTGCTGCAGGAATGTCCTCCTTCGCGGGTAAAGTGGAACTCCCCCTTCGTCCCGTCGAAAACAAGACCCGATTCCACCAGGTGGCGCATCCTGTCGACACCTTCGTTTACAAGGATCTCCACGGCCTCCGGATCTGCTATGCCGCACCCGGTTGCCATGGTGTCCTCCCAGTGGCTGCGTGGGGTGTCCCCCCTGCCGAGGGCGCATGCTATTCCGCCCTGAGCGTTGTACGTACAGGTCTCGGATATGCCGTCCTTGTAAATAACTGCCGTGTTGAAAGATTTGAGCTCCAGAGCGGCGCTCAACCCTGCAATGCCTCCTCCTATCACAAGGAAATCCATCTCCTCGCACGGGAGGGTCCCGGTATTGAACGAAATAAGAAATTCAGGTATCATCTTTTAGCCAGCCTTTCCAGTTTTTCTCTAGAGTTCGCCTTTTCCTGCTCGGTTGCGTAATCTATGATAAGCTTTCCATCAAGGTGGTCCATTTCGTGCTGAAAGCACCTGGCAAGAATCCCATCTGCCTCCATGGCAAAACTCTCTCCTTTTTCGTCAATACCCTTAAGGATAACCTTCCTGGCCCTTTCTATGGAAAAGAAGATCTCCGGGAAACTTAGACAACCTTCAAAATCAATCTCCTTTCCGTCCAGGCAGGTCAACTCCGGGTTAATCGCCGTTATGATCTTTTTATTCTCCCTGTCAAGGGCGATGAAAATCCTTTTGGAAACTCCGATCTGCGGAGCTGCAAGGCCAAGTCCTTCCTCCCGGTTCAAGACAGTCTTCATCCTCCTTACAAGCCTGGATATTTCTTCATCAATCCCGGCAACTTTCCTTGCCTTCATCCTGAGTACCTTCTCACCGAATTTTTTCACCTTTCCCATTTTAACAGATCACCTTTGTCTTCAGATATTTCTCGACGGTCTTGATGGCACAGTATTTACCGCACATGGTGCACACGTCATCCGAGCCCGCAACTGCCTTGGAACGGATTTTCTCAAACCTCGAAGGATTCACGGAAAGTTTTTTCTGGGCATTCCAGTCCCTCCGGGTCCTTGCCTCGTCCATCATGAAATCCCATTCCACCGCGCCCCTGAGGCCTTTCCCTATATCCGCGGCATGAGCGGCGATCCTGGCTGCGACGGTTCCTTCAACAACCTCGTCTATCCCGGGCAATCCCAGGTGTTCGCTCGGTGTCACGTAACAGAGAAAATCGGCTCCGTTCATGCCTGCGACAGCTCCGCCTATGGCGGCAACTATGTGGTCGTATCCCGGAGCGATATCGGTTACAAGCGGTCCCAGGACATAGAATGGCGCCCCGTGACAGATCTTTTTCTGAAGAATCACGTTTGCAGCAATCTCGTTTATGGGTATATGTCCAGGGCCTTCTATTATTACCTGGACTCCCGCTTCCCACGCCCTCTTTGTCAATTCTCCCAGGGTCAGAAGTTCGTCCAGCTGTGCGCTATCGGTGGAATCGGCCATTCCGCCCGGCCTCATGCCGTCTCCGAGGCTCAGGACCAGTCCGTATTTCCCTGCTATGTCGAGAACCCTGTCAAAATGCTCGTAGAGGGGGTTCTCCCTTCCGTTTGCTATCATCCAGCTTATGAGAAATGCCCCTCCCCTGCTGACGACCATTGACTTCCTGGGATTCTTTCTCAGCCTCTCCAGCGTTCCCATGGTAATACCGCAGTGGAGTGTTGTAAAGGAAACTCCACACTTTGCGTGTTTCTCTATTACCCCGAACAATTTTTCCGGATCCATCTTCCGAAGAGCTCCCTTTTCCTCGATGGATTCAACCGCAGCCTGATAAATGGGAACAGTACCAACCGGTACGGGACTTCTTCCGACAACCTGTTCAAGAACCTTGACCGTGTTTTCACCCGTGCTGAGATCCATTACGGCATCGGCCCCGTTTTCGCATGCGGCCTTCAGCTTCTGCATCTCCAGTTCGATATCGTCGACGTCCGGAGACGTGCCGATATTCGCATTTATCTTGGTCCTCAATCCCTGTCCCACCCCGAGCCAGGTTTTCTTATGCTTCAATATGACAACTTTGCCTGATGAGACACCTTCCGCGATGCAATCCGGACCAATACCCTCCTTGTTTGCTACATATTCTATGGATTTTCCTGATATGCCTTTTGATTTCATCTTGCCCTCTACTCCAGGATTGCTCCTGTGTTTGCAGATTTAACGCTTCTCGCGTACCTTGCGAGTATGCCTTCGTTTTTTTTCTCCCTTGGCCTGAACGACTTCTTCCTTTTCTCCATCTCATCGGACGAAACCCGGATCTCAAGAGTTCTTGCCGGTATGTCCATCTCCACAAGATCTCCATCCCGCGCCAGGGCGATTGGCCCGCCGTCAGCGGCTTCCGGGCTAATATGTCCTATGCAAGGTCCCCTGGTTCCGCCTGAAAACCTCCCGTCGGTGAGGAGTGCCACCTTTTCTCCGAGACCTTTTCCCGTTATTACAGAAGTAATGGATAGCATCTCCCTCATTCCAGGGCCTCCCTTCGGCCCTTCGTACCTTATCAAAATAAAGCCTTCCTTTATCCTGTCCTCCATGACTGCCTTCATGGCTTCCTCTTCACCGTCAAAAACGTGTGCGGGGCCGCTGAACTTCATCATCAGAGGAGAAACTGCGGACTGCTTGACAACCGCTCCGTCGGGTGCGAGATTTCCCCTGAGAATAGCTATGCCTCCTTCGGTTGAATACGGGTTATCCGCACTCCTTATAACATCCCTGTTGTATATTGAAGCGCCATTTATGATGTCTCCGACTTTCCTGCCGCTCACGGTCAACACATCCTTATCTATGAGATTCTTCGAAGCAAGTTCCTTCATCACCGCCGATATCCCCCCGGCGGCATCGAGATCCTGCATATGCTGTTTCGATGCAGGAGATATCTTGGAAATATTTGGGGTTTTCCGGCTCATCGAATCGAAAATTTCCAAATCAAGCTTTATGCCGGCTTCCCGGGCGATTGCAGGAAGATGAAGCACGGTGTTGGTTGAAGCTCCCACGGCCATATCCACGGCCACGGCGTTGGTAAAGGCGGCTTCAGTTGCAATATCCCTGGGCTTTATATCTTCCCTGACAAGCTCAACCACCCTCATGCCTGCCTCTTTTGCAAGCCTTATCCTTTTTGCCGTTACAGCAGGAATGGTCCCGTTGCCGGGCAGGGCAAGCCCTATGGCCTCGCTGAGGCAGTTCATGGAATTGGCTGTAAACATCCCGGCACAGCTTCCCGCACCCGGGCATGCTTCGTTTTCAAAAACCTTCATGTCCTTTTCGCTGAGATCGCCGCTCTTAACCCTTCCTACACCTTCAAAAACGGAGATAAGGTCCAGGCTTTCTCCTGTCGGCAGGTAACCGCACATCATCGGGCCGCCGCTTACCAGGAGACCCGGGATATTCACCCTGAGAAGGGCCATCAACATGCCTGGCACGATCTTATCGCAATCGGCCACCAGCACGACCCCGTCAAACTGGTGCGCTTGGAGCATCAGCTCCACAGAATCCGCTATCACGTCCCTCGAAACAAGGCTGTATTTCATGCCGGAATGTCCCATGGCAATACCGTCGCAAACCCCTATGGTTCCAAATTCCAGGGGTGTGGCTCCGGCCAGCCTTATGCCGGTTTTCACGGCTTCCGTTATCCGGTCAAGATGTATATGGCCCGGAACTATCTCGTTTGCAGAATTCGCAACTGCGATTATGGGACGGCTTATCTCTTCGTCCGTCAATCCGATAGCCTTGAGCAAAGACCTGTGCCCTGCCCTGTCGAGCCCCTTCTTTATCATGTCGCTTCTCATTTTAAGAGTCTCCTTTGCCTTCGTATCCCTCATCCCGTTATATTGCCATCCTGTTTATCAATTCTATATTTCCGAGGTTTGGAAGCCTGGACGTTGTAACCACTCTCTTCAGGGGTGTATAAAGAATCTCGTCACCCTTTATTCCCACCATGAAAGGATATTTTCCCGCAGCGAGAAGTCTTACAGCCTCCGAGCCGAACCTTGTCGCCAGGACCCTTGTAAAGTAAGTGGGACTGCCCCCTCTCTGTATGTATCCCAGAACCGAATACCTTATTTCCCTTTCAGGAAGCTTCTCTCTGAGAAAAGCCGCCAGGCTTTCTGCCTTTCCCGCTCCTTCGGCCATGATTATTATGGAGCTTGTCTTCCCCATGGCTTCCTGAGCCCTCAGAGATTCGGCAATCCCGTTCCAGTCAGCGGGAATCTCCGGTACAAGCGCTATCTCAGCTCCGCAGGCAACCGCAACCTCTATGGCAAAATTCCCCTTCTCCCTGCCCATTACCTCTATTATGAACGTTCTCTCGTGGCTTGTAGCTGTATCCCTTATCTTGTCAACCGCCTCCACTGCGGTATTGACAGCCGTGTCGAAACCCACGGTGAAATCGCTGCCATACAGGTCGTTGTCTATGGAAGCAGGCACAAGAACAACGGGAAAATCGAAATCGGTCGAGAAATAGTAGGCTCCCTTTGCAGAGCCGTCGCCCCCGATAACAACGAGTCCCTCTATGCCTGAGGACCTCAGGTTGGCATAAGCTTTTTTTCTCACGCCGGGATCCTTGAATTCCGGAAACCTTATGGTTTTCAGGAAAGTGCCTCCCTTGTTTATGATGCCGCTTACGCTCCTGGAATCCAGTTCAATGAAAAGCTTCTCGTGAAGTCCCCTGTATCCCTTCTCTATACCCGTAACGCCGATTCCCATGCCGAGCGCCGTCCTGACGGCAGCCCTGATGGCAACGTTCATTCCCGGGGCGTCTCCCCCTGTCGTTAGTATTCCTATCCTCTTCATCCTCTCATTCCTTCTTCATGCTTTTTCATCGCTTCCAAGAAGCTTGCACTTGGCAATGTACATCTCTTTCAGGGCCTCTCTTGCCGGGCCCAGATATTTCCTCGGATCGAATTCACTGGGATTCTCTGCAAGGTACTTTCTTATCATTGCTGTCATCACAAGCCTTCCGTCGGAATCTATGTTGACCTTGCACACGTTTGTCTTTACGGCCATCTTTATCTGCTCTTCCGGTACGCCGGCTGTATTTTCCAGCTTTCCGCCGTATGCATTGATTATCTCTATATACTTTACAAGTACGGATGAGGCACCGTGAAGTACTATCGGAAAACCGGGAAGCCTTCTCTGGCACTCTTCAAGGATGTCGAACCTGAGCGGAGGTATCTCCTGGCCGGGTTTTACCTTGAACTTATACGCACCATGGGATGTGCCTATAGAGATAGCAAGGCTGTCGACCCCCGTCCTGGAGACGAAGGACTCAACCTCCTCCGGGCGTGTATAATGTGTTACCTCTGACGAAACGTGTTCTTCTATGCCCGCAAGCACGCCAAGTTCGCCTTCAACTGTCACGCCTTTATCATGGGAGTATTCCACCACCTTCTTTGTCAACTCGACGTTCTTATCGAATGGAAGGTGAGATCCGTCAATCATTACGTTTGAAAAACCATAGTCCACGCAGCTTTTCGCAAGTTCAAAAGTGTCACCGTGGTCCAGGTTTAGTGCAACCGGGATATTGCTGCCCATCTCCCTTGCCATCTCGACCGCCCCGGGTACCATGTGCCTCAGGAGAGTCTGGTTTGCATACTGCCTTGCGCCCTTCGATATCTGAAGGATAACCGGCGACTTGCATTCAACACAAGCCATTATTATCGCCTGGAGCTGTTCCATGTTGTTAAAATTATAAGCAGGCACGGCATATCCGCCCTTCATTGCCTTCGAAAACAATTCCTTGGTATTTACCAATCCCAGTTCCCTGAAACTAACAGCCATTTATTCCTCCTTTTCCCTTTGGGTGTTCTGAATTGCGCATCTTATGAAACAGCAACCTGCCGCCATGTTTTTACCAGCCCCTGGTACTGAAGGACCGCCATTTTTTTTGTCTGGCTTCAAAGCGAAAAAAGCGGTGCGGATTTTTTCACATCCGGTCTCACCCGTCAATGCCCAGAAGCTTCACGGCATTCTCCCTTGCAACCTTTCTGAAAACCTCTTCCGTTATCTTTCCCTCGTCCCTGAGTTTCAGCAGGAAATTCACCAGGGGCGTATCGCTGTCGGGCTCGCATATGTCGGTGCCGAAAAAAAGCCTGTCCTGGAATTCTTCGAGGAATCTTGCGCCATACTCAGGATCCCTGGAAAGGGCGTAATAACCGCTCCCGGCGGAAAGGTCTCCCAGCAGGTTCCCGTACCTTCTGAAAAGCTTCGGCACAACCCCTTCTTTTTTCACAGGAGAAGTCGGATAAAGATAACGTTCTCCGGGTGTTTCAAGTTCCGCGATCTCAGCCCAGAAGGCCGTCGAATGGCCCAGGAATTTGAGCCCTGGAAAATTCATGAGAGTCATCTCGAGTTGGGGCAGCCCGGGGTCGTCGTAAAGTCCGTACGTGCCCCCGATGAACGGGGCTACGTGGAATGTCACCGGCATGTCTCCCACCTGTTCGGCTTTCCTGAAAAGGTTCTGTACCATAGGATCAAGGAAAGGCAGATTTGCACATAACTCTCCTATGCCTTTGCAGCCGCATTCCTTGTAATACCCTATGATCTCTTCGAGAGGCGCATGGGGCGTGTTTGTCATGAACCTCGGATCTATGTTGCAGAATGGTATGAACCTTCCGGGATACTTTTCGCATATATCGAAGACTTCTTCAATCGACTGTCCCTGCAGACCGCACTCGGGGGAAACTCCGCCCCTGAGGATAACCGCCTTTTCTATGCCGAGGGTATCGTACCTCCTGAGCAATTGCTCCGGGGTAGAATAGGTTGCCTTACCCTTCAGGAGGTAAGTCTGGTGCTTTCTCAGATGAACATGTATGTCTATAAACATTTCTCCTTCTTTATTGTCCCAGTGACAATTTGTATTCTTTAAGTTTTTTTTTCAACCCCTCATCGTTCAGGGAAAGTATCTCTGCAGCCAGGATCGCGCCGTTTTTGACCCCTGATTTCCCTATGGCCATGGTTGCCACGGGAACGCCTGAAGGCATCTGTACGATTGCGAGAAGAGCATCCATGCCCTTTATGTCGCTGGTGGGCAGGGGGACGCCGATGACGGGCAGGATGGTCTTGGCCGCAATAACCCCGGGAAGATGCGCCGCCATGCCCGCGCAGGCTATAATTGCCCCGAAACCTTCAGCCTCGGCCTTTTCCGCAAACTCCATTGTCCTGTCAAGGCTCCTGTGGGCTGACATAACCATCACCTCGTAAGGTATGCCGAATCGCTCAAGAATCTCCTTTGCCCCATCCAGGTAAGGCAAATCATTCTTGCTCCCGACAACAACGGCTATCTTTTTATCCATGTTAATTCTTCCCCCGAAGCTTGTTGATCCTGCCTATGGCTTCTTTTATCCTTTCTTCTCCGATGGTAAGCGAAAATCTTATAAATCCCTCTCCTGAGGGTCCGAAGCCCACTCCGGGAGTAACAACAATCTTTCCCCTCCCGAGAAGATCGTCGGCAAAATCTATGGAGCTTCCCCCGACCTTCAGCCAGAGGTAGAAAGCCCCGCCCGGAGCCTGCGCGTCAAACCCGGCCTTCCTGAGCCCTTCAACGAGCAAGTCCCTTCTCGACCTGTATATCTTTCTCATCTCCTCTGTGCTCTTGCGGCCGTTGCGCAAAGCTTCGACTCCTGAAAACTGCACTGCCTCAAAAGTCCCGGAATCTATATTCTCCTTTATCTTTGCAAGTCCGGCTACAAGGCTCGCGTTGCCGCAAGCCCATCCAGCCCTCCATCCCGTCATGTTAAAAGGCTTTGAAAGAGAATTGAATTCAATGCCTACATCCTTGGCACCTGGAAGGGAAAGGAAACTTACGGGCTTTTCTTCGAAATATATCTCGCTGTAAGCTGCATCGTATGCCAGTATTATACCGTGCTTTTTGCAGAAACTGATTGCTTCCATGAGAAAATCCCGCGTCGCAAAAGCAGCTGTCGGGTTATTTGGATAGTTGAGGTACATTATCCTGGCTTTCTCCGCCGCGCCTGAAGGTATGCTTCCGAGATCCGGCAGGAAACCTTTTTCACTTTTCAAGGGCATGAAAAAAGGCGTTCCCTCCGACAGCCTCGTTCCTATGTGGTAAACCGGATAGCAGGGTTCCGGAACAAGGGTGATGTCTCCCCTGTTGAGGAAAGCCCATGGAAAATGTGCTATTCCTTCTTTTGAACCTATGAGAACGCACACCTCGCTGTCAGGATCAATCTCCACCTGGCAATTCTCCCTGTAGTATTCAGATATGGCTTTCCTGAAATCTGCCATGCCTTTCCCGATCGGATACCTGTGGTAGGACGCGTTGCCAACCCCCTTCTTCATAGCTTCAACAATATTCTCCGGGGTTGGAAGATCTGGATCTCCGATTCCGAAATCTATGATATCGTGGCCTTCTGAAATGAGCTTCTTCTTTTTCCTGTCTATCTCTGCAAAAAGATACGGTGGAAGATTTTTAAGCCTTTCGCTAACCTCGAACATTCATTCCTCCTTTCCTTTGAATGCGATTATTGCGCGATGTGCGCCGGGATGTGATAAATCCCGGCATACTAATATGGCCGGGAATGACTTCAACAGACCTTTGTCTCCTCTTTTATGAGGTCTTGCATATTATACATCCCTGCCTTTTTCCCCGAAATAAACCTGGCCGCCTTAAGGGCTCCGGAAGCAAAAGATTCCCGGTTATAGCACCTGTGGGTGAATTCCATTATTTCTCCCCTGCCTCCGAAATATACCGAATGCTCCCCCACTATGTCCCCGATTCTCAGGGAATGGATTCCTATCTCATCCCTGCTCCTTGCATCTCCCGTTCCCTCCCTGCCGCACTTTGCCACGTCCTCGTACCTTCTTCCCGTGGTCTCGCATATGATCTCTGCGATCTTCCTTGCGGTGCCGCTGGGTGCGTCCTTCTTGAAATGGTGGTGTATCTCCGAAATTTCCGCCTCGTATTCCTTCATCAGGGAAGATGCGACCCTGATTACCTCCATGAAGAGGTTCACTCCCAGGCTCATGTTTGGAGCGAAGAAGACGGGTATCACCTCCGAAGCCTCGGCAACCTTATCTTTCTGGGCTTTATTAAGGCCTGTCGTTCCCACCACGGCGCCTGCTCTTTTTTCAGCGCATATCCCTATTATTTCGCTTGTTGCCTCCGGCTTCGTAAAATCTATAACTACATTCCCGCATAATGACAGGTCCGACAGGCTTGCAACCACTCTTATTCCCATAGATGATACCTCTCCGGCAAGCCTGCTGTCAGTTTCCACTCCCGCGGTTACAACGAATCCGGGGTTTTCCATGGCAAGCTGAATTATGAGTCTTCCCATTCTTCCGCCTGCTCCGCATACCACAATGCCTGTTTTTTCCATTTCAGCTCCGTAACATTTATTCTTTATTTTTCGTTGACCCTTTCAATCACAGCTCCCAGGTTCCTGAGTTTTCCCTCGAACCTCTCGTATCCCCGGTCAAGATGGTAAATCCTCGAAACCTCGGTTCTGCCTTCTGCAACGAGCCCGGCAAGGACCAGCGCGGCGCTGGCACGCAGGTCAGAAGCCATCACCCTGGCTCCGCTGAGCCTGTCGACTCCCTTTATGATCGCCCTTGCGCCGTCAAGGCTTATGCTGGCTCCGAGTCTGTTAAGTTCCCCCACGTGTATGAACCTCTCGGGAAAAACCTTTTCCGTTATAACGCTCACTCCATCGGCCATGGCAAGAAATGTCATCGTCTGGGCCTGTAGGTCCGTGGGAAATCCTGGAAAAGGAAGGGTTGTTATATCGACGGCTTTCCATCCCGGGGCGGATCTTGTCCATACGGTATCGTTCTTTATGTCCATGGATATTCCCGCATCCCCGAGAACGTCCAGAAAAGAAAATACGTGTTCCGGAACTACTCCCCTTATCCCCACATTTCCACGTGTAAGGAATGCAGCGAGAACGTAGGTGCAGGCCTCTATCCTGTCGGGTATAATGCCGTATTCCACTCCCTTAAGCTTCCTGACCCCCTCGATCCTGATAAAATGAGAGCCCTCTCCGTATATCTTTGCTCCCATCTTTTTAAGCATCCTGGCAAGATCGACGATCTCAGGTTCGCAAGCCGCGCTCTCTATGCAGGTCTCTCCCTTTGCAAGGGTCGCCGCCATCATTATGTTGGCCGTTGCAAGGACGCTTGATCCGAAATTTCCTCCAAGGAAAACTGTGGATCCTTCAAGCCTTCCGGAACTGCTCACTATATTCCCGTCCTGCTGGTTGATATCCGCACCCAGTTTCCTCAATCCCTTTATGTGCAGGTCTATGGGTCTTGAACCGATGACACAGCCCCCGGGCATTGAAAATACGGCCTTCCCGTATTTTGAAACGAGAGGGCCTAGAAGGCATACGGATCCCCTCATGGTACTCACGAATTCGTACGGCGCCGTAAACCTGTTTATCCCTGAAGGATCAATCTCCAGGGTGTTTTTGCGGAAAGATGTTTTAACTCCCATGCTGTTCAATATCTTTATCATGGTCTGTACATCTTTCACGTCGGGTATGTTATGGAGCAACGATTTACCCTCGGCAAGAAGGCAGGATGAAATTATGGGTAATGCGGCATTCTTGGAGCCTGAAACCGTCACTTCCCCTTCAAGTTTCCTGCCTCCCTCTATGATAAACTTGTCCATGGTTTTCCTTTTTGAATACCGGGTACCTTTCTATGCCCGAGAGATCTTTTTTTATATAACAAAAGCGCAGGCCGCATTCGATCTTCCTGACCATTTTTGCCTGCCCGTATCCTATCTCGAGAATGAGATAGCCTCCGGGTTCAAGGTACCTGTATGCGCCTGCAAGAATCCTTTCTATGACATCCATCCCGGCGGCTCCTGCCCGGAGCGCCTGGGTTGGTTCGTTCTTCACTTCATCCTGGAGCGTTAACATTTCTCTATCAGGAATGTAGGGAGGATTGCTCAATATGAGATGGAAACGTCCGCATCCGGCAGGGAATGAATCCTGCCTGATGAATTTTATCCTCTCCCCGACCCCGTGAAGCCTCCCGTTTTCGCATGCCGCATCAAGGGCATCCTGAGAAATATCTGTAGCGGTAATCCTGCTCTCCGGTATTTCTCCTGCGAGGGCCACGCTTATATTTCCTGAACCTGTCCCTATGTCCAGTATCCTTACCGGTTTCGGGCTGAAATGCCGCCGGTAAATATCCAGGGCCTCTTCTACAAGCAACTCCGTTTCGGGCCTCGGTATGAAAACACCCTTCCTGACAATAAGCCTGTAACCGAAGAAATCAACGCTTCCTGTCAGGTACTGCAGGGGAACCGCACCGGATCTCTTTTCCACCAGGGATAAGAAGGATTTCTCCTGCCCGGCGGAAACCTCCTGGTCCCAGTCCAGGTATAGATCGACAACGGGCCTGCCCATAACATGAGACAGAAGAAGTTCCGCATTCCTGAAGGGTTCGTCTATGCCCGATGCCTCGAGGAAAAGCCCTGCTCTTGAAATAAGCTGCCTGGGGGTACGTCTCTTACTTTGGTTTGACGGCAATCTTTGCAAGGACTCCCGACGCTGCCTTCCTGATTTCAGGGTAACCTCCCTCTTCGCTCAGATATTCCACCAGCCCGGCGAGCCTGTCATCATATTTCTGGAGAAGATAGTCCCCGAGGACCTCTATGATACCTGCCCTGAGGAGGATCTCTTCCGAAGCCGGTCCATCCAGATAATCACTTCTCAGCCTTGCAATAAGCATATCAACTCCGGAAAAATCGGAAAGCCTTGCAAGAGAAAGAAGGTAATGGATCCTCTGCTGTTCCACCCTGTATTCATCCCACGCTCGCTTTATCACGGGCAAGCTCTCTTCGTCTCTCATGCTGCCCAGTGTCTTTATAAGAGAAATTGCAAATATTATTTCGTTCTTTTCCTCGTCAGTTTCCACGTAAACCGGTTCTCCGAACATTTCCGGAGGAGCATCCATCATGGTTTCTTCCGGGGCGATGGCTCCGGCGGGAGCACGCGACTGGAACGTGATATCCTTTTCTTCTTCCCTTTTCGCCAGAAGGCCTTCGTACCTCAGTTTCTGCCTCTGGAGCTCGGCAGTTTCCTCGTCCATGCGTACGATCGATTCGTTCTGCTTTGCAATGCTTGTCTCCAGTGCCTTGATATCCCTTCTCAGCTTGGTCATCTCCTGCGCTGTAACCCTCGACCTGGGGGCGGCCGGATCTACGAATTCTGTCGGCATGGATATCTCCTGGAGTTTCATGCTGAGCTGGTTCAGCTTATCCTGCTGCTCGAGATTCTTCAGGACGAGTTCATCCTTCCTGGTCTGTATGTTTTCTATCTTCTTTGTCGTTTCATCGATATTCTTCTGGGCCTCTTTCCTCTCCTTTTCCCTGTTTAAAACCATGGAGTCGAGAGTCGTTCTCTCGGCCGCAACTATCTCCTGGGTTTTTGCAGATGACAGGCCTTCGAGTGCGGCTATCCTCATGTCATAAGTTTCCTTGCCGTCCTGGAGTATCCTGAGAAGCAGTTCCAGGGCCTCAGGCGTGGAAGCCTTTCCAAGGGCGAGGATCAGGTTCCTCTTTACGTCCCTGTCACTCTCCGGGGAAGCGATATCTATCATGTCCGCGGTTACCTGCTGCAATTCAGCCTGTGTATAATACTTTAGGGCGCTTGAGGCCATCTTCCTTGCAGTCTCAGTCTCAAACCGTATCTTCCTGATAAGCTTGACTATATCAAGCCTCTCTGCCTTCTTCACGACTTCCGGAAACTGGCCCGTTTCATCGGGCATCCCTTCCTGCGGAGCCGCCTGGGCCGCAGACTCTATAAGTTTCAACGCCTCTTCCTCCTCGATCTTGACCCATTTCGCCACAAGAGATTTCCCCTCGGAAACTGAAGCAATATCCTGCTTCAGCCTGGCTGCCTTTTTACCGGTAATCGTTCCGGGCCCTATCTCGATAGCCTTGTCAATGTTCGCCAGGGATTCGTCTTTCTTGTTTATGGAAAGGTATACCATGGCCAGGGAAAGGTAATATTCCGGGACTGTCGGATCGATCTCTATGGCCTTTCTGTAGTTGTCAATGGACTTGTCAGTTTTACCCAGGCAATAAAGTGATTCGCCCAGGTAATAATATGTAAGGGAATTCTCGGGACTCAGCTTCTGTGCTTCCTCAAGAAGTTTAAGCGATTCCTCGTACATCTTCTGTTTAAGGAATATGACTCCCCTTCTCAGGAGACTTTCATATTCTTCAGGGAAAAGAAGTCCGCAGGATAAGAGAAGTAGGAAGAAAAAGATCCGGATAATTCTTTTCATTGTAACCCCTCCTTAAGCCTGTCAATAAGCTCTTCCATGTTGCCTTCCATTACGCTGTCAAGGTTATACAGTGTCAGATCGATCCTGTGATCCGTAATCCTGTTCTGGGGAAAATTGTACGTCCTTATCTTCTCGCTTCTCTCTCCAGTCCTTACCAAAGCCCTCCTCTCGCTGTCTATTTTACCCTTTTTTTCAGTCTCATAAAGGGCCTGCAGCCTTACCTTCAGTATCTTCATTCCTTTTGCCCTGTTCTGTATCTGGGACCTCTCGTCCTGGCAGCTTATGACCATTCCCGTTGGAAGGTGGGTTATCCTTACGGCCGAAGAGGTCTTATTTACACTCTGCCCCCCCGCTCCGGAAGATCTGAACGTGTCTATTCTCAGATCTGCCGGATCTATTTTCACGTCCCTGTCTTCTACGTCAGGAAAAACCGCGACAGTTGAAGCGGAAGTATGTATCCTTCCGTAATTCTCGGTATCGGGTATCCTCTGAACCCTGTGAACCCCTCCTTCATGCCTGAGCTCCCTGTAGGCGCCTTTTCCCCGGGCAATGAATATTATTTCCTTGAAGCCCGGCGACTCTCCCGTATGGGAAGTAAGAAGATCCACAGAATATCCCTTCTTCTCGCAGAACCTTGAGTACATCCTGAAAAGGTCCCTTGCAAAAAGAGCCGCCTCATCTCCGCCGACACCGGCCCTTATCTCAACGATAGCATTCTTCAGGTTATCGGGATCTTCAGGAAATAAAAGAGAACATGCTTCTGATTCAGCCGATTTTTTCTCCGCTTCAAGCTCTTGAAGCTCTTCACGGGCAAGGGCTTCCATCTCATCTTCGCCTCCCCGTATAATATCTTCGGCTTCCCGGATCCTTTTTTCAATAGATTCAAGCCGTCTTTTCAGTATGATGATCTCCTCCAGCTCCCCGATCCTTACTATGGACTCCCGAAAAGACGCCGAAGATCTTTCTTCCCCTGTGACCGTGCTGAGATGCCTGTCATATTCTGCCTGTATCTCCGCCAGTTTCGATGCCAGGGCCGAATCATTTCCGGATTTAGGACTTTTTAGTGCCATAATCCTTATATTTCTTCCTGAATTTTTCCACCATTCCAGCGCTGTCAATAAACTTCTGCTTGCCCGTGAAATAAGGATGGCACTTTGAGCATATCTCAACCTTGATCTCGGGTTTTGTTGATCTTGTCTTCACCATGTTGCCGCAAACGCATACGATGTTGCAGCTTTCGTACTTCGGGTGTATCTTTTCTTTCATCATCTTCCTCCATATATTTTTCCTGTTTACCTGTTGAATTCCTCGAAATTCTCCCGTGTCATCGGGGAATCGACATCCGTTATGCCTTCGCCGCTGAAATACTCTATGTAACTGCCCGCTATCTTCAGGCGGACTTTTTCGACTGTTTCGAACTGAGTCGCAGTGAAGACTATCTGTGCCAGCCTTTCTGTCATCAGGAGGCTTCCCCCCCCCTCCTCTATCTCTTTTGAAAAATCCACGTAGAGAATTCCATCCTCCACGTACAAATCCTTCAGTATGGCTTTCTGCGGCATTGCTGTCGCTATTCCATTTTTCTCCTCATCGGGCGAAGGTCCTTTGAGCAATTCCTCGATGGCTGCCCTTGCCCTTTTCTCCACCTTTAAAAAGGGAGACACCTTCCTGCCAACAGGAAGAAGAAAAGGCCGGTTAGCGGACTCGTCATAGCTGACAAAATATACAAGAATCCTGTTTATGCCGAAAATCCTCTCCCTGTACCTGTACGCGGCGAAAAAGATAACCGCCGCTCCCAGGAGGGCCAGAAGGGAATAAAGGATAATCTTTTCTCTTTTATTCATTAATGGTACCTTTTTTTACGTCGCGAGAGATTTACCATACCGTGTATCCGCCGTCCATAACTACGTTGCTTCCTGTCACGTAGCTTCCCGCCCGGGAAGCAAGGAAGAGAACCGGTCCTCTTATCTCGGAAGGCTCTCCGACACGCCCCATGGGAATGAGGGGAAACCAGTATTTCCCATACTGTGAAAGAACCCTTTTAACCATTTCCGTGCCCATATATCCAGGGGATATGGAATTTACCCTTATGTTATATTTTGCCCACTCTGCCGCAAGGGACCTGGTAAGCTGGATAACTCCGGACTTTGCTGCATTGTAATGGCACTGTGGCTGGGGAGTGTTGACTACCATCCCCGACATAGAAGCAATGTTGATGATGGAGCCTTTCTTTCTTTTTATCATCTCCCGGGCGATTCTTTTGGAACAGTAGAAGACTGATGACAGGTCCGTTTTCACAACCTTGTCCCAATCTTCCACGGATAATTCCTCCGCAGGATAATTATTGACTATACCCGCGTTATTTACCAGGATGTCAATATTCCCGAATCTTTCAACCGCCCTGAGCGCCATCTCATCTATATCCTGCTGGTTGCAGACATCGGTCTTCAGTGAAATAGAGTCAACTCCCCTCTGCTTGATTTCACTTTCCGTCAATGCGGCCGCTTCCGGATCCATGTCGGCAATGACGATGTTGGCTCCGGCATCGGCAAGGGCAAGGGCCATCTCTTTCCCAAGTCCCCTCGCAGCACCGGTAACTATTGCCGTTTCTCCCTTCAGGCTGAAAAGCCCCATTGTATTCATTATCTCATCTCCTTTACAATATTATGCCACAATTACGGTAAAAATACAATACCTGCGATGGCGTACAAACCTGATTTCCCATCCGGCAGAGGATTTAATGCTTAAACTCTTACAGAAGAAAGAATTGGCAGGTTTTTACAGCCTCTTTGTTTTATCTCCTGTCGGGATGATTTCATATCAGTCTTCTTCTAAAGAGGACATTAAAGAAGAAGGAGCATCCCCATTGAAGGGGATGCTCCATTCAGGTTGAAATCAAAACATTTTCCAAGGGAGCTTATTCTATTTCAGGAAGCTCGGAAAGAGCCTGCCTGATCTTTGCCTCCGGGTAATCGAAATCCTCCAGCTTTCCGTCAAAATATGCCTGGTAGGAAGCGAGGTCAAAATGGCCGTGTCCGCTGTGATTATAGACAATAACCTTCCCTTCCGGGGCATCTTTGGCCTCTTCTATGGCAGCCCTTATGGCATGAGACGTCTCGGGCGCAGGAAGAAAACCTTCGTTCTGGGCGAAAAGGACGGCGCTCTGGAAACACTCTTTCTGGTAATAGGATCTGGCCTCCATCATTTTCATGTTAAGCAGATGGCATATTATGGGCGCCGCCCCGTGATACCTGAGTCCTCCTGCATGTATTCCGGGGGGTATGAAGCCGTGTCCCAGGGTAAACATCTTAAAAAGGGGTGTGGTGCATGCGGTATCCCCGAAATCGTACTTGTAAAGCCCCTTTGTCAGTGTCGGGCAGGCCTTCGGCTCCACACCGAGAAACCTTACCTTGTCTCCCCTGATCTTATCCGGCACAAACGGCAGAATAAGCCCCGCAAAGTTACTGCCTCCGCCCACGCATCCTATCAGAACATCCGGCTTCTCACCGATCATCTCGAGTTGTTTCTTCGTCTCAAGGCCTACCACGGTCTGGTGGAGCAGGACGTGGTTGAGAACGCTTCCGAGAGAATACTTTGTGTCTTCCCTTGAAACGGCATCCTCGACCGCCTCAGATATAGCGATCCCAAGGCTTCCGGGACAAACAGGATCGTCCTTGAGAACCTTCAGGCCGTAGTTTGTTTTGGTCGAAGGCGAGGGATACATGGTTGCGCCCCATGTCTGGGCAAGAAGCCTCCTGTAAGGCTTCTGTTCATACGAAATCTTTACCATGTAAATTGTGCATTCTACCCCGAACATCTTGCACCCGAAGGCAAGCGCGCTGCCCCACTGGCCTGCTCCGGTTTCCGTGGATATCCTCTTTACTCCTTCCATCTTGTTGTAATATACCTGGGGGATGGCCGTATTGGGCTTGTGTGACCCCGGAGGAGAAACGGACTCGTCCTTGTAATAGATCCTTGCTTTCGTCCCGATGGCCTTCTCAAGATTCCTGGCCCTTCTGAGGGGCGTCGGCCTGTAGAGCCTGTAGATGTCGGAAACAGGGTCGGGTATCTCTATCCATTTTTCAGAGGACATCTCCTGATGTATGAGGGCCATGGGAAAAATTGGAGCAAGATCCCCCGGCTCTATCGGTTTCCTTGTCCCTGGGTTCATCACTGGGGGAAGGGGTTTCGGAAGGTCAGGCAGAACATTATACCATCTTTGCGGCATATCTTTTTCTGACAGGATAATCTTGTTTTCCATTCCATTCTCCTTTACCCGGTCATGGCTTGTCCGGGATTTCAATCCTGCTGTTATTCTCTTTGTTGGCAAGGTTTCATTTCACTTAGAGTACAACGTAAACGCCCAAGGTAAAACAATAAATGTTGATAAGAAAAAACGAAAGGCAAAAATCAGCGGCGCCAAGCGAGATACAGGCGTGAATATCCTTCTATAAGGCAACTCCTGCATGGTAAAAATAACGGATTATTTTCCATGAAAATGATTCTAACACGGGATACTTTTCCTGTCAAGTATTATTTTAAGCCTGAAATTCCGACATATGGAACATGCCCGCATTACGGCATCCCTGACATGAAACGCCGTGAAAGACTGAAAAAAGAGAGCCTTTCTTAACAGCCCTTCTCAGGATCCTGTTTCAGGCAGGAACTTTGCAAGGAGCTTCTCGGCATTCCTGTAGAATATATTCCTGCGGTCCTGGTCGCTTATGGCCGCTCCCAGCACCGATCCTATGTAATAATGGTAGCTGAACCACGGCATGTCAGTTCCGAAAACGATCCGTTCCGAGCCCGTCTCGCCCACGAACCTGTCGAGAACTCCCCTGTCGTCGAGAACGGCGCAAAGCTCCATGTAGACGTTGGGAAACTTCTTTACCAGGTCAATGGCGCCCTGCCAGTTGCTGTGGCATGAATGTCCCATGAGGATCCTGACCCCGGGATACCTTTCGGCCACTTTTTCAATTACCGCCGGGCCATCGTACATGCTGGCGCCCCAGGTGTGGAGAAGTACCAGCAGTTCCTTTTCCTGGGCATATTTCCACGCATCGTTGTAGACACCCTCGGAAATGGGCACCCTGTGGTAATCAGCAAGTAACTTGAATCCTACGAAAACATCCCTGTTCTCTTCCATCTTTTCTATATCCCTCAAAGCCTTTTCAGGGTAGTGCGGATTGATGCCGCAGTATGCCCTAAGGCTTCCGGGATATTTCCTGACTGCCTCGATATTAACACTGTTGCCGATATCAGGAGCATTCAGGGTGGCATGATGGCAGAAGACCGTCAGCTTAACGTTTGACAGCCCCATCCTCCTGATCATCTCGGCGGTTTCCACCGATGGGAAGGTTATGGCGTA
>Ga0302245_1000747_pt1 | contig 25046 bp, 17 predicted proteins | sample AAG_UR_Thr_MG_FD_193512 | JGI IMG/M metagenome (GOLD analysis project Ga0302245, IMG submission 193512) | Enriched activated sludge microbial communities from anaerobic digester in WTTP, New Holstein, Wisconsin, United States - AAG_UR_Thr | ecosystem: Engineered > Bioreactor > Anaerobic >... | reverse complement strand
GAGGTTTACGCTCATTGAACGTGAAGATGAGGAAAGGGATATCGTTGGAAAAAGACCGGACGAACCCTGAACAGACACATTCGGAATGACAAGATTTGTGGGAAAGCAAATAATGATTTTGAAACCATTGGAAAAATAAGAAAAAATACCATGAAAACGCAGCCGGATTCAGCAAATATATGAAACATAGGAGAAAAAATGAAAAATAATAATGGAATCAACATTGGATGGTCCCGGAAAGATATAACTCCTGACAGAAATGTCTTCCTTGCCGGCCAGTTCCATGTAAGGATCTCAGAGGGTGTAATGGACCCGGTTACGGCAACCGCCATGTCGATTGAATCAGCCGGGTCAACAGGAAAAAAAGATCAGGCCGTCATGGTAAGCTGCGACCTTGTTACCGTGAGCAACGAACTGCGTGACATGGTGCGGGAACGCATAAGGAAAATGACGCCTGACCTCGACCCTGAGAATGTCTTTTTGGGAGCCACCCATACCCATACAGCCCCCAATCCGGGCTCGGACGGATACAAGCCGCAGGTTTTCGGAATAGGATATGACTCTGACATGGACGAGGAAACAGAGAGAAAGGCCGGCATGGCTCTCTTTTCGGAGCTTAACGTTATGCCTCCGGCGGAATACATAGAATTTGCCTCCGGACGGATTGCATGCGCCGTCTCCGAAGCCTGGAAAAACCGCAGGCCGTCGGGCATCTCTTACGGGCTGGGACACGCTGTCATCGGACGCAACAGGAGGATCTCCTTCAAGAACGGTTCAAGCATCATGTATGGAAAAGCCTCAAGCCCGGACTTCAGCCACGTTGAAGGATACGAAGACCATTCTGTTTACGCCATGATGACATACGGAGAAGGCGGAAAGTTGACGGGCATAGTGGCAAATATCCCCTGCCCCTCCCAGGTAATAGAACACCTGTACATGATAAGCGCCGACTACTGGCACAACACCAGGCGGGAAATCCGCAGGAGGTTTGGAGGAGATATATACGTGATGGGCCAGTGCGCGCCCGCGGGGGACCAGTCTCCCCACCTGCTTGTGGGCAGGAGGGCCGAAGAAAGGATGTGGAGATTGAAGGGAAGAAACGCGGAAGAAAACGCACCCCGGGAAGAGATCGCACACAGGATAGCCGATGCCATTGAAGATATTCTGCCTTACGCCGGAAAGGAGATAGACTGGAATCCCGGATTCAGGCACAGGCGCGAAATAGTCGACTTGCCGCGCAGGATGATATCGGAAAAGGATGTAGAGAAAGCCCTTGAGGAATCTCTTCCCCACAGGGAAAAATACATGAAGCTTGCCGCCGGGATAGAGAAAAATCCAGGGACAAGGAAGGAACCGAGGTGGTGTACCGGGATAAGTTCGGCCTACAGGCTGATGAAAAGGGGTGAAAGGGTAAGAGAAAGGCTGGAGACGCAGAAGAAAAATCCTGCAATGCCCATAGAATTGCACGTGATGAAGATCGGGGAGACGGTTTTTGCGACCAATCCATTCGAGCTCTATATCGATTACGCGGTGAAAATACGCGAGCTGAGCAAGGCCACGCAGACCTTCCTGGTACAGAAGGCCGGGTGCAGCGGCACCTACCTGCCCAGCCGCCGGTCGATAGCCTGCGGCGGTTACGGCTCTGTACCGGCAAGCACGGATATAGGCCCCGAAGGGGGAGACTTGCTCGTTGAATGGACGGTCTCTGCCATAAACGGAATGTTCGATGAAGACATACAGAAGGCACACTGAAAAGAAGGGCTTTCCTTTTCTTTTTTAATGGAAAGGCTTATTCTCATTCCATTCAACAGATGGTTTTAGGAAACTCATCGGGAGGATAAAATGTCCGATAAGAAATACAGGATAAACTGGGAAAAGGATTGGAACAGTCAGTCATGCATGTGGCAACAGACATACGGACATACCCCTCCGATAAGACACCTTAAGAAGGTCCACTCCTCGAGAAAGGCGGCCACAATGATCCTGCTGGCCGCCGAAACGGGCCAGCTTGACAGAATTGAGACCACAGGCATACTGAAAAAATTGGACGGCATGGTATTCAGGGACAAGTCCCGTTTCCACGGGTACATCCGGTGGTACATGGAGGAAGACCTGCCTTCAGATCCCAACTCGACTTTCTTTGCGGGGCTGCCGCTGATAATAACGTGGAAGAAACACGGATCCATGTTATCGGAGGAACAGAGGGAGATTACATCGGGAATCTTCAGGGATATGTACGTGTGGTTCAAGAGGGAATCAATGGAACGAACCTGGTTCTATCCCAATAAATCCCTCGGGGAGCTTACATGCGCATGGATGATATGGGAGATATGCAGAGAGATATACCCCGGCATGGAGGGTGAAAAGGGAGAGCTCCTGAAGCTGATGGAAGAAGCCGCCTTTTACTGGACGGAAAACATGTGGGGATGGGGGGAACACATGAGCGACGGCTACTGCAAGGTCTGCCTCACCGAGCTTTCAGTCCTCCTCCTGCTTGGGAAATCCCTGCCCGGGAAGACGAAAGACTCTTTCAGGAAGCTTTTTGACAGACTCCTTGAGGTGGAAGATATGTATGAAGGAGGCCCGAGGGTGCCTGCCCTGCGCACTTACGCGTTCTCCTCATGCCCGGCCAATGAGAACTACAGGGACACCATAAAACCTCTGCCTGACGAGATAGACATCTCTAAGGTGGATTTTGTAAGCGGTCATACTTTTTACGACCTCGGCTGGCACCAGTTCGCCCCCCCGAGGAAACCTGCCGCCGTGGAAGCCAGGATAGAATGCTTCAACAAGGCGTTCGCCGTTGCCCGCATTGAAAAGGATATCAGGGCGGGATCTGTATCCAGGTTCCCCCTGATGCCGAGCATGGACAGGATAAATGCAGGGCTCTCCTGGCAGAGCATGCCGGTGGCCGTCTCCAGGCCTGGCAAGACATGGATGTACCTTCAGTGGGAGACCGAGGAAGAAGGCAGGATAAGGAGCCATCCGGCAACCGACGTGAAAGAGGCATGCTTCAATTACGGCCTTTCCGGGTCTATCAACCCTCCGGTCACAGGGCGCACGTATTCAATCCAGGAAGGAAATGGGATCCTGGTGCTGAGGATCATGCCATCCATTCCGGCCCTGTGCGCCAGGATAACAGACAGGCTCAGGGTCATAGGAGATCCGGGTGAGATGGAGGAGCCTTCGCACGAGGGCCCATGGCACCAGCTCCTGATGAGATGGGAAGACAGGGAAATAAGCGTACACTCCATTCCCCTGCCCTTTTTCGACAGGACATCAATGGACCTTCCGGTACTAAAGACCTGCGGCAATTTCTGCGAATTAATCTCGCCTGAAACGGCAAAAATGGCACCCGTCTCAATGAAGCTGAAAAGAAACGGAAAGTGTCTTGACTGGGACGGAGACAACTCGGGGGTACAGCTCAGGAACAGGCGCATCGTCGCAACGCTCTGGGCATTCTGCCTCGATGGAAGGATAGGCTCTCCCCCGATGTTGAACATATCGATGCCAACCCCCCTTATTCCGCGCATGTACGAAGAGAACGGATGGGAAATTACCTGGAAATGGCCCGGTAAAAACTGGAACCTGCTCATAGACCCGCTTGGATCCGAGCCCCTGAAAGAAACAGGACCGGTCAGGGATGCCTGATACCGCTTTCTGTTGACATAAGCATTATGGTTTCAGGCACTCTTTTTTTGATTCGCATCCTGCCTGAAGAAATAAGAGCCTGGGTCCGCCTTATAACGACGGCAAGGGAGGGCGGCCGTCACCTGGCCTCTCCCAGGAATTCCACGGTGCCGTCGTATATGATCCGGGCAACATCCATGTTATTAATCATTATGCTGATATCTGATTCTTCCGTGCTCAGGACGCTGAAACCCTCATTCCTCTTCCACGGCAGGTCTTTGGTATGAGCGCCGAGGAAGGAAAAACTCCTGACGATATCCCAGACAAGAGGTTCCGCCCCCACGGTTCCCGAGCCGGCAAAAACAATTGCGTCAAGCCCGCCGAGAGCCGCCACCGCCTCGCCCGCATGCTTCAAAACCTGTGAAAGGTATATCCCGAAAGCAAGATCCACGCTGACCTTCCGCCCCCTGAGCTTGAGAAGCTCCGGTATCTCCATGTTGCAACCCGTAACGCCCAGGAAGCCGCTCTCGCTCTTGAGAATCTCGTCGATCCTGTGAACGGAAAAGCCGTGGACATTCATGAGGTAGAAGACAATTCCCGGATCTATATCCCCGCAGCCTTTTGAGGACATGATCCCTTCAAGCGGAGTATACCCGAGGCTGATGGTCAGGGGCTTTCTGCCGGAAATTCCGCAAACGGTCGTCTGCCTGTCCATGACTATGGATATAACCTTTTTGCCGGAATCAACGGCCTTGGAGTTGGAGGCGTGCGAGATCCCGTGAAACCCCCATTTTCTTATGCCCGTCTCCTTGTAGTATTCAAACGGGAGGGCGTAATACTTCCTTTCATCGGGCAGGCCGGAGAAGAAAGATGTCTCAGAAAAGGCAATCACCGGAACGGAATCGAAAGCCTCCCTGAACCTCTTTAGTATTTCCGACATCAGCGGCACGTAAAAGGGAAAAAATCCTGTGAGCTTCTCAAACCTTTTCAGGAAATCGCCGTCCACCTGCTCGACACTCCCGAGCAGGTCCCCGGAAAAGACAATTCTGAAAGAGAAGGCTTCTATGGCCTCCCTGCCTGCCATGGAGATGATCCTCCTGCGCAGAAAATCTGCGCTGGCAAGGCTTTCATCTATCCCCATGCTGAAGGACGTGGAAGGCTTTTCTCCTCTCTTTCTGCCGAAAACCCTGATATTTATGTTCTTCAGATCGCAGTCAACAACAAGAACCATTTTTTTTCATCTCCTTGTAAACTTCCCTGGCTATCATGATCTCCTCATCAGAAGGAATCACCAGTATCCTTGTCTCGGAATTGCGGGCGGAAATATCCTCTATGCCTCCTTTGTACCCGAGATTCTTACCCTCGTCGAGCCTGATTCCCAGGAACGACATTTTTTTACATATGGCCTGCCTCACCAGGGGCTCTTCCACCCCGAGCGAATCCGTGAAAACAAGGATGTCGGCTTTCTTGAGAAGTATGGCATAGAACCCGATGTAGGTCCTTACCCTGTTAACGTACATGTCAAAAGCCATCCTGGCCCTTCTGTCAGAATCCATGGATTTCACAACGTCCCGCAGGTCCGAAGAAGCATTGAATATCCCGAGCACGCCGCTCTTCTTGTTGAGAATATTCTCGGCATCACCCGGGGGAAAGAGATCCCGTGACATGAGATAGAATACCGTGCCGGGATCAACGTCCCCGCATCGGGTATTCATTACAAGCCCCTCGAGCGGCGTAAAGCCCATGGAATTGTTTATGGACTTGCCTTCCCTGACGGCACAAACGCTTGAACCCCCCGTACCCAGGTGGCATATTATTATCCGCTGGGTTGTCCGGCTCTTCCGGAGAAACCTGCATGACTCTTCAGATGAATACCTGTGGGAGATCCCGTGGAATCCCACCTTTTTAAGGCCGTAGGACTTGACCATGCCCCTGGGCAGAGCGTAACTGCCGTACTCCGCAGGTATGGTACGGTGAAAAGCGGTGTCAAAAACCGCGTACTGGTCATTGGCAGAGTATTGCCTGTGGCAGAACTCCATCAGGTTGTACGAAACCGGGTTATGTATGGGAGCCAGGGGCAATGTTTCCCTGAGGATTTCAAGTTCAGGCCCCCTCACCCTGACAGTCTTCCTGAAACGGGTGCCGGGATGGACGTACCTGTGCGCAAAAACATCGAACCGGGTACCGCCGTCTTCCCCGATAAGCCCGAGGATTTTTCCAAGCGCTTCCGAGTGGCCGGAAAGGGAGGCCTCTATCTTTTTTTTCTTTCCCCCGGAAACATGGGTGATAACTGAAACTCCTGCGGTCTTGATTCCGAGCCTCTCGGCAGCCCCGCTTACAAGGGCCTCTTCGCCGGGCATCCTTATCAGCTTGTATTTCAGGGATGAGCTTCCGCAGTTTAAAACAAGTATGTTTGATTTTTTTTCTTTAGATTTCATCTGAACTCCATCCGAATCCCGGCATGCCAATGTTCCTGTGTATGATCAATCCCAGGCCGTAGAGGGCCTCTTCCAGATTGGCGGTGCCTGCATGATGGCCCGTGCCGGAATCGAGACCATCCTCCGAGCCCGCTCCGAAGCCTATGGTCGGTATGCCCAGTTCAGCGCACGTGTAGGAACCCTCTGTCGTGATCCTTTTCCAGTATCCGAAAGATGACTTGAAACCGTTCTCAACCAGGCTGGCCAGTGAATCAACGGCAAAGGGCCTGAAGCTCTCCATAGTCCAGGGCTTGAACTCTTTTTCCGAGACTATCTCCATTCCGGTATGGGTCTTGACTGTCTCCCTGCTCAGGGATGTGCTTACCGTGACGTCGGGCTCCCCCCTGTATACTTCGGCGGCTATCGACCTGGCCCTGCTTAGTATGTCGGACTGGCTTTCTTCAGGGATGAAGACCCTGTCCACCACCACTCTGAACTCGCCCGGCCCGTCCTCCTTGCCATGCCCGCTGTACCTGACATCCTTTATCCTGAGATTCGAATGGCCCAGGTAAGCATTCATCGGCATGAGCTTTGCGGCCTTCTCGAGCTCGCTGATGAGGGGAAACATGGCTCCCAGCATGCTGACCCCCCGGTTCTCCGTGAATCCTCCCACGGACTTTCCGGTGACAGTTATCTCGTATTCCATCCTTCCCTTGTGTCCGAGGTATACATTGAAATCCGTAGGCTCGCACAGAACCACTCCCTTCACCTTCCCGACCTCCGTCTTCATATAATTCTCAAAAAGGCACTTTATGCCAAAATCGCAGCACTCAAGCCTGGGAACACAGCATACTATCAAGTCCCCGGAGAGAGGCAGGAGAGACCTTCTGAGAAGGGCTGCCGCATAAATGCCGGAGATGATTCCCGCCTTGAATCTAAGCATGCTCCCGGAAGCGGGTTCTTCCTTCTTCCTCTCCTCCCATGAAGGAATATCCAGATGTGAGATGACGACAAGGGCTTCCTTCTTTTCATAGCCGTTTATCCTGCCTATGATATTTCCGGCCCTGTCGCACGTGACGGTGTCAAAATCATGCCTTTTCATTTCATCCAGCACCATCTTGCCTAAGATCTCAGGATCGCAAGAACCTGTCTCCGAGATCTTCTTCGAAAATGTTTCGAGAGGCGCCTTCAATCCCCTCGCTTTATTCCTGAGAAGTTTTTTCATACCCACCTCCGTTTAGTATTGTTTAACACTATTAACTTTTACTTAACATTTTGGCAAAAAAAATTTAAAACGTGGGCGGGGTGACCACCCATATCGCCTCGGCCTCACCCTTGCCCGTATTCCTGAACGAATGGGGCACGCTCGAATTGAAATATATGCTGTCTCCCTTTCTGAGCACGTAGGTTATATCGTTGAGAGATATCTCTATCGAGCCCTTGAGAACCAGGACGAACTCCTGCCCGAAATGCCTGTAGGTTCCCTTTCCTGAAGTCGCCTTTTCGTTGAGCCTGAAAAGAAGCGGCTCCATCTGCTTGTTGGAATCCTGGGAGGTAAGAAGGTATAGTTTTATGCCGTCACCCAGTTCCTGCAGGTATTTCCTGCTTTCCGACCTGACAACGGGATTTTCTGCAACGGTCTGCCCCTCGCCAACCAGATTGCCAACGGTAGTCGAAAGGGCATCCGCTATGTTTTTGAGGGTCGAAAGGGAAGGAGACGCCTTACCCGTCTCAACCTGTGACAGAAAGCTTGCGCTTACATTCAATTGCCTGGCAATCTGCCTGAGCTTTATGCCCTTGTCCTGCCTCATCCTTTTTATGTTTACTCCAACGTTTTTCATTTTCTCACCTCATTACATATTACCTTGGAAAAAAGTCAATGTCAATAGATACTTAACATATTTCAATTAAGTGAATTATTACTTAACTCTCCGGCCAAAGGTTTTACGGACGGCAAACTGCCGCCCCATGAAAAGCGGGATGATGGTACGGCCTGAATGCGGTAAAGGACTGAGGACGGCAAAGAAAAAGGGAACGCCATACAGCAAGGCGGAACAGAGTCCTTCAGAAGAGAGGCAGGCCAGGATCAAAGTTGGGGATTATAGCCATTCCTTCCACCTCCACCAGCCACCCGGGACGGCATACTGAAGCGCAGCAGGTAACAATGGGAGAAGCGGGGAAGATGTGGCGCATCCTGTCTTTTACCAGGTCGAAATCAGAGAGATCCCTGACGTAGGCTGTAAGGGAGACTATGTTTCCGATTCCTGCGCCGGCTTTCTTCAGCAGGGCCTCCATGTTCTCCACTGTCCTGTCGAGCTGCCTGAGAACGTCTCCCTTGTGGAGGATGCTGCCGTTGCCGTCTATGCTTGCGGTTCCCGAAAGTATGACATGCTTCCTGTCCCTGTAGGAGACAGAGACACCCCGTTCAAAGGTTACCCCGTAGACATAGGTGGAACTGAGATTTTCAGGGGCGGAAAGGAAGGCCACCTGCCCGGGAAGAAGGCCGGAAACGGCATATGCATCCATGCTGACACGCGCCGCAACATCCACATGCGAACCTTCAACTCCGGTGCTTGCAATGAAATGCGTATGGACGGTGAGTCCGCTGGCGGCGAAATATTCCCTTCTCGCCGTCACGAATCCCTTGTAATTGGTATCTATGTTCCTGACGAAAAACCATGTCCTGACCACATCATCGGAGAGGGTAATGCCGTATTTTCTCAGAAAGGAGGAATAAGTGTCCAGTATGCCCCTTGACTGCTCGTAAGAGGTCTCGTCCCTGGTGCATGTAATCCCCTGGGTCCATACGTGGGAGAGGCTTCCCCTCTTCAAAATGAGAGAACCTTCGTCCATGGACTTTTCCAGAGGCTTCTTCCTGTCAAAGACGTGGTAAGCCCATAGGGAAACTTTTCCGGTATGCCCGGGCGGCTGGCATATCCAGGAGACACAGCAGGGATTTTCGGCAGGGAACCTGCAGGAGAAATCCCTCTCCTCGAGCACCGGCGCCTGGTTTGCAAGATCGCTGCAGAAAAACCGCCTGAATACAGAGCTTTCCATGCCTATGCCATAGGAGTCAATCGTCTCCATATAGGCATGTTTTATTCGCTCAAGCTGTATCTCGATACCTGCCGGAACCAGGGAATTGAGAGAAATGTGGTACTCCTCAACCCCGCTTGTACCCGTGAAACATGAAACGGCGACCTCGACCATGGATTCGAAATTCCTGAGAGTAAAAGTTTTCATCATTAGTTCCTTGTGAGCTTTCATTTAATCGTCTGTGCCTGACTCCCCTAAAGCGTTGAACCCCGATCTAAGACGCCGAAGTTCCCGTTATCTCTATCGGGATCGCGGGGATGACCCCGAGGGAAATCTTCTGCTTCCGCCGTACCCCGTCGGCATCCGGCTTGCCGACAGGAATAACGGAAAATATTTCCACTATCACATTGTCAGCAAAACCCGGCTTGACCTTTGAAGCGTCTGCCTTTATCGAGAAGGAGAGGCTGCCCTGAGAGATAGTAACGCCGGATACCGAGATGCCTTCAGCAGGCTCCTTCAATTGGGCGATAAAATTATCGAATTCCATTCGGGATCTGTAAGAAACGCTGACTTCGGAAGAACCTCCGGGCGGAATCATCAGGGGCGCCTCCGTCCGGATCTCCATTGAAACGCTCCTGTAACTGGGTCTGGCGAGTATGACGGCAAGGTCGGAAACGGGAACCAGGTGAAAATAAGCAAAGGCCTGCATCGTCTCGTCGCACGCTACCAGTCTCCTCGTAACTTCCCTGCCATCTATAACCGCACGGCCGGCAATCCTGAGAGGAAAGACGGGAAAGCCATCCGCTTTCGCAGGACCTTCAATGGTTATCCTGACCGAATCCCTGCCTGCGGGGATACGGCCTCCTCCAATACTGAATCCGTGGCTTTCCCCTTCAAACGCAAGCTCTATATCACCCGCAAAACCCCTCTTCCTTACAGCGTTTATCTTCAGGTAATTGGAAGACCCTGAAGGTACGCTGACCGCCGAAAAGGTTGAACGCAGTTCGAAATCCGGAGACGATGGACCGACCCTCAACCGGTAGCCGTACTCCGCCCCTCCCCTGCCCTGCACGTCAAAAACGTGAAGGTAGTATTTGCCGGCGGATTCCACGGTCCATTCGAGCATTGAATCGGCGTGGTGGGTATTCAGCCCCGTGGAAGGATCCTCGTTATCGTCGTTGCATGCAACCTCTTTTCCGTTGGAGTCGGTAAGGCGCAGGAAAGAGTCTATGGGAGAACCCAGCCTGCGTCCGTAAACCTCTGCATAAAAACGGTAACCGGCAGGAAGATTAACCATGAATACATCGGTATCCCCGGGCCTGGATATGCGGCCGTTTACCGCCGTTGGGAGAGATATCTGCTGAGGGGGCCCGGGATCGCCTCCCGTTTCCTTCTCCGTCGTCCCGGGGTAATCGTCCACGGCATAGTAAAATATGTTGGAAAGCTGGCCGGATCCCGGAACGGATGCCTGCCTGATCACACTTCCGGGAGATGTGTCAAGGAGCATGGACTTGAAGGGCAGGTTGCGCCCTTCAAGAGAAACGGATACCTTTTCCCCCGTCCTGCCCCCCAGGGGAAAAACATTTGTTACAAACGGCTTCTCACCGGCATGAACCCTGTAAACGAAATCCTCCCGCCCGCGGTATATCGAATCCCTTATTTCAAGGGTGTACTGCCCGTCACGGGGAACCTTGTATAATATCACCGGATCCGGACGGAAGAGGTAGTCGTCGGAGTACGCGACCTCTCTGCCTTCGCTGTCATACAGGGTCATGACGGCCTGGAACCAGCCTGGCACGGCATCGGCCATATACGGCACTATATCCCTTGCTTTGGCTTCGATAACGAGGTCCTGGCCGCTGGAGGCGTTAAACCTGAAGATATCAACGTCCGCAGGCATAATCTGTCCGTTGAAAACAACCGGAAGATCAACCGCTGCGCCTCCCGGCTCTCCCGGATCGTCAGGCTCGTTTTCAAGAGCCTCGGCAACGGTGCCAATCTCGAAATAAACGGGGTTGGTCAGCCCTCCCGGGACTCTCAACCTGAGTTCCCTGACTCCTGCCTCCGCTCCGGGTTCAATCTCAATGTTAAAGATAACCATCTCCTGTATCGCCCTCTTGACCTGCAGCCTGCGGTTGGGAATGAATATATCCATGGCCACGTTAAGCTGGTATGGGGTAAGGTTTTCAAGGTTTGCAAGCAGGGGGTGATCCGGAAGCACGACAGGTTTTCCTTCGGCCTCGGGTTTCCCGGTCCCGGGAAGGGCTTCCTTTTTTGCTTCATCCAGGGGCTTCTGCCTGCTCTTCATTGCCTCCCTCTGCCTTATCCTTATCTCCCTGATCCTTTTCTGGAACTCTTCCTTCTGGAGGGCGTTTAACATGGGAATATACTTGATGCCGGAAGCGGTAACGCCTCCTCCGGAGACGTGTACGCCGGATACCCCCCTGAGGTATTGCCCGCCCACTGTAACCTGGACAACGGTACCCTGCCTTCCCCCCGCAGGGTACGCGTAGCCTATTGAAGACGACCTTGCCGGCGTCTGGCAGAAAACGTTTCCCGCCCACAGTATCAAGACAGCCAGTATTCTCTTTCTCATGATGAGCTCCGTTAAGGTAGCAGCCCGGCCTTTTGGCATAAAGAAAAAAGGCGGCGGGCCTACATAATCTCCCTCAGGATCCCTTTACCTTCCCCCTTCTCTATGGGCGGCAATATCCTGACCTGGTTGCCCTGCGGGTCAGGCATGGTTCCTTCCGGGTCTATCCCCATCAGCTCGTAAATACTTCCCAGGAGGTCCCTTGGATAAACGGGCCGTTCCTTCACCTTTTCACCCTTCTCGTCTGAAGCTCCCACCACACGGCCTCCCTTGAATCCTCCCCCGGCAAGCATGACGGAGAAACACCTCCCGTAATGGCTGCGGCCTCCATTCCATGGAGCCTCCCACAACACCTTCGGCTCCCGCCCGAACTCCCCGCCCCACCATACTATAGTGGTATCAAGGAGACCCCTGTCAGAGAGATCCTGGAGGAGGGCGGAAACAGCGGTATCCATCTCGGGCAGCTTGCGTCTCATGGCCTCGAAATGCTGGTTATGGGAATCCCAGCCGCCGTAATTGATTGTCACATACCTGACCCCGCTTTCCACCAGGCGGCGCGCCGCAAGGCAGCACTGTCCGAACTTGTTGCGGCCGTACATGTCCCTTATCTCGTCAGTTTCCTGGCTGAGGTCGAAGACCTTCGATGCCTCCCCGAAGATGATCTCGTATGCCTTCTTGCGGTTGTCAGAGAAAATCCCGAAGCTTTCTTCTCCTTTCATGGCATCACCGAAGGAATCCGATTTACCGAGGAAATCCTTCCTTGAAAGCTGCCGCTCCCCGGAGACGCCTTCAAGGAAAAGCCCCTCAACCGCGAAAACCTTCTTGCTGGGATCGCCGCCCGTAACGAAAGGCTTGTAACGGGAGCCAAGAAAACCGACCTCCGAGAAACGCCCCTGAGGCGACGTGAGTATTACATAGGGAGGTATATCCCCCTTATACCCGTGATCATAGCCCTTGAAGAAGGAAACAACCGCGCCAAGGCTCGGGTATACAAGCTTCTCATCAGAACTGTGGCCGGTCTGCATTATGTAAGCGGCTGTTTCGTGGCCGTTTATGCCGTGGGTCATGCTTCTTATAATGGAATACTTGTCCGCATGCTTTGCCAGACCGGGAAGCATCTCGTTTATCTCTATCCCGGGGACGTTGCTCTTGATGGGATTTATGAAAGGTCCGCAGTAATCGGGGCCGGCTTCAGGCTTGGGATCGAAGGTATCAAGATGGGAAGGCCCTCCCCAGAGCCATATCTGTATCACGGCCCGGGCCCGGGCGGGTTTCTCCCCGCAGGTTGCCCGTCCCGGCGCAAAAAAGAGGCAAAAGGATGCAATCAGAAACAGAGAACTTCTAAGAAAACCGCGCATTTCCATTTTTCTCCTTCCCCTCTCCCTGTATCACAGGAAGAAACATTCCTGCCTTTCCCTGCCGGGAAATTGTCCCCGGACACACGTGCTTCCTAATGCCTGTATAAAAACTCCTTGTTGTTGATAAGAGCCCATACGAGATCATTTACAGAATCGTAAAGCTTCATGCCCCCGGAAGAAAAGTATTCCCTGGCCGTCTTTATCTCATCACCGGTCGGATACCTTGAGAGCATGAAGAGATATATGTTTTTTATCAATTCTTCCTGCCTTCCCCTTGCCTGGGATATGATCTTGCGCACACCCTGGCCTGACTGTATCCTTTTCTGGATCTCGCTTGAATTCAGGAGATATCTCTGCTGGGCATCGTTTATCTGGTTATTCCTTTCCAGCTCCCTTCCGGTATCCCTCGGTGGACGACCGAAAAGCTCGAGAAAAGGACCCGTGATGCTTCCGTCCGAAAGCAGGATGGTGCGCTGGTACCTTGGGATGACAGTAAACGGCTCAGGTATAGGGCTAACGTACTGCTCCCTCTGTCCGCCAATACGGTAGAGCATGTCGAGAAGGACTTCGGCGTCGAGCCTCCGAACCGGATAATGGTCAAAAAATCTCCCGGAGTCCGGGCTCTCGTTCCTCTTTATGGAAGACTGCTGGTAGGTGCGGGAGTTGAGAATAATCGTGTAAATATGCTTCATGTCGTACCCGGAATCAACCAGCTCCCTTTCAAGGAGGGCAAGAAGCTCAGGATTGGAAGGCGGGTTATCTTTGCTTATATCGTCAGGCTCATGTATGATGCCGCGCCCCATCAGCCAGTACCATATCCGGTTGACAATATTTTTTGAAAACCAGGGATTCCGGGGCGTTATCAGCCAGTCTGCAAAAACTTCGCGGGGATCCCTGCCCGGCGGAATGACAACGGCTTTTCCGTCGGGAAAAACCGCCCTGAGCGGTCCGGATTGGGCAGGATTGAGGTATACTATCTCCTCCTTCCACTCCCTGGTAGCCTTGTATGACACCATAGAGAAAAACGGAATAAGCCCTTCGGCCAGTTTCCCTGGCATCTTTTCCATGCGAATGCCCATGAAGGTGAGTGCCGCGGCGCTTGCCAGGGAAGCTGGGCCGCGCCCCTGTATTGCCCTTTGAAAATTGACCTGGGGAACCCTGAAATTGCTACCGCTCGAGGTGAGCAACTGACGGGCAAAAATATCGTAAGGCTTGTTTTCCCGGAGGCTTTCAAGGATCCATCTGTGGTAGGCCTGCACCGCGTTTGGCCATAGATTGATTGGAAATTCAGACTTGATCCTGAGGATATCCCCCCACTTCAAAGACCAGTATTGCGCAAATTCATCCCGTTCCAGCAGGGCGGATATCAGGGCTGCCCTCTTGCCGGGCCGGCTATCCCCGAGGAAGCTCAGGACATCTTCAGGTTCAGGCATTGTTCCCGTAACATCAAGGTAAACCCGCCTGACAAATACCTCGTCGGAACAGGAAGGCGCAGGTTCCAGCCCTTTCTCCCTCAAAAGTGAAAGCACGCATTTGTCAATGGGGCTTTCCGGGATATCCCATGTCTCTTTTTCATATGGGGAAAAGGTAAGAGCGGAAAGAAATGCACATGCAGAAAAACATAGAACGGCGGTTAAAGCAGAGAGAAGACTTTTCCTTCCCATTCCTACATTATACCCCCTTTTTGTGATCCACAACATTCCATTCCTGCAACTTATTTTTTCCTTTGCTTTGCATGTTTCAACTATGATATACGTATAATTTAAGTCCTATGTCAAATCTATTGTTGAATTTTTATAATTGGACATATCAATATCCCGCCCGGTTTAGTCTCTCCTTCAAAATATGCCATCTCCAAAACCAGGACGGGTAAAGTAACATTCTCAAGATTGGATGGCAGGGTCAGGAAAGGGCTGAGAAATACTCTGTCTTAATCCGTCTTTTACTCCGGAAAAAGCATAAGGTCCACACGATCCGGGTATGGCAATGGAAGCAAAACAGGTATTCATAACATACGGATATGGAGATCGTCGAACCAGCATTTTCCAGTGCCTTCAAGCACAAGGTAGAGACAAGGAAAAAAGGCATTTACGTTTTCAGATGTGGAAAATACGACTTCAGTCCATCCCGTTGTTCCGGAAAAAGATTCTGAAACCTCCTTATCTTTACAAGATGCCTCAATCCCCTTTGCCTCGCTTGAAAAATCCTGGTATTCCCAGGACATGTAAACCTTACCCTTTACATCCTCGGTTCTGATCATGGCCCTGATCTCGTACCTTCCGGAAAGGGGGAATACCTTGCCTATGGTATATAATTCCCACTGGGATTTCCCGGCGTCTTTTTGCCCATCCAGGTTTCCGGATCCTTCCTGCCTCGATATGGAAAGGGAGCCGCCTTTCCCAAAGCCTGTATCCCAGTCCCAGGCGCAGGATGTATCGCTCATCTGCCAGAACCACTTGTCGGAAGGCCTGAGGTATTCATCGGATGGATCGAATGTATTAACGTCAAATCCCGAAAAAACGGGGCACCTGACCAGGGGGTCTTCAAGGACGGGATCGGGCTCCGAGATCTCAAGCATCCTCTCTGCTTCTCCTGGCGGAATGGAATAAATCCTGTACCTGACTTCAAGCGGAAGCCCTTTCATGATACGGGATTTTCCAATATCACTCTTATACTTGAAGTGGACGTCGTACATGGCCCAGCATATCTCGCTCCAGACAAGAGAACCGCTCCTGTCAAGGAACTGGACGGCGGGATTGCCTTCTTTCTCTGCAACGAATGCCAGGAAACCGCCCGGAGAATAGAAGATGTCTCTCTTGTCGGGCCCCAGGTGCCTGTTCTGCGGACGGTTGTACAATTTACCGTCCCTGCTTTCGTAGATTACGTGGGTATATTTCTTTCTGCCTTCCGGAGGAAAATTATCAAAGGCGCCGGAAGGAAGAAGATCAGCGAATTCCAACCCTCTCATGCAATTTTCCAGAATGAATTCTTCCCTTCCCGGGGCGACACGGAGGGAGGTGCGGATATCGTAAACGTACCCCCTGATGCGGGCGTCGAAATAAAGCTCGAGTTTCGTTTCTTCAGAGACATTGCCCGGCCGGTAGTCTTTCGATGACGGCCTGTCAAGACGAAGAGCGGTATCGGTCGTCCTGACAAGAAGACAAAACCTTCCCGGATCTCTTTCGTCAGCCTTCACTTCGTTGACCTCCATGTTGAATATAAGGTGTTTGCGCCAGGAAAGGCAGACCGGGCCGCAGACCTCTCCCTCGTCTATCATGGCCTGGCCTCCTGGAAAAAACCTGACATCGTGGAGAGATACGGGACGAAGAGGGGCAAACCTGTCATCCGGGAGCCTGTCTGTGCCGCCGTAGAACCTGGCTACTGTATTTCCGTTATCCGTTATGCAGGATTCGCCGGACCCGTCAACCGACCACCTGAAACATGGGGTATAAATCTTTTTCATCCTTCTTTGCCTCCACGTCACTCACAAGCCGTTCAGCCCTGGCAGAGCCCGCGGTCCAGGCACATCCGCCTGCCCAATGAAGCCTTTTGAAACTCGGGCATAAGACAGCTCGACGGCTGACTACGGCCATAAACCTGCAAGGATGTGTAAGGTTACCTTTCACCCAGGCTGGAGACTGACAGGCCGTTGAAAGAAACTTCTTCACAGTTGCGGCAGACTATGGCGTTATCTCCTGTGGTTTCAATGCTCATGCTGTCAAAGCGCACTCTCCTGATTATGGTTCCGCTGCTTCCCTGTACCAGAAGCGGGCCTGAGCTTCTTGCTCTGAAATTTGAAAATGTGAGATCTGAAAGCCTTTTGAGACAGATGCCTTCTTCAACGTATATCTGGACGGGATGATGGCTGCAGGAGACCGTAATGTTTGAAAATACAAGGTCGTGTATCACGGCGCTTTCCCTGCTGCCTTCAGAAAAGTACCTTGAGGGATTCTGTATGGCTATTCCGTTGCAGCCTTCTATTACAAGGTTGCTGAAAACACAGTTTCGTATGACAGAATCGCAGGGACACCCTATCCTGATACCGTTGCACCCGGTCTTCATGATGCAGTTGGTAACGGTTATGTTTTCGCAGGCCACGGGCTCATCGTACATGTTCTGTATCGAGCGGACTGCGATACAGTCGTCTTCCGTATCCATGATGCAATCGCTCACGACAACGTTGCGGCAGGCGTCTATGTCTATTCCGTCGTTATTCCTCATCCTACGGTTCCCGCTTATCCTGAGTTCCCTGATATTCACGGACTCGCACTTCATAAGCCAGAATGTCCAGCACGCGGAATCGATGCATGACAAACCTTCGATAAGGACGTTTCGGCACCCGTAAAGCATGGCTATCCTGGGACGCTGGGTCCCGGGCTTTTCAAATTTTCCGGAAGCGCCGGCATCCTCTTGCCTGTAGAAGGCGGGACCGTTGCCGTTAAGCTCTCCCCTGCCCGTCAGGGAAATATTGCAGGCTCCGGCGCCTATGATGAGGGCCTTGTTGCTCTTCTCCGCCGTCTTGTCTGAATTCCTGATAAATCCCGGTGAAGACAGTTCATTGTAATCTTCCAGGTTTCCGCTTCCCAGAAGGCGGCAGCCGTGTTCCAGGTGAAGCTCAACGTTGCTTTTAATCTCTATGGACCCCGTAAGGAAGGTACCGCTTCCGCATACAACCCGGCCGCCCCCGCCTGCATGGCACTTGTCTATGGCTCTCTGAATGCTGCCGGTACAGAGAGTTTTGCCGTCTCCGACAGCCTTGAAATCCTCTATGTTGTAATCGGCCATATTTTTCCCCCGTTTTTTTCTGGCAATACGGCTGAATGAAACCCTTGTCCAGGGCTTTTACAGGACTCCTCCACGAATAATTTACGATATTCAGTCCTGCCGGTAGTGCTCCTTAAGATACTTCATGGATATAACGGCGCTTTCCTTGTTGGTAAACCGGCTCCTGTCGAGTTCAACGGTCAGGAATTCGTCGTATCCTGCGTCGTCGAGTATCCGAAAGATGGCGGGGAAATCTATGATGCCTTCTCCCAGTTCCCGGAAAACGTTGGCAGAGTATACCTCCACTCCGGCCTGCGTCCCCTCGGCCTCGATGCGGGCGCTCGTGATATCCTTGAGGTGGATGAATTTCACCCTGTCAGCATACCTGCCTATCATTTTTACCGGATCGCACTTTCCGGCAACAAGGTGTGCAGTATCCGGGCCGAATGCCACGAGTGAAGGATCAGTGTTCTGCATGATGAAATCTATCTCGCTTTCATACATGACCGAGGTATTGAAATGAGGATGGAGACACGGGACGATGGAATGTTCCCTTGTAAGCCCGGCAATCGTGTTGATGACCTTGAGGTCGTACTCAAGTTCCTGCTTGTTTGCCGGACGCCCTCTTAACCCCGTTGCCTGGATATTCATCCGCTTAACCCCGCTTTCAACCAAAAAGGGCAGCTTCCTCTTGACGTCTTCCACGTCGTTGTCCCAGTCGCCGTTGAGATGAAAATAGAAACCCACCGGATGGGCCCCGTATTCATCGCAGAGTTTCCTGAAACCAGCCTGGTCGCCGTCAAAAACGTTTATTGCCGCCTTGACGCTTTCAAAATACCTGTAGCCTGCTTCGGTTATGTCTTTGAGAGCCTGTACAAACTGTTCCCTGTCTCTCGTTCCCCACTGCCACACCGTGCATGCAAATTTCGCCTTTCCCATTATTCTTCCTCCTTTTTATTGTATTTCCTTTAACGAGTATGGAATAACCGCGCCCCCAAAGACAGGTTCGGCGTTTATCCCTGTCGGACTGAAACGTAAAGAGTGATGCATGACTGCCTTGAAGCGCCATAAAAGATCGTGTTGACGGCTACCCGTTTTTTCCTTTCCTTCCCGGGAGGGCCGCCGGTGTTAGGATTGACGTCAAACCTCGGGAAGTTGCTGCTCGAGATATCCAGGCGGATCCTGTGGCCCTTTGCAAACCTGTTGGCCGTCGGGTAGAGCTGAAAACTGATGCAGTAAACCTCTCCCCGCACCGCGGGCTCTTCCCTTTCAAAACCGTTCCTGAAACGAAGCCGCATGATGCTGTCTGTTATATTGATGGCCGCACCGTGCGGATAATTCAGAGTGGGAGGGTATACATCAATGAGCTTGGCGGTGAAATCCGTATCGGGACCGTCGGTGGAAACCCAGAGCCTGGCTGACACGGGACCTTCAACCAGAAGGTCGTTCTCAAGGATTCCTGACATGAAGCAGAGGACGTCCTGCCTCGAGGAGAGAGGAAGGGCGTTTTTTGAAAAAATAAAATCCTCCCGGCCTTTCTGATCGAAGCCTCCCGCGGGAAGCGGGATCGCGGAAAGACTGCCTCCTATGGTCGGCACGGGATCCGAAGGATCAAAGTTGTAACTGGAAGAATTTTCGCCTTCGGGCGCCCTTTCGGAGAGGATTCCCAGGGGATGCAGGAAGAAAGAAACCTGCTTTGTGTCAGGCGGGGGCCAGGTATCGGATTCTTTCCATTCACCGCCATGGTATATCCTGCTGCTGTCCGGGGCAAGGCGGCTGCCTCCTCCCATGAGGAAATACTTTACCCTCTTTTCCCTGTCTACTCCCGTCGGCAGTCCCTTGAGCCATCGATCGAACCATCTCAACTCGTGGGTCATGGCATCGTTCAGCCCGCCGGAGGGTTCGGTCGAAAGATCCCCTGCAATACCCTTGAACCCGCCCACGTGCGTCCAGGGGCCTGCCAGGATATGAACGGGACTTTTCTGTCTTTTTCCAAGCTGGATGAAATTCTCAAAGGAAGCCCTGGTGTAAGTGTCATACCAGCCGGCCACATAAAGGGTCGGCACGTCAGCGTGGAGATCGTAAAAAGGCATCGGGCCGTAACCGGGACGCTTCCAGTATTCGTCGTAGACAGCCCTGGTGGAGATATCTATCGCCCACTGCTCGTAAGAGGGGACGAGAGACAAAGGAGTCTCTCCCTTCCTTATCGGGAAAGCCCTGACCCATTCCCATATGTTCTTGCAGGCCTCATCGAGAGCGGCTTTGACGAAAGGATCGGCGGCAGCTTCACGGCTTGTCGCGGCCATCGTAAAGGCGTAGACAAAAAACCTCATCTCAAGGGCCCCGTTGTGTCTCATGGAACTGTGGTAATAGCTTGAAGGGCCGTAAGTCGGGATCATGGCGGCCAGGTGCGGCGGGTTCAGGCTGGCCAGCGCGCTCTGGACGGCCGCACAGTATGACGGCCCGCTTGTGCCTATCTTTCCGCTGCACCATGGTTGGGAAGCGATCCATTCCACGGTGTCATAACCGTCAGGTCCCTCGTTTGCAAAAGGATAGAAGGAGCCCCCGGAAGCGTACCTGCCCCTGACATCCTGGCAGACAACTACGTAGCCCCTCTCGGCAAAGTAACGGTAGTGAAACATGGGGCTTTTGTCATAGGGAGTCCTGACCAGGATCACAGGGAAAGCGCCTTCGGCTCTCCTGCCGTCAAGAGCGGGGAAGTATATATCCATGGCAAGCCGGACACCGTCCCTGAGGGAGATCGTCTCGTCATGCTTGAGAAAAACTCCGTAACAGGGAGCTGAACATCCGGGAGACATCCTGTCGGAACCGGCTGATCCTTTTGATTTTGCTTTCTCCACGTTTTCCTCCCATGCCCTTCTTTTTACGCTTTGAGAAATAATTTTAATTAAAGCACATAACCCTGAATAAGCAAAATTTAATTTGTCGCAGAAAGATAAATGTTTGCGGGACAGGAGATATCCCGCATAAACCGATTTCGGTTTTACATGCGGTTAATCCCTGTCTCTCCCTTTTCCAAAGAGAAAATCAAGGTCGGCCTTTCCGGCCCTTCTGACTTTAACCTTTTCAAGCACCCTGGCTATTTCTTTTTTTTCAGGCATCAGGGTGCCTTTAACGGAGGCTTTCGCCGTACCCGAGGCTGAAGCCCATTTAAGGCATTCCTCCATCTTAAAACCCCTGCAAACCCCGTGGAGAAAACCGGCCAGGAAGGCATCCCCGCAGCCGACAGTGCTTTCAACCCGAACCTTGGGAATTGATGAGTATAAGAGCGTCTCCCGGGAAAAAAGAAGAGCCCCGCGGCTACCGAGAGTGAGAAGGATGGTTGAGATGCCCCTGTTGATGATACCTTCAGCCGTTTTGAGAAACGCCTGGTATGAAGATACCGGTTCCCCGGCAATCCTTTCAAACTCCCACATGTTGGGTTTTATGACATCCGGCGCTGCCATGATTCCTTCAGAAAGGGCTTCACCGTCGGCATCAAGCACGGTGTAGACGCCTTTGCCGCGGGATTTTTCTATTATCTTCCTGTATGTGCTTACGCTCAATCCACGGGGCAGGCTGCCTGAAATGGAAAGCATGTCTCCTATCCCGAATGGAATTTCTTCAAGGAGCCCGAAGAACATCCTCTTTTCAAGGTGGGATATTCGCGGTCCTGCCTGGTTGAACCTCAATACCTTCTCTCCGGAAAAAAAGTTATAGACGCTTCTTGAATTGCCCTTGATCTCCACGTGCCTGTACCGTATGTTTTCCCTCTCAAGGAGGCTTTTGAGCCTGTCTCCGTTTTCCCCTCCCAGAAGGGCCAGGGCGGTACACCGGCAACCCAGTCCGGAAAGCATGCGCGCAACGTTTAATCCCTTGCCGCCGGGATCTGTCCTGGATTCCTTTATCCTGTTTATGTCGTCATAGACAATATCTTCCCCGAGCATGAACGAATAATCTATGGACGGGTTGAGCGAGATCGTGTATATGTCGTTCAGATTTTCCATTTCTCCTGCCTTAACATTATTTTTCGTCCGATGGGAGAGAATGCTCTTTAAGAAAATTCCATATGGTTTCGGCACCGCTGATATCCATGCACTTTCTGCCCAGCATGATGTATCTCGCCAGAGTCCTGCTTCCCGGCAGGTGGTGGCCTCCTCCCCGGACAGTGTACAGGATAACCGGATAAGGGCTCCCCTGCCCGTAAGATGAAACCTCCACCCTGCATCCGTCCCGGGGGTCAAGATCGGGAAGAACCTTTACGGATGGTTCCTCTCCGACACCGTTTGACCTGACCCAGAATGAAACGGTCTCCATGGTTGAAAGGACCCTGCCGAATTTCTTCCCCATGAGCTGTACATGACCGCCCTTCCAGGGTATGAGAGGATCATCCGTGCCGTTCATCACAAGTATGGGTATGGGCCGCAACGGCTTCGAATATAAAAGGTTGGCAGGAAGGGCAGAGATGACAGGCGCAATGGCTGCAAGCCTGTCTCCCAGTTCCAGCCCCAGCCGGTATGTCATCATCCCGCCGTTTGAAACCCCCGTTACGTAAACCCTGCGCATGTCAACGGGAAATTCTTCCCCGAGCCTGTCCAGGAGGGATGATATGAATCCCGTATCGTCCACCCCGGAGTTATCCCTCATGCGGAAGGAACTGCCCCTGCCGTCGTTCCACTGGCCCCCGAGCCCCCTGGGATATACAGAGATGAAATCTTCCCTGTCGGATATCCTGTTGCAGCCCGTATAGGAAGCCATCATGCGGGCACTGCCGCCATCTCCGCCGTGAAGGATGAAGAGAAGAGGAACGGGCCGGGAAGGCATGGTACCCAGGGGAAGATGAAGGTAATAAACCCGTTCGGCGCCCCCGTGGACAAAAGAGCCCCGGATAAAATCTCCGGCAACATCACCGGACATTGCCGCGGCGAGAGGAAAGAGTATGACCGACAGGTGTATCATTTTACGAGAATAAGCATGACAACGCTCTGTACGACCAGCCAGGTTACGTAGGCAACGATCATGCCGAGGAAAAACGGCACGCTCTTCCTGTAAACGTTATGTCCCCCGAACTTGAGGATCAGCCCCTTTATGAGCCAGGCAAGGAATATGGCAAACCAGCTTGACTGGAGCGGCGCGGATTCAGCTATGGGGAATCCTATGTAATGTACAGGCCACCAGAGAAACTTGGAATGGAGAAACATCAGGGCCCCCATGAGAAAGGCTCCGATCCCGGTAAATATGTAACGCGGAAGCATGATCTCCCTGGTTATCGGGTTCTCTATCTTAGGCAGGACGAAGTTTGCAACGAAACGGGTAAGCCCCCCACCGAAAAACCAGCTGCTGCCTCCCGTAGGCGCAACGGAAGCATTAAGGGCTCCAAGCCGGTAGGCGGAGTTGATGTGGACGTAAGAAGAAGCAACGTAGGAAACCACGATCGAGGTAATTATTCCCGCCAAAAGAAGCCTGGAAGGCATCCTTACCTCGTCCTGTATCCTCAGGGAATGACCGGTCGTGGCCATCACCGAAGTCCTTATGTCGGCTGCCCAGCTGTGCTGAAGCCCGAGCGCGAGATATCCCTGGTCAGTCAGGAGAGACGGGGGAAGAAGGTAAGAGGTATAAACCGTAGGGATACACATCGCACGGGCCGCCGGCAGGCCTGCCTGGCATACTATCCGGGAGATCCCGAGGAAAACGACTATGGAAAATATGACGAATGCAACGGCGACTATCCAGGGCATGCCCGAGTAATGCATGAAGAAGACTGTCAGGATGAAACTGATGATCGCCCCGAAAACGGCGGTCCTGTATGAGAAGAGTTCCCCTGAATCGTCAACGGACTTCCGGCGGCCGAACGCCTTTCCGAAACAGTCGGAAAGATGCTGCCTCGCGCGCCAGAAAAGGGCACAGACCAGCAAAAGCATGGCGCCGGCGCCCTCAAAAGAAGTTATGGTCGAACGTCCCCCGTAAGGTTCGTTTATACCAGGAAGCTTGAAACCGCTGATGTTGAGAAAACCGTTCTGGATGGTGAAAATAACGTGGAAAAGCCACAGGGAAAGCGAGACGCTGCGGGGGATAAGGTACGCAAGGCCGAGTATGGGGAAATCAGGATTGAGGTTGAGACCCGTTGTTTTCCTGAAAAGGTGTATGTAACCTGTCATGGAGAGCATCTGGCTGCCCGTTGTCCTGCGGGTAAGCCAGTTGAAAAAGTAGTAGAGGAAGACTATCGAGAAAGAAAGCCAGAAAAGCCTGTTCTTCAGCAGAAGGGGAACCTTCGAGCCCTTCTCTTTCTTTATCATCTCGAGAGGCAATATGGTCAGCGGGTATGTCAGCCTTTCCTTCTCCACCCATTGCTTGCGGAAAAGAACCATGAGGCATATGCTCAGGAAGGAGAAGACGAGGACGAAGAGAAGGATAAAGGACATGGGGGCTATCCAGGGGCCGTAAGGAATTGCTTCTCCGTGGGGAAGTCCTTCGTAAAACCACGTGATGGCCCTGGTATCCTTCACCATGAGAAGGGAAGGCGTCTTGTTTATGATCTTCTCGACCCACATGTTGGCCGGAGTGGCAAAATAAGTGAAGCCTGAAATTATCGGAATGAGAGAGGAAACGAAGCCCATGCTCGGGAGCACGGAGGCCGTGGAAGCCATAACGAAAACGAGCATAAGTTCCTTTGAAGAAAGCTCGAATAAGCGGCTCAGGGACGAAAGAAGAAGAAGAAAGAATATGGCGAATATTGCGGCAGGAGCCCAGTACTCCCAGCAGAAATAAACGTTGACCCCCTTTATCATCAGGTACGGATCGTACATGGCAATACCTGCCGACAGAAGGGTCCCTATAATAAATGCCCTTTTTCTCATTGAGTTTCTCCGTGTTTTGAAATCTTGGGAAAAGAGTTCCCTCTATTGTAAACCAAATCAAATATTCATGCAATTTGAAGGAGGGGCAATAATAAAATATAATAAACTTGAAAGTGATGTATGGAATCTTACAGGTAAAAAGTGGAAAGGATTAAAAAACTCAGGATCCGTACGGAGGTAACGATGGAGAAGAAGGTTGTATGTCTGGGAATAATAGTGGGCGACTTTATAGGAAGGCCTGTGGAGAATGTTCCTGAAAAAGGAAAGCTGGTCCTGACCGAGAGGACGGAGCTGCACATTGGAGGGTGCGCGAGCAATACGGGCGTTGTCCTTAAAAGGCTCGGAATTGATGTCGGTATAATAGGCAAGGTTGGAAACGACAACCTCGGGG
>Ga0302245_1000739_pt1 | contig 25122 bp, 19 predicted proteins | sample AAG_UR_Thr_MG_FD_193512 | JGI IMG/M metagenome (GOLD analysis project Ga0302245, IMG submission 193512) | Enriched activated sludge microbial communities from anaerobic digester in WTTP, New Holstein, Wisconsin, United States - AAG_UR_Thr | ecosystem: Engineered > Bioreactor > Anaerobic >... | reverse complement strand
TACCGGGTTCATAGAATGGGGCGATTTTTCCACGTGGCAGTATTCTTCCGTTGGCGGCCGCATAATGGCCCATTTCCATATCCTCACAAATATAGACCGTTACAGCGTCAGGCGCGAACCATGGCGTCTTTATGCCAGAAGCGGGGAGAGGACATACTATGATTATGGCCACAGGTTCAGCCGTTTCAGCGGCGACTGGTACCTTATACACCATGATTCAAAGAGTGTGCCGATAAGAAAAAGGGGCACTTTCATGTCATTTTCACCCGAGGGTGGAAAGCTCCCGTTTGTCTGGGGACAGACCGCAACCCAGTATATTACAAACGGGGGTGATATAGGCTGCTGGCTGACGGACTACTGGCTGACCGGAGACGAGAGGTCGCTGGGTCTTTTAAAGATGCTCAAAGAATCTGTCAAAAAAAACTGGAAGCTTGATGCTGCCATAGGTGTAAACCAGTCGAAGGTTGTCAGAGAGCTTGTTACCCTTTCAATTATGGATCACGATCCCGATATCACAAAGATGGCAATGGATGTAGCCCGATCGATGTTCGACATGGAAAGCCAGAACGGCATCAGGATGTTCAGGGGAAGTTACGGCACCATGTACAAGGATCACCGAACAAGCCACAATACTGCCGAATATTACCTCGAAACAGGTGACGAGCTTGCCAGGGAAGCATTCCTGAAACTGATGGACCAGAGATACCGTTTTGACAGGAGGTATAATCCAATTTCACACAAAAACTACGATGGATTCACTGCCGCAGTGGCTTACCTTGCAAGCGGTGAAGAAAGATACAGGAGAGTGGTTGAACAAACCCTTTACGATGCCCTTTACTACGTGGAAAAATATCCTGTCTCCAATGAACTGAAGAGGTATCCTGAAAACCCGCTTGAATGGAGAGGCATGCCTGAGAATATATCGATAGTCAACTGGCATAATCCCCTGATAGGTTTTCCAACCGCCCTTAAGATAATTTCTGATAAGGGGCGCACGGGTAAAAGAACCCCGGTTGTTATCAAATCGAGAAACAACGTGGAAGCAATGGTTATATTTAACCACGGTGGCAGAGAAGATACGAAGATAAGCTTTTACTTCACCACACTGCGTCAGGATGTCAAACCCCTGGTATTCAAGTATCCAATGAAGGTTGGGACCCCTCCTGTAAATGGAGTAAGCACCATCATTGAAAAAAGGATCCAGTGGCCGGCTAATCTCGTTGTGCAACCAGACGATATATACCATGCTTACATTACACTTCCCGCAAACATCCCCGCAGGACTCTATTTTGTGTCTCTTGGAGGGAATGAACCATTCACAGTTCTTGACATAACCGGAGACAAAGTCGCACTTTACTGCCCTGACGGATTATTCGCCCCTTCAGGAACACCCATACAGCGTTCCGGAGAAGGAGCTTACGGCCGGGCAGGGGAGGGCATGCCTCTTTTTTTCCGGGTTCCGGATGGATTAAAGGAACTTGATATTGTTCTCGGAAGCTCCGCCTGCATAAGGAGACCCGACGGCACTGTTGCACTCGAAGATTCCAAAGAGAATGTCGGTCGGATCTCAATACCGGTGGAAGGAAAAAGCGGCATATGGAGCATTGAACCCCATCTTCACAATTTCAGGGGCGAATGTTTCCCGGGTTTTTACAGGCTTCTTAATGTTGAACCCATAGTTTCTTTTGGATCCGCAGATTTTCTTCCCGATGGGACCACAGGCGCTCTTCCAAAGCTTGAAAACCTCCGGTACAGGCCAAAGGAACCACTTGAGTTTGCAGACGGTGTCTCGGGGAACGCCCTGAGGCTTTCCTCGGGCAAAACACTTACATTCCCCTTAGGAAAAAAGATTGAACAGGGTGGATATGAATATTTCCCGGGACTCATGGGAACACTTGAATTCTGGTTCAGGGATGATTCAACCACATACGAGAAACCCATGTTCGCCTTTACTTCCAGTTACATTCCATTTATACGGGGGCCTCATATGTCTTTCCTCCAGAAATACTGGTCAATGTCAACTCCCAGGAATTTCTTCAGCAGGCTCCAGATGTCTATCCTGACTGAAAAAAGTGATCCTCAAGGAGTAGCCCCCGGCTTTCAGTCGGAGTATTATTTCAAAGCCGGGGAATGGAACCACGTAGCTTACACATGGGATCTAAATGATGATGCAAGCGGCACAAAGGGAGATCTTTCCATATTTGTAAATGGTAAAAAACTTCCTTTCAAATCAGCCCCATACGGTTTATACAAGCTTGACGGAAAGGAGAAAATAAAGTTTGCATGGAAAGGAGAAAACGCAGTATTAGGTCCCTTTGGAGGGAGCATTGATATTCTCAGGCTATCCGACACCGTGAGGTATACTGATGATTTCCAGCCATCGAAACTTTCTCCTTCCATAGACGGAAAGACGAGAGCCCTTTTTCTTTTTGACAAAAATCTTAAGGGAAAATCGGCCTTCTCTGATGGGGAAATCGAAATGAAGTGAGCATGCAAGGTTTGCATATTATACTCTAATTATAATGGCGTAGTTTTTGTGGGGTAAGGTCATATAAACAAAAATGAAGAATTCCGAATGTAACGTGGAGGTGCTGATTCTACTGCACAGGAGGTAAAAATGTTCAAGTATTCAGCAGGTCCGTGGAATGTACACGAGGGTGCGGATGCCTTTGGCCCTAAGGTCAGGGAAACGATTCCCTTTGAAGAAAAGGTCATGAAATTCAAGCAGATAGGATTAAGCGCCGTCCAGTTCCATGACGACGACGCCGTGCCCGGAATGAACGGCATGAACGATAAAGAGATAAAGACAGAGGCTGCAAAAGTAAAGAAGTTTCTGGATAAAACAGGTATGGCAGCCGAATTCGTCGCTCCTCGTCTCTGGGAAGTGCCTGAAACCATTGACGGAGGTTTTACTTCAAACTCCCTTAAGGAAAGAAAATTTGCCATGTGGAGAGCCTTTCGGTCCATAGACATAGCAAGGGAGCTCGGATGCAACAAGATAGTGCTTTGGCTTGCACGGGAAGGAACCCTCTGTTTTGAGAGCAAAGATCCGGTAAAGAGCGTAAAAATCCTTATTGAATCCATAAACATGATGCTTGATTACGACAGGAAGATCCTCATACTAATTGAACCCAAGCCCAATGAACCGATAGACAGGAGCTTCTGTCCGACACTGGGACATGTTATGGGCATATCAGCAAAAACAAAAGATCCGTCAAGGGTGGGGGGACTTCTTGAATCTGCCCATGCAATACTTGCCGGCCTGGATCCAGCCATGGAAATAGCATACGCTCTTGCCATGGGCAAACTCTGGAGCGTGCACTTAAATGATCAGAACGGCATGAAGTTTGACCAGGATAAGGCATTCGGGGTTGAGAACCTCAGGCAGGCTTTCAACCAGATAAAGGTCCTCAAGGAAAACGGCTACGGAAAACACGGCGAGTATGTCGGCCTCGATGTGAAGGTAATGAGAACACAGAAGAGAGACGATTCGTACAGACATCTTGAAAACAGCATCAGGATCGCACAAATGCTTGAAAAGAAGGTCGAAAAATTTGATTATGAATTCCAGAAGAAGTGCGTAAAGGAAAGAAATTACGAAGCCCTTGAGATGTATGTAATGGAACTTCTAATGAAAGGGTAGGGGATAAGTTCAGGCAAGACCGTATTCACGGGTTAGAAAAAGAGAGTATGCCGAATGTATTACGGCTGGATTAAGGGAATGGTAAAATGTTCAAAAGGAGACCATTGCGAAGGGGCCCGCACCTATTTTTTATTATCCTTTCTTTGCTGATACTGCTTTCATCAAATGCTTATGCAGGCTTTCTCAGCAGGTTGCTTGAAAGCCTTGGAATCATATCCGGCAGAGAAGCCCCGGCTGAAAGCAGGATAGCAGAGGGCCTCAGGGAAGCCCTTTCAGTTGCATCTGTCAATGCCGTGAAAACGGCCGGCAAAACAGATGGGTACTTTTCAAACAGACTGGTAAAGATACTCCTGCCCGAGAGCATATCCAGGTACGAGAAAGGAATCCGCATTCTCGGCTATGGTAATGAACTGGACTCATTTGTCGTAAGCATGAACAGGGCGGCCGAAAAGGCAGCAGTCCATGCAGTTCCGATCTTTGCCGATGCCATTAAAAGCATTACCTTTGATGATGCCCGAAGGCTGCTTTCCAGAGGCGACACGGCTATAACCGATTTCTTTCGAGATAAGACGTTTGAAAATCTTTACCTGGCATTCATGCCGGCAGTTGAAAACGAGCTTTCAAATTTCGACGTAACGGACAAGTATCAGTCTGTGGCCAAAGCATACATGTCCGTACCCGTTTCAGGAAAACCTGAGCTTCCCGTTCTCGGGGAGTATGTTACATCCCGAGCTCTCGAAGGACTTTTTCTGATCATGTCACATGAGGAAACCAACATAAGAAAGAATCCATCTGCCCGTGTTACAGACTTACTAAAGGAGGTCTTTGGTAAGGGGCGCTGAAACTGACACTTACAGGAGAATTATCATGGGAATATCCGTGGGAATGGTAGGACTCGGAATGTTCGGAAGCGCTTTCGTTCCATTGTTTGCCAGGCATCCGCTTGTTGACAGGATAGCCCTCTGCGACCGTGAGCCTGAAAGGATTGAACGGTTTGCCAGAGATCCGATACTGAAGGGCAAGTTCAATCCTTCCGACACGTACGCAAGTCTCGACGATATATGCAAATCTGACATGGATGCCCTGGTGATAATCACCCAGCCATGGCTTCACGCTCCACAATGCATACAGGCCATGGAATCCGGAAAAGATGTTTATTCAGCTGTGCCTATCATCAGCATTCCTGATGGGAACGAGATACTTGAATGGTGCGAAAAGCTTATCTCAACTGCCCGGAAAACCGGCAAAAATTACATGCTTGGTGAAACGACCTATTACAGACCCAATGCCATGTTCTGCCGCAGGAAAGCCGGAAAAAAGGCATTCGGCTCCTTTATCTACGCCGAGGGGGAATATTTTCATGACAGGGATTCCGGCTCCCTGCGCATCGTGGAAAAAAACCGCCTCAACAGCAAGGCAGGAGCCGAATGGAAAGAGATTTCAAAAAAATATTCTGAAAGAGGCATTCTTTCCGGCCCCATGCATTATCCAACTCATTCTACCTGCGGCCCGGTATGTGTAATGAAAGCCCATGCCGTAAAGGTCACGGCTTACGGATACAGAAGCACCGACCCGGAATACGTGCAACCTCCAATATCAAACGAGGTGGCTTTCTTCAGGATGAGCAACGATGCTGCGGTAAGGATATGCGAATTCAGGGAACAGGCCGGAAGCATTGCCGAACATGAAACCTTCCGCATCATCGGAACCAGGGGCAGTTACATGGAAAACCAATGGAAAGAGGTTCCCAGGGAACTGCCTCTGAGCGAAGATCTTACAAGACCCCTTCATATCACCCAGCTTAAGGAAGAAGAGATGAGAGACCCTCTCCCCGCAGAGGTTATTGAAGAATTCAGGAAGATACCATCCCAGCGCAGCCCCGAATCCGATGATTTCGTTCCTACAGGCCACGGTGGCTCTCACCCGTACCTTGTCCATGAGTTCGTTGATTCCGTCTCAAGTGGCAGGACTCCTGCCATAAATATATGGGAAGCGGCAAGATACATGGCAATGGGAGTCATGGCCCACCAGTCGGCTCTTAAGGACGGTGAGACACTTGAGGTGCCTGACTGGGGAGACGCCCCCCGTTAAATAACGCCAAATTGTTTCCTTAATATACATAGCTTTGTTGGCTTAGTAGAAAGCTTCGTCAACATACGTGAGTATGCTTACTACTCCTTCTCACCGTGCTATATGTCGAACTCAGGTTGTTATTACTTTAATAGATAAAACTGCAGATAACCGACTGAAAAGGGAACCCGGATTTTTATCCGGCTCGAGACGATACCGCTGTTGATTACCCTGAAGCGGCCGTTGTGTGGGATTGGAGGAAGATAAAAAATCTTTTAGAAATATCCATGTTCTTCAATCCATTCGCGCACAATAAAGAAATTGTCCAGTTCTGTCTCAAGACCGTCTGCAACCAGCCAGAAAAGAAAATGGGCGGAACGTATCCTCGGTGGTATTGACCTTGTAAGTGCCTGCTTGATTTCTCCGGCGGAAAGAGACTGGTTATGAAAGAGATTGCAGTCCGGGCTTCCTCCGAGAATAATCAAGTCTTCTCCGAGAGTATCAAGAGCGAGTTCAAAAGGAGTATCTCCGATAGGCGGAGGAGTCAGCCCGTTAATCCCATCCAGTCCGGTTTCTTTTATGGACGGCAGCAGGTTTTTCAAAAGACCGCACATATGAATTACCGCCTTTTTGCCGTACCTGTGCATTATATTGACAAAATCCTGCATATGCCCGAGGCTGTATTTCCTGTAAATTGCCGGGCTCGTCAGAGTACTGCTGGTATTTTCAAGGGCAATAACAGCCGGACCAGGAGTTCGGCTGGCAAAAAATTCATACTCCCGCTTCCTGCAATTATGGAGGATATCAATCAATTCCTCCATTTCCTGTGGATAATCCTGCAGCAAGTAATAAAAATTTACAATCCCCATGTCTATCTGCAAGAGCTGCTGGACGGGAGAAATCCCAGTCACCGGCACGTATATGCCGGAATCCCCGATTTTTTCTTCTACCGCGACATATGCTTTCTCAAATCCATCCGGCTCCATATACATGGCGTTTTTCCATATGTTTTTCATGATGCGCAAATCTTCTACGGTTTCGACAGGGAATTTTATAAGGCGGCCCTTCCTGCTGACAGATGTCAGGGTACCCCACGGAGTTTTTTCTTTCAGAAGGACTGAGCCGTCAGGCAGGTTTTTTGTTTCTTTTTTCACTGTTTCAGGCTGCTTAACGTGGCGGGGCAAAGGGACTTGAAGATTTTTTGGCAGGCTGGCATTCCCGAATTGCAGGATATCGCAGCCTATGTAGCGGTAAAAGTCAATCACCTCCATTTCTCTTAATTCTGCAGACATCCCGGAACGGGTTTCATTGGTTATCAGGGTGGTCCATGCAATCCTGTCCACAGGCAGACGTTTGCAGATATTCGTTATCCGTTCTCTCCCAGTCATCTGACATCCTCCATTTGACTTTCAAAAAGAACTGTTTTGACTCCAAATTTTGGCTTACACTTCATATTTTACTCCGACATATTTTCCGTATCAAATAAAAATTTGCAAAACCCCCCTGTTTTTTCCTCATCCCAACCAAATCCTCAGTTTTTTCGCTTTTTCTGCCGTTTTTGAAGATGCCTCCTCCCTTTGCCGTTTGTTTAATCTTGACATCCTGCAGGATTTTGCCTTTCACTACCCCGGCGCAGGACAAAGTCTGTTTATCTTCTGTATGATGCCTTTCCATAGTTGTTCATTTATCGTTGTCTCTGCCAGAAGCACATAGTAATACCGGGCATGTTTGATAAGCCTGCCGCCCAGTTTTATCAGTTTCAGTTGTATCGTGCACAGCGACCAGCTCTTTATAGTCTCCGGCAATGCCAGCGTACGGAATATGTTGCCCGGGTTATACGCCATGATAAAGAGGTTCAGCCGCATCGCATAATCTATACCCAGCTCTTCGTATAGTTCATACAATTCCGGTTTGTCAAAGGCGGCATCGCTGCGCAGCTTTACGCTTTCCCCTTTCCCTGCATAGTGTCTCAATACCGGACGAGAAATACACGTCAGCCGTTTGCGCTATGCACATTGCCCGGCCGCAGTTTTGCCTTAAGACAATCTCCGTGGCTGTTAAAGAGAAACAGCCTGTTGTCCATATGTTTTCTCACCTTTATTTTGAGGATACGGTTTAATTTTAGTTTCAATTCGTATAAATCGGATTTTTTAAAATCATTTTGTATGATATGGGATTACCATGAATACAACAATCATTGAGCTGGGAATATTTTTCAGAGGCTCAAAATATCAGAATTGATAGAATTTCACGCTATCTGCCCTGGAGTCTAAGGAGAAGATCCGGCCTGTTGGTCGTGAGGAAAGTGATTGGTAAGGCAAGCATGTTTTTCATATCGGTTTCATCGTCCACAGTCCATACACCGAGAGAAATACCCCTCGAGATGAAAAGTGATGCAACATTTATATCCATGCGCCTGTAACCGAGGTCAAGAATAGGTATCCCTTCTTCAAGAAGCAGGCCTGGTTTTTCAGGAAAACCCGATGAGATAAGGGCAGTTGAAATACGGGGGGACAATGCCCTCGTTTCTTCCAGGTGCCCGATCCTGAAAGACCCGATTATAACATCATCCTCCATCACGAACCTTTTTACGATGGAGATGATACCGGATACGCTGGCTTCCTTGATTTCAACAAGGATCCTCGTCCTTCCTTTCATCGCCTCCATCACTTCTTCCAGCAATGGTACCCTGACATTATCATAGCCCTTCCATTTTCCCGCATCGAGCTGTTTTATTTCATCCCAGGTCATTTCACTTATATTACCTTTCACCCCCGTGGTTCTTTCTGCGGAAGCGTCGTGAAAAACTACAATCTTTCCGTCAATGGTTTCACGAACGTCAAGCTCTATGAAATCAACGCCTGCAAGGGCCGCTTTCTCAAATGAAAGGATCGTGTTTTCGGGATAGATGTAAGAAAATCCCCTGTGTGCGACAGCGAGTACATTTCCCATTTCTAAAATTTCCTTTTAATATATGAAAACTTTAATTCCTTGATTATAAAAAGTTTTTGATACTGACTTTTCAGATTTCGCATCCGGCCTGAAAAACCTGTTCTTTTCTGACTTTCTGTATAATAAGTAATCGTTTAATTTTACAGCCGTTCACGTTCTCTTGTCAAAGAGTTATTCGCCTTCAGTCATTTAGTCCGGTATAAGGAGTTTAATGTTAAGATTCTTATAAATATATATCCAATAAGCTGTTCTTGAGGAAATTGCTGATTTTTTTGCATAGTCTCATTTTTTGCACCACAGGCTCAACTCCAGTAAAACATACCATCCAAAGCTTCAGCTTAGGAGAGTTTACACGCCGTAATCCTGGTGCAGGAGGGTTTCAAGATTAAATTTTAGTCTTCCATGTACCATACGGTTACCATTTTAACCCCCCCTCACCCTATTCCTCTTCCCTTTGGGTAGAGGGGAAGAGCGGGGAAGACATCCTCTTCTTTTTCCGCTACTGATAATTAAGCGACTATCGCAAGAGGAGGGGCGAAATAAGAGATTCTGAAGAGAAACGTTTTCATAATGACAATCTTCTGTTTTTGACATGTATTTGACATAAAAGAGGAAAAGTGATACCATGAATTTGGCAATAGGATGACGGGTAGTTGTCCATCAATTTATGGAGAGTAACTTGTTGTTCTATATCACTTTAAAAGGAGGGTATTGTGAAAAAAAGACAGGCAATCTCACTGGAAGTGTTCTTTCTTTCAATACTTTTTACAATTATAATCTCGCTTCCTGCCTTATCCCAGACAATACATGGTGATTTTGAGGCAAAACGTGGATTCCCAACCGGGCATATATTATTAACTATGGCCGAAAAGTTCAATTTTAAGTTTGACCCGCCCATCGTCCCTGAAGGATGGACACTCGGATTATCCGGAGCTTCAAAAGATGGGAAATTCAGCCTTGAGTCCGACAGAAGCCAGGCGTACAGCGGAAACAATTTCATCTACCTTCTGAAAGGGAACCTCACCTCAACCATAAACCTTAAACTCTCTGCCAACGACGAAGTGAATATTACTTTCCAGGCAAAAAATCCGGAAGCATCAAGCCTGACTCTCATCCTGACTTTTTATAATGCAGGCAGGAGCATCGGCATGATTCAATCAATCGTTCCCGTTGAGAGCAAGGAATGGTCGCAATATACAGCTAAACTTACAGCGCCCGCTGAAGTTAACAAAAACACCTACGATTCGGCAAGGCTCGGGCTCAGGAGCAATAACGGTGTCTACATAGATGCCATGGAAATGAGCATAAAGAAATCAGATAATGCTTCCACGCCCGTACCCGAGGAAAAACCTGAAGAAAAAAAGGAAGAAAAAGAGAAGCCCGTTTCTAAGCCTTCCGTTAATATTGCACCTTCAGAACCGGTTAATAAAGGCCCGAGGATCCGTTTTGATGAATAAAGATTAAGCTCCGTATCCTTTCAAGTTGTTTTTTCTTGAGATTTAATCCATGCTGAAAAACAGTTTTATCCATGTGCCAGGAGTAGGTCAGCTTACAGAAAGAAACATCTGGGATGCGGGTATTCTAACCTGGGACGATTTTTTGAAGGATCCTTCAGGAACAGGCTTTTCCCCCCGAAAATCTGCAGGAATAACGAATTGTCTCAAGAACTCTTCCCTTCATCTTGAAAACAGTAATGTTGCTTTTTTTTACGATGCCCTCCCGAAATGTGAAGCATGGCGGCTATATCCTGAATTCAAGGACGGTAGTGTCTTTCTGGACATAGAGACTTCAGGACTCTATCCATGGCATGACTATATCACAGTGATAGGCCTCTTTGACGGATATGATTACAAGGCGTACATAGAGGGAAGGAACATGGACATGTTCGCTCGCGATATCAGGGAGTATTCCCTGGTGATTACTTTCAACGGCTCACTTTTCGACCTGCCTTTCATTTCGAGACATTTTGAAGGCGTTAATTTTCAAGCACACATTGATCTGAGGTTTTTTCTAAAAAGGCTTGGGTACTCCGGCGGACTGAAATCCATTGAAAAACAAATGGGCATATCGAGGGATACCGACATAGAAGGCATGGACGGATTTGAAGCAGTAATGCTATGGGAAAGGTACCGGCAGGGAAGCCGCGAGGCGCTTGACTTGCTTCTTCAATACAACAAAGCTGACATAGTAAACCTCAAGGAGCTTATGGAACGAGGTTATTCAACAATGAGAAATAATCTTCTCGGTAATCACGACATTCTTCGACATCCATGATCCTGTTCTTTTTTTCAGGCATCTGCCTTAATATCAAGATCACAGATTAAATTTCATGGTTTTCAGTTTATCAATACATAACCTGAGGGATTCCTCCCAACTCCTGTTGCGTGGATAATCAAGGGCTTTACTCTGTAGCAATCTGGAAAACTTCGGCCTCTTGGCTTTCGATTCATATTTGTCAGAACTTACAGGTCTTATGTCACATTCTCTGTCAAGGATACCGGATATTTTTCCTTCATGGTATATCCTGCAGGCAAAACCATGCCATGTTGTCTCTCCCTCATTGGTAAAATGGTAAATCCCATGTGGTTTTCCCGAATCCAGAAGGAAGAGTATGAACCGGGCCAGATCGCAAGCATATGTGGGACTGCCATGCTGATCATCTACTACTTGAATCACATCCCGTTCATTCATGATCTCAAGCATTTTCAATAAAAAGTTCTTGCCATGAATGCCGTATAGCCATGATGTTCTAATGATATAATAATCCTGCATCCATTTCCTGACCTGATACTCCCCCTCAAGTTTCGTCCTCCCGTATACAGAGAGTGGATTTCCCTGATGATTCTCCAGGTATCCTTCACGGACAGTCCCGTCAAAAACATAATCGGTCGATATGTGGACCATCTGCATACCGTTTCTTTCGGCAAGACGGGCTAAACTTCCGGGTCCAAGTGAATTAATAGCATAAGCTTTGCCAGGTTCCTCCTCAGCCTTGTCAACCTTTGTGTATGCCGCGCAGTTAATTATGCATCCGATGTTTTTCCCGGAGGCAAAGGATTTGAGTGATGCTTCATCTGTAATATCACAATCCCTTCCGGTAGAGTAAAATGGGATATCCAGTTCTTTTAGAAGGCTTCCAATTTCCTTGCCAAGCATGCCGTTTGAACCTGTTATCCAGAATGCGCCTTTTGTCTTATCCATCATTTTCCATATCCATACCGGTTTAAGCCCTTTTAGACTTTCTTGTACGGAGACAGAGATAATAAATATCCATTAAGAATGAAAAGCGCTTCATAAAAACCGTGCAGCCTCTCATCTTCATAACATCCTCTCTTTTTCCGGGATATTAGAAAGTAGCGGGTTCAGTAAATCTTTTTCGGATAAAATCGGATTATTCAAAGGCCATTTTATTCCTATGAAGGGATCATTCCAGATGATAGACCTTTCACTGTCACGGTTATATTCCCTGGTTGTCTTATAGATTAAATCCGCGTTGTCGGTCAAAGAAGCAAAACCGTGTGCGAATCCTTCGGGCATCCAGAACATTGTTTTTTTTCTTCCATTCAATTCCAACCCGTACCATTGTCCGTATGTCTTCGAATTTTTCCTCAGGTCCACCGCAACATCCCAAACGGATCCTCTTACACACCATACAAGCTTACCCTGGCAATAAGGATTAATCTGATAGTGCAGCCCCCTGATGGTTCCCTTCTTTGAACGGGATTGGTTATCCTGAACAAAATGTCCCTGAATATTGTTTTTTTCAAAAACGGTATGCCTATAGGTTTCAATAAAAAAACCTCTCCTGTCATAGAATACTTTGGGTTGTATTATCAACAGACCCTCGATGGGAGTCCCCCTGAATTCAAAAGGCATCTGCTATCTCTCCTTTCTGGTTATTTTTAAAAGATATTCGCCGTATCCTGATTTCATAAGAGGTTTTGCCAGAGATTTCATTTGCAGCGCATTGATAAAGCCCATCCGGAAAGCTATCTCTTCTATGCATGCTATCTTAAAACCCTGCCTTTGCTCTATGGTACGCACAAAATTCGAGGCATCTACCAGGGAATCGCAGGTGCCTGTATCAAGCCAGGCGTAACCTCTGCCCATAAGGGAAACCTGCAGAGTTTCTCTCCGAAGGTATTCCCTGTTGATGTCTGTAATCTCCAATTCTCCCCTTTTTGAAGGCTTAATGCCCTTTGCAATGTCTACCACGCTGTTATCGTAAAAATATAATCCTGTTATGACATAATTAGATTTTGGTTTCTCAGGCTTTTCTTCAATGGAAACGACTTTCTTATCCCTGTTGAATTCAATAACCCCGTACCTCTCGGGGTCTTTAACGTGGTACCCGAATATCACAGCCCCTTTTTCAAGCAAAGCTGCCCTCTGCACGGTGGCGGCAAGTTTATCCCCGTAAAATATGTTATCTCCAAGAATAAGGGAAACCTTTTCCGAACCTATGAATTCTTCGCCGATGATGAATGCCTCTGCAATGCCTCTTGGCTTCTTCTGCCTGGCGTAGGAGATACGTATGCCAAGCTGGCTGCCGTTGCCTAAAAGTTTCCTGTACATAGGCAGGGCCTCGGGTGAAGAGATGATCAAGATGTCTCTTATTCCTGCCAGCATGTGTACAGCAAGGGGATAATATATCATTGGCTTGTCAAATACCGGAAGCAATTGCTTGCTTATAACCTTGGTAGACGGATATAGCCTGGTTCCGTTTCCCCCTGAAAGAATGATGGATTTCATGGTTACCCCCGTTTATATTGACCTGTTTCATCCCTTTCAAAAAGCATTTATTCCAGGATTCAAATAGAAGTTATTAACTGAGCTTTTCTGCCGCAGGAGAAAAGCATATGGATTCTTTCCAAAACTTTGCTTCTGTCAAAGTAAGGCGACATTAAAATATCATAACACAATTCCTGGCCTCTTGCTAAACAGTATGTTCGTCAGGTTATCACGAAAATATTTCTTTTCTTTGATTTAACTCTTAAGCCAGCGTTTCGCATCATTTTTTTGCTGAGCCAATACTTATGTTGCCCGCGGCTTTCTGCCCGTCAGAAGGCATATGTAAAAAAGGGTTGCGTCAATTGGTAAATCTCTCGATAATTTCTGTATAGAAAATTCAATGTAAATTATTCAACGAGTTTTTAAACGAACAATGGTTTTTGGGTATTCCGCTCAAGGAAACTTATCGGGAACCGGGAAATGGTGTATAATGAAATTTGAACACAAAATTCTTTGGGCGGTCTGATACCGGCTGAATCTGCAAAAGCCAGGCTGTAATAATTTAATAAACTCTATTAAGAGTGGTATAAAGAAGGATTAAACTAAATGGAAAACAAGAAAATGTTCAAAATGGCTGTAATTGCTGCTATTGGAGGAATAATGTTTGTGTGTTACGGCAACGAACATAATTTTTCCGGTACTATAAAACCCAATAGTGAACTTACTCCGAACATTACTGAATCGGACAATGAAGCAGCTTTTAATATACCGTCAATAAGAATAGCTGACGAATGGCGGAAAATAATCCGCTATGAACATGAAAGTGCTCCTCAATGGGGATATCCAAAACCTCAAAAAGATTTCTTCAACCTGTTGCCTCCCCAGGACCCCGGCAAAAAATCTCCTCTTATTGTTGTGCTTCATAGCTCCGGGGGGACCGGAAATGAGGCCATTCCGGCAATATGCCAACCTCATGACAGGGGTTTTTACGGTGACAAGACCTTTTATGTATTGTGCCTTGACTGTTCAACAAATACAAATAGAATTGACGGATGGTGGGGCTACAGAACGATTGAAAGCAGACCTGAACTTTATAAAGACAAACTATGTCCCACAGAAGAGCGTGCGCTGTCAACCATAGAATGGGTGATAAGGACCTTTAACATAGACCGCAACCGCGTCTATCTAAACGGCATATCAATGGGTGGAAGCGGAAGTCTGGGTATAGGCATGACCCGCGGCGATCTTTTTGCCGCGGTTTCTGTCGTTGTTCCCGCCGGTGTCAAGCATGCGATATGGCGCACTTCCAACTCAAAATTTCCTGATCCCCCGCCACTTTTCAACATTTCCTCCCAGGTTGATCCATGGGCATTGGGACAGGAAGACCTTCTGACCCTTTGCAGGGAAAATAAATACTTTCTCTCTTTTGCATGGGGGCCTTTTGGACACAGGGCAGACGTGAGCTCAGCTAATCCGGCTTCATATGAATACCCGTGGCTCTCCATAAGAAAAGACGAGGCGTATCCGGTTTTCACCAATGCTTCGACAGATGACCGGTATCCTGGATTCAAGAACAGCACAGATGCGGATCAGACCGGGCAGATTAACGGATATTTCAGGTGGAAAAATATTGAAGATACACCGGAAGTCTTCGTGATGGAACTGCGGCTTGTAAAAAAGGATGAATTGCGACGACCGTTAGAAACACCTCAGAAAAGCCTTGCTGATGTCACAATCAGGCGTTTGCAGAAGTTCGTCGTCTCTCCCGGCGTTACGTATGAGTGGAAAATGATTCAAGGGGAAAAAACAATGCAGTCAGGAAAAGCAGTTGCAGATGCTGCCGGAATCTTAACGATTCCCGCCGTGATTATAACAGACATACCATCTTGTCTGAAATTGGTCAGATGTGCGCAAACACTTTCCAAAAAGGAGAATTCGATGAAAGTATTGTTCCTGGGTAACAGCCAGATGAAAGTATACAACCTGCCTCTCATGGTGCAATCAATGTCGGAATCCGCTCCCCCTGACCATATACGCATCACAGCAGGGAACATGGCTGTTAATGGAATGTCACTGAAGAAACACTGGGATGCAGGAGAAGCCCCCGGAACGCCGCGTGAAGTTATCGCCAACGGCAAGTGGGATTACGTAATACTCCAGGAAATCGTATACCTGAACAACATGGAGTTCAGCAAATTTGAAGAGGAGTTTCAAAAATATGCAGACTTGTTTGATAGCGCCATAAAAGCTGCCGGAGCAAAAATCATACTTTTTGCGACTGCCACCGCAACCCGATATTACAAGGCAGGCTCTTACCGGTTAGATTCCTTCAGATATCCGGATTCTTTCATAGCTATCAATGAAATGCAGATTTCCTATGGTAAAAAAAAGGGTATTCCTGTGGCCGCGGCGGGCTACGCCTGGATGAAATACCTGGGACCCAATCCTTCTGAGGAACAAATTCTTTCACTTTACCATGAGGACAGGGGACATCCCGGTCTTTACGGAACCTACATTTACGCCTGCCTGCTTTATGCATTCCTTACAGGTAAAACTCCCGTGGGGCTTGCCAGTGAATTTGAGTTTCTCACACCCGGTGTGATACCCCCGAGGGAAGCCCTTAAATTACAGCAGGCGGCATGGGAACAGTACCTGGAAAGCACGAAACCTTAGAACCTCCCGGAGGAACGATTTTGAAATCGGTTTATGGCCCGTTTTGGCAATAGTGCCACAAAGAGGTATTGATAAACAGCGCTTATTTATATAGGAGCTATTGAGGAAAATGAAAAAACGATTCAAACAGGCGTTAAAGGGCGAAATTATTATTCCGCCGGAGGTTTTAGTGGCACAGGGAAAAGTTGTTGTCTTAAATGATGAGGAAGAAGCTCGCTGGCGGCGAGAGGTGTTGCCGTTGCCAAAGGAGCTGGTTATCCCGGCCGTGCGGAAACTTGATCCCGGAACAATAGGGATCCGCGGCCGTCATGGAACCAACGGTCTTGAACAACTATCCGTATCAAATATTGCGGAATTGTTCATGCAAAAAACAGGCATTGCCCCGCAGGGTCAGGGATTTGAAATCCTTATCGGCATAATGGATGATAATGGAAAGCTGGAAGGAGTTGATGTTCCGCAGGGGGCAAGACTCAAGGAAGTACCCAACAGTGACCAGGCCTATGTAATTCAGCCGGTTGGGGAAAAACAATTAGTGGTCGCAGCCCTTGCAGACAGGGGGCTTTATTACGGAACTCTTACGCTCAGGCAATGGCTCGAACGCCACTTGAAAGAGAAATCGGCCGAAATTCCTCTGGCAAGCGTGGTGGATTGGCCGGATCTTGAGGAGCGAGGATACTGGCATATGCATGTCGAGCACATTCCCTGGCTGGCACACATGAAGATGAATCGATTTTATCTTTATGAATCTTTTTCGGTGGCCGGCAATGAAATTAGCTTTGATTCACGGTCTTCTACTCAGCCTGAATGGTCGCCGCCTTTCAGGAAAGCGCGCCGATATGCCGCCGAAGTTGTACGAGGCCCCGGGCATCTTGATTATTTTGAGCGCAGGACAGGTTACGCGGAAGCCTGTCCGCATTTGATTGGCAAAGGGGAATCGGCCTGGAATCCGGCCTCTTTTGAAGCGGGAGGGAATCAGCGCGGACCCTGCGCCACTCAGCCGGGGGTTGCAAAAATCCTGGCGATGAACATGGCTTACCACGCGGCACAGGGCGCTGCGGAAGAAATGGTTTGGATGAGCGAATACCCGGCATTGCAATGCAAATGCGATAATTGCATGAATACAGGGCAATATATTGCCGAGGTACAGGCGGCGCTCACTGCATGGAAAGAAGCAAGACAATCTTATCCGGACTTGAAACTAAGCGTTTTCTTCGGGCGCGGCGGCCAGGCCAGCGCAAAGTATCCTTTGCCGGAACGTTATCCTGACCATCAAATAGTCAAGGTAATGGAGATGCTGCCGCCGGATGTCACCATGCGGATTTCCATGGGTTGTGACGGCAAAGATGGAGCTCTCCTGGCTAAATTTGCCAGCCAGGGCAAGCGAATATCCCGGATGGATGTATCATATCTCGGTGATAGATTTCAATCGGAAGATATACGCCTTGATTTGGAACGACGCGTCCTGGCCAACAAATACATCGGTGCATGGACTTTTACGCCGGGAGGATTTGTCGGACCGGAAAGTTTTAGGAAAACGTATAACTACCGGATGTGCGCCATTGCGGAATATGAATGGAATTCGAAGGGGCGGACAGCTGCGGAATTTGCTGAGGCTTGGGCTGTCAGGCAGGGGTATGCAGATCCGGTTTTGTTCAGGAATTGGGTTACAACCCTCAACTCGCCGGTGGGACAGCGAATGTATAAAGCCTGGGGCCCCTCTCTTAAAAACACATGGCTGGGGCGAATGCCGAAAGAAATGGCGGTTGGCGATTTTGCATCGGGCGGGCAGGACACTCCGCAAAAAAACATGGATGCCGCAAAAGGAGCTCTGGATTCGGCTGAGATACTGGGAGATCAGCGCCTTATTCTGGTTTCGCGGACACTTTTGGCCTATTGTGAGTTGGAAGCCAGTGCGTATGACTGGATTGTATCGCAGGATGCAGGACCGGCAGATGTTCCACCTCAGAACAGCCTGTCCGACAGCCAATTGAGAAAACGGATTGTCGCAGCTCTGCAGGAATATATTGCTGCGCGTCAGGCGGAAATCAAAGACCAGGGGATAGGTGTTCACGAAAAAACAGCCATGGAAGGGAGTTATCCGCTTGAAAAACTGATGGAACTTTTCCGCTCGGAACCAGGTAAATCCGGGATGCACATCAAAGACAATTAAAGAAATGTTGGATACAATCTGGAAGAAGGATGGTTCCGCATCGTGAACAACGTTAGAACCATATTCCAACAGTTGAATAGCTGCATGCATAGTCCAGCTGCTTTCTATAAAAGAGGTATAATGTATCTGAGAAACGTAGAATCAAGAGAAAGTCTCAGTCAGTTTAAGGATTTGAAAACCTTTTATTTTGCAGGGAACCTGAAATGGAAAAGCCAGGAATTCGTTGGAAAGATTTTGTAACGATAGGTATTCTGTTGATGTTTGGAATAGCCGGTTATGTTCTTTTGAATGTTGTCAATCTTCAAGCTCAATCCGCAACTTCAAAGGAGATAGTAGAGGAAATTCAAAAAATAAGAGATGCAGGTGAACCGACCAGCATTGCAGAACTTGTGCCAATAGATCTTCCAGACAGCGAAAACGGCGCTGTGGTCTATAATCAGGCATTAGATCTCCAGTCAGAATTGAGGGAGAAGTACAAGGAAGAGTGGAAATACTTTCCCTATGATAGTTTGACTGAATGGGAAGATGTACCGGAAGCGATGAAAGAAAGAGTCAGGAATCTCTTGCTAAACGATACGGATTTTGCAGAATTTTACCAGTTGATTGAAAAAGCCTCCGGTATGAAGTGCCAGCTTCTGAAAAGAGATGAATATGCGAAAGGTGTTGAGAGGGAACCTCCACTCGTATATATGGCCGGACTGCGTAGTTATTCAAGACTGCTTGCCGCAAGAGCCGATATCAGAGCGGAAAAAGGCGAAATCGGTAATGCTTTACATGATTGCCTTACCTGCATGAAGATTTCTGATTCCCTATTCAGAGAACCATCTCTCCTTATGACTTTGAATGGGCTTGCGACAGATAGCATGGCATTGGACAGAATGAAAGACATAATTCGGAAAGGACAGGTGACTCCTCACACATACCGGTTATTGATGGAAGAGATAGCAAAACAGCGGAAAGATAAAATAGTATACCGGGCTCTTTTAGGCGAACGGCTGACAGATGGAACGGCTTTTTTTCTTTGGTTGAAGGACGAGATAAAAAAAAACAGGAAATCAGCGGAAGAAGTCATTGTTGATGCATTTGGAGATAATACAGACAGGAAAAAAATAATCAGTACTTTTCGCAAAAACCCAGTCGGCTTCCTTAAGGAAAGAGAATTGCATTATTTTAAAACTATGGCAAAATTAGTCGATATATCAAAAAAGCCTTATTTTGAAACCATGGAAATAATCCCTGAACTTAAAAAAGAGGTATCGGAATTTCCTTATGGTGATTTTAGAGTTCAATTACTAACTCGGGGTGGGATATTTTTACATGAAGCACGCTTTGATGCCCAGTTAGGGGATGCTGAGATTGCGATCGCCTGTCACCTATATAGAATTAAACACAATGACTATCCTGTCTCTTTGAAAGAACTATCTTCTGAATTCCTGCCGGAACTTCCTCTTGACCCATTCACCGGTAAAGACTATATCTACCAAAAAAAAGACAAAGGATTCATTATTTACAGCGTTGCCGATAACTTGAAGGATGACGGAGGGATTCCTCAGTTTAGTGAAAAAGGGAAACAGGGCGATTTTGATATAGTCTGGGAAGAGTAGATTGCATTGCTCTCCAACCTTGAATGAACCATGCTCTTACAGTAAAAAAAGGGAAAGATCCCACTATGCGGAATAGAAAAATATTGAGCATTGTTGGATATTTATCTATCCTGGCAATTATTTTGCTGCTACGTATGATTTTGATAGAACCAGAACTGAACAGAGGAGAAGAACAACCGCGTAGAACTGTATGTATGTCCAATTTAAAACAGATTGGCCTCGCTCTCGAGATATACTCCCATGACCATAACGACAATTTTCCAAAAAACCTATCACAGATTTATCCTGAATATGCAACAGATTTAATAATTTTTATTTGCCCCGAAAAAACTCCATCTATCAGTAAAGAAGATGTTTCTATAAATTTCAATATCTGTTATGAATATGTTTCAGGTATGACAAATAAGTATGATAGAAATTGTATAATTGTGTTTGATAAAAAAGGCAACCATAAAAGAAAAACTACTGTATGGGAAAAAATGAGAGGATATCCTCGGGAGGAAAACACAGGAAGAAATGTCTGTTTTGTGAATACTCACGTACGATGGATTCCGGAAGAAAAATTGGAAACAACCTGGCAAACGCACCTGTCAAAATTAAGATATAGCAGGACACAAACGAAATAAAAAAATAACTGTGTCAGAGCCGTGTGATGTGAAAAGATGCAGTTTATAGAACCACGTAGCCTTGGCGAAGGATGGCTCCGGCGGTAGGATTCGAACCTACAACCTTGCGGTTACAAGTGCCTCCGAATTACTTCAGAGCTTGGACTATCTCTTCATCCTTTCATAATTGAAGAGGATGTCGGGCGCTTCCCCATACTGTATGTCAGTAATGAGTACTCCATTTCTGGATAGTCTCTGCACCTTCCATCCATTACAGCAGATGGCTTGGCTCAGGATTGTCCATTTTCTTATGGATTTCCCTGAATTCACCCGATTTTTCAACCGCGATTTCTCGCGGAAGCTGCAACCCGGCATGAACCTCTCTGTGACAAGTTGACATCTGTTCCCCTTGTATTCAATCGCCATCTGCCGATTTTCTTTCTCCTTTTTCTGACAGCGGTAATCAAATACTCCCTGCGGTCACTGTAGCGCCTCTTGTCTCTTTTCAAGGTTCTCGCCTTTTACAGCCGCTTGCTCCACCGTTGAGCTACGCCGGAATCAAATTCCAATGAACAGTCAACTAACGCTATAATTATAGCAGGTTTTGAATGATACAACAAATTATTTTTTGCAGGTCGAACAACTCGACGAAGATGAGGAACAACTGGAACAGGATGATGACGAGGAAGCTCCCGTTGTCACTGACTGTTTCTCTTCCCGTTCTTTCTTCTTGTATTCATCGCTTCTGTATTCCGTTGTATAGAAACCGGCTCCCTTGAATATAACCCCGCCGCCAAGGCCTATGATCTTTGAAACCTTACCCTTGCATTCGGGACACCTGGAAACTGGCTTATCACTCATTTTCTGGAACCTGTCAAACCTGTAACCGCATTTCTTGCATTCGTATTCGTAAGTCGGCATGCTTATCCCCCTTTCATGGATTCAATAGAATATATAAAATAACAGCAAAACCGGAAATTGTCAAGGTCGGCTTGTTTTTGTAAAAACAATATGGACAGGAAGAGGAGGGGAGGCTGGCTAAAACGGCAGATTTTCTCCCCCGGCTTTTCTGGATCTGTCATTCTTCCTGACCGTCTCAACTTTAGGGTTTTGGATGTTGCCTGCATTCTCAATATATATGAACCTCGCAGGGGATGCAATAGAAACCCCGAGCTCCTTCAATTTTCGCATTATGGCAAGATTAATCCTCTCCCTGATCAGGAAATGCTCATTAAAAGCCACGCCTATTGTAAAGTATACAACCATAATATTGAGACTTGATTTTGCAAATTCTGAAAACCTTACAGTTATCCTTTCCTTGTCTATTCCTTCATCCTGTTCAATGATTGACCTTATTTCCCTGACTGCCGACTCCATCCGGGAAACATCCGTAGAATACGTCACCCCGATAGTCTGAGACACCCTTCTCCGGGGCAGCCTTGAGAGATTATCTATGGTTGCGTTTGCCACTGTCTTGTTTGGAATCGAGACAAGAGTTGCGGTGCATGTTCTAATCCTGGTGCTTCTAAAATCCACGTTTTCAACAATTCCTTCGACATCTTTAATCTTTACCAGGTCTCCCACCGTAAATGGCCTGTCGAGAAATATAAATATTGATCCGAAGAAATTTGCAAGTGTATCCCGCAGGGCCAGCGCAACGGTAAATCCTCCTATTCCGAGTCCCGTAAGAAGGATTGATATATTGTACCCGAGAAGCTGCAGGATCCAGACAAAACTCACTATCCATATTGTAACCTTTGCAGCCCGGTTGATAAGGGGCAAAGGCTGTTCGTCAAGCTTTGAATCCATTCTCTCTGCAATTCTCACAAGATACCTGACTCCCATGTCGACAAGCCGGAAAAGCAACCAGAGGAAATCGAGCGCGAATGAGATCTTCATGACTTCGAAGACAAATCCGTTCACGTCCGGTTTAGTTGGCAAGGGGAGGATTGCAAGGGCGCCTGATATTCCACAGAGAAGGATCATCACGCCGAAAGGCTTGCTGAGGGCTTCAATAAAAAGGTTATCGATGTCAACCCTTGTCTTTCTTGATACAGGGATAATTTTATTTTCAAAAACATGGTCCGATATTTTTTTCAGCATGAAACCCAGGAGTATAAATAAAAAAGAGACGAGAAACTGCCATACCTCAACCCCCATGTAAGACCTCTGCATCCATTCGCGAAAATATTCGAATATGTTATTTCCGGAAGTCATCCTTGCTCCGGAAATATCTGTTTCCGATGAGATTGAAACGGATAACAGGCAAGATACCGCAGGTTTTAATATGTCTCTTTTTTTCATTTTTGAGATTATACCGTCATAATGGTTGACATTCAACCGTTAAACGAGTGTTCTTGTAAAAAAATCAGCAGTTTCTTCCATTACGGTACTTTCGGCAAATTCCGTCTTGAAAGTGTGGCCGCCCTCTTTCAGAATAAGGAGTTCAGGCATGATTCCATTTTTATGGAAAGCCTTGAAGTAGGATATAGGGTTTTCAACAGGAAAGCCTTCGTCATCCTTCGAATGGATGATAAGCACATGCCCCTTGTAATCCATCGCAAATTTGAGCGGATCGATCTTCCTGACAGAATCGAGGAACCCCTTGCCGAGAGAATGTCCTATCAAGGGAAAATAGGCCTTCCCTTTTTCTGATATCTCCCTTTTTATTTTACCGGTCATTCCCACTTCATTTCCCAGCTTTTCAAGGTTTGCCACAGGAGACCAGAGAAGGAGTGATCTGAACCCATAAAGGGAGGAGATCCGGACGGCTGCAACAGATCCCATTGAGAGACCAAGGACTCCGGTTTTACGGCAGTCGAGCAGACCTTCTTTCCCCAGGAAGGCGACAGCGCTTTTCGCATCGTTGATCTCTGTCCGCAGGGTCATTTTTTCAAACATTCCTTCGCTGTCTCCCGAACCCATGAAATCGAATCTGAGAGACCCGATTCCCTTTTTCAGTAGATATCTTGCCGTCTTGGTGAAAATGAAATGGCTTTCAGACTTGCTTCCGGTAAAGCCGTGGCACATGATAACCATGGGGAAACCGGTTTTGTGTTCAGGACAAGAAAGAAAACCCGACAGGTTATACCTGCCGCTTTTTATGAATACATGTTTTTCCATTATCCCTCCGAAAGAATTCCATCATAAACTTTTTTTATCACAATAATATATCACTTTTATGTCATTTTTAAAACCTTAACCAATTATTCCATTTGACAGCAGGGCTGTTTTACAGTATAATAAAGCGTCATTTCAATAAACTTCAAACGGAGGATCAGCGTCAAATGTCTAAAAAATCGCTTAGGAAGGACGGCAAGTTTGTAATAGCTAAGAAGGGCAGTCTCGAAGACAATATAAAGAAGCTCGAATCAGAGCTGGAGGTCATGTCATCGGGAGCGCCCAGAATCACAGAGGAAACAGACCATGCCGCACAACAGGCGCCTGTGCGGGAAGATAAACCTGAGGCACGGGAAACTCAACCTGTTAAAACCCGGGTTTACAGGCAGGCTCCCCCTGCCAGTCATACTTACACCTACACGAAAACCAGTGATAGAAGAACGGGCAAGCCTTTTTACCTGAACACAAAGGTTTACATACTTCTCTTCTCGTTTGCCGCGCTCGCATATCTTTTCACCAGGGCACCCATCTTCAAGTATACCACGCCTTTCAGGCACGACATGGATTTTCCCCAGTTGGAAATAGCGTTCAAGTACTATAACAATATACTCGGCAAGCAGACAAAACAGGAGACTATATTGAAAATCGGGGAAAAGGCCGTTATCATTCCCATGTACATGGAAAAATGGGTAAACCTCGATGTTTCCAAAAAGAAGCTTGTGCTTGACGAATACCTGTACAAATAATCCGCTCAGAAACCCATCAGGCTTGCTTCCATCTCCCTTGATATTATATAAAGGGATACATCCTGCTTTTTTGCAAGTGCGGTCTTTCGATACTCAAGAACGATCCTGACTCTTTCCCTGTTCCATTCGAGAGATTCCATGGAAGTTGTATCTTTCTTTGAAGAAGATCTTCCTATCCAGTTGGTAATAGCCTTTTCAAACTCGTTCCTGTTTGTATTGCCGACGGACTTTATAAATACACCGTAGAACTTGTCCTTCCAGAAAAGATAGGTTATATCTTCCGCCTTTCCGTAGCCGATTTCAAGATCATCCTTATCCCTTGAATAAGCTGTCATCTGATCTTTCCCTTCGTAGAGATTCAATAGCCCGATTCTTTTAAGATCAGATGTTTCAGAGATGTGTTTTCCCCATGTTATCCCCCTGAATCCTGCAGGAGACGGATCCGAGGAAGATCTTGAAAAAACCTGGCCGAAAGCCGTACATGAAAAAGCCAGGGCAATTATTAATAAATTATGAGAGAAGATTCTTGCAAAATTTTTCATTATTCTTTCTCCGTATATAAGCCGGGGCTGCCCATGTTGAAAAACGCAGGCAGGTTTTCTGTTTTAACCTTCCCCGTATCAATAGTTTCAAAACTCCATAAGCCCGTTTTTTCTGAAGGAATGTCAATCCATCCGAACAGAGCCTTACCTTCGTTGAAAGGTGTCCCTTCCGGAGTGAAAAGCACGGTTTCCTTCTCGAAAAATATCCTGCCCTTTTCTGTCTTTTCAGGGACATTGAAATAGACCCTGACGGGAGGAAGCATATT